>Ga0209272_10001758_pt1 | contig 13084 bp, 11 predicted proteins | sample tdDd002_FD_187125 | JGI IMG/M metagenome (GOLD analysis project Ga0209272, IMG submission 187125) | Marine sediment microbial communities from the Atlantic coast under amendment with organic carbon and nitrate - tdDd00.2 (SPAdes)... | ecosystem: Environmental > Aquatic > Marine > Coastal >... | reverse complement strand
TAAATAGAACTTTGTGATATCGTTATAAGAAGTATAGGAAAGGAAGGCGCTGGTCGCCTTCCTTTTAATATGTAGAAATATAGCCATAAAAACGTATATACTTACCATAGGTATATATCCCAGATTTTAATGATTGGAGTCTTAGTATGAAAATAGATGACCATGTTGCTTCTGATAATCATAAAAGAATAGAAAGAATCTTAGTTACCGGAGGCGCGGGTTTTATAGGTGGTACATTTATAGATCTTCTATTAACAGATGAAGATACCCAGGCAGTTCTTTGTTTCGATAAACTCACGTATGCTGCAAGACCTGACCGTGTAGACAAGCATAAACAGTATGAAAAATATCATTTCATTCAGGGCGATATTTGTGATGCTGCTAAAGTACAGGATGTTATTGAACAATTCAAACCTGATTGTATTGTAAATTTTGCTGCGGAATCTCATGTGGACAACAGTCTGAAAGATCATGCTCCTTTTTTTAAAACAAATGTAGAAGGGGTTAAAATACTTCTCGAAAATTGTGTTAAGAACAATATCGATTATTTTGTACAAGTCTCTACGGATGAAGTCTACGGACAACGTAGTGAAGTGGCCCTCTTTAAAGAGGATAGTGACTACAATCCGAGAAATCCATATTCTAAGTCGAAACATAAAGCAGAGCAATTGGTGCTCGAGTTTAAGCGTGACGAGAGTATAAAAACATTGATTACGAGAGGCTGTAATACACTAGGCCCTTGGCAGCACCATGAAAAACTCATTCCGAAAGTGATTATCAACGCATTAAATCACGAATTTATACCTGTCTACGGAGATGGTATGCAGTGTAGGGAATGGATATCAGCAACAGATCATGCCGGTGCGATTTTACACTTAATTAGGAGTCATAAATTTGGTGAAGTTTTTAATATTGGTACTGGGGCTGAGCGCCGTAATATTGACATGGTCAGAGGAATTTTGAAAGAGCTTGAAAAATCTCACGATCTTATTCAGTATGTCGACGACCGATTAGACCACGATTTCAAATATGGAGTGGATACAGAAAGCTTGCGCGCAACAGGGTGGAGACCAAGCACAGATATAAATGATGAACTGAATTCAACAATTGATTTCTATAGAAAAAGGGTGTAAATGACTTATAATCATTCACACCCTTTATTTTTTATACTTTAATGTCACCACCACTGGACGCTTTCTTTTGAATCTGCTTTTCAAGAAGCTCCGTGAATCCAATTTTCAAAATTGCAGCAATCGGTACGGCTAGCACCATTCCGAGTAGACCGGCATATCCGCCGCCAATTGTTATGGAGAGGATGATCCAGATCGGGCCAAGTCCGATGAAGTTTCCCATAATTTTAGGACCGATAAAGTTTCCATCAACCTGTTGGAGAACCACTATGAATACAGCCACCCAAATGGCCTTCATAGGGTCATATGTCAGTGTAGCAATTATAGCAGGTACAGCACCTATGAAAGGTCCGACATAAGGAATTATATTGGTAAAACAAATGATCACAGCGAGAATCGGCGCGTATTTTATGCCCATAATCGTTAATCCAATAAAAGCAAGGACGCCAATAATAAGAGCTTCAACAATAAGTCCTGTTATAAAGCGTGAAAAGATTTCGTTCACATTTTTAGCAAACTTTGAAATCTTTTCTGCACGATGTTTGGAGAAGATCGCATTATTAACAATTTTAGCGAGATTCACAAATTTGTCTTTGTCAGCAAGCATATAAATAGAAATAATGAGGCCCATAATTGTTTGCATTAAGGCTGAAGCGATACCTCCAAAGAGTTTAGAGACATTTTCAATAATGAAATTTGAGACTAAGCTCAGTATGTCAGCCATCTTAGTCATGTTATCGGTAACCACTTTCTCGAAAGGACCAAGATTGTAATGATCAAGGTTATAATCTTGTGTCGTAATCCATTTTGTAATTTCAGTGACCAAACTGACTGAGTTCTGAATGATTTGTGGCAATAAGTAACTCACAAACATTGCAATCATAAATATAAGGCCCAAATAGGTTGCAGCTATAATTGGTCCACGTTTCAGTTTGAATCTTTTTTGGAAATAACCAATAGGTCTATTCAATATATAAGCAATTGCAAATCCAATATAAAATGGCATTAGCAATTTAAAGAATCGTCCCACTTGCGTCTGAATTCCAGGTAAATTTCCAGTGATCAGAAATGTTAGTATCACACCGATGAAGAATAAACCAAGGTATTCAATGTAATCTTTCTTATCTTTAAACAACATGTTTCCCTCCTATTAACGTTCATAATCCCATCATTATACAATACCTGACAAACATTTAAAATATGTGAACAATTTATTAATAAACTCTAAAGGGTATTGATCTTTATGAACGACGTTCATATAATAGGATGTATAATGAACGTTGTTCATAAAAACTATTATTCGAAAATTTGAGTGAACCTACTTAGAATAAATATTAACGAGGAGCCATATGCCAAAAGTTATTGAAGGACTTGAAGAAAAATTAATCAAAACAGCAGAAGAACTATTTATGGAGGAAGGTTATGATGCTGTTAATATTAGACGTATTGCAAAAGCATCAGGGGTTGCAGTGGGAACGGTGTACAACTACTTTTCGAGTAAAGATGAACTCTATCTGGAAGTGCTGAAAGACTCGTGGGACAAAACGATGGAAGTTTTAAGCCAAATTCTTTTAGAGACTTCAGATTTAGATGATAAACTTATGAAATTTATTAAGACAATGTATATTGAAGTTGAAAATCGAAAAGGCCTCGGCGGCCGGATGATTCTTGAGGAAAGAAAAAAGAAAAGTGACAGTGGCACAAATACTGAGGAAGAGTTGAACCGGTATATGGATAGAGTTGAGGATATGTTCTTGGAGCTTCTTAAGCATCACGAAGGTATTAAAAACACGATTGGTGACCCTGAGAGACTTGCAACTGTGATTATTGGTTCACAGTGGATGCTTCATAGAGGACATAATGGTGAAAGTGAAAAGAACTTAAAATTCATCGAAAACTATATGAAGTGTTTACTCGGTTAGATGTTTATAGTGAACTTTTAGTATATGGAACTACTTTAGATAGAAAGAAAAGAGGTTGCAACATGAACAATGAACGTGCAAAATTTATGGGAGAAGGAAATATCAAAAAAGTCTTGATGAAGCTCGCTATCCCTGGAATCATAGGAATGCTTATTAATGCAATTTACAATATAGTTGACACACTATTTATAGGTATGCTCAATGACACGAGTGCAATTGGTGCTGTATCTGTTGCATTCCCACTGGTGATGTTGATTGGTTCAGTGGGTCAAATGTTTGGCGTAGGTGCAAACTCATATATTTCTCGACTGCTTGGTGCGAAAGATCATGAAACAGCTGAAATTACTGCAGCTACAGCTTTTGGTACGACTATTATTGTCGCATTCGGTTTTACAGCACTGGCACTTCCATCACTTAAGTATATTCTAAGTGCTTTTGGAGCTTCTGCAACTATAATGCCTTATGCACTAGACTATGGCCGAATCATGGTTATTTTCTCAGTGTTTACTATGATCAATATGACAATGAACAATATGATCAGAGCCGAAGGCGGGGCCATGTATTCAATGATGGCACTGTCACTTGGTGCAGGTCTTAATATGATTTTAGATCCAATATTTATATTCGTACTCGATATGGGTATCGAAGGTGCAGCTTGGGCAACAATAACAGGCCAAATTATTTCAACGGCATTCTTACTTAGATACTACCTTACCGGAAAGTGTCAGATTAAACTTAAAGTAAGTCAGTTTAAGCCATCAAAAGCGCTTTACACAGAAATATTCAAAATTGGAATTCCAACTTTATTAAGACAAGTACTGATCAGTGTTTCAATGGGGCTTATCAATTCAGCGGCTGTTGTGTATGGAGATTCAGCTGTGGCAGCAATGGGTGTGAGCATGCGTGTTCTATCAATGGCATTCTATGTGACTTTCGGGTATTTACAAGGATTCATGCCAGTTGTTGGATACAATTATGGTGCAAAATTATTTGATCGTGTGAATGAATCTATCAAGTTCTCAATTATCGTTACGACTGTGTTTAATACACTGGCTTGTTTGATATTTATGATTTGGGCGGAACCTATTATGGGTGCGTTTACAAATGATGTTGAAGTTATATCACTTGGTGCAAGAGCGATGCGTTTTTCATCGAGTATGTTGCCGTTCTTCGGATTCATGACTATTGGAAATGGTGTATTCCAGGCATTTGGAAGAGGTAAAGAAGCTATGTTGTTATCTGTAGCTCGACAAGGCTTATTCTTAATTCCTGCAATCTTGACTCTTCCAAGTATCATGGGTATAACAGGGATCCTTATCTCTCAACCATTAGCGGATGTGTTAACTCTATTAACGACATACATCCTATTCAGCAAACTGAATAAAGAAATGAATATGGAACAATCGGGTATCAATATGGAGCAAACATTACAGGTTTCATAGTGAAGTCATTTGAATGATTCTTTATTATGTAGTAATACGAAATGTGAAGAAGTGGATTCTATTTAGGATTCACTTCTTTTTTTATGTCAATTTATTCATTGTTAACCTGTTGACAATCTTAATTGAGCATGATAATCTTTATCAAGTAAAACTAGTGAAAAAGATTATCAATTGCAACTCGGAGAGATTGGGTGATGAAATGCTATTATCAAAAGCTAAAATAGGACATAGAGCACGCATAGAGGAAGTCAAAGGGAAAGATAAGACGAAAAAGTTCTTATTCACTTTGGGCTGCTTTGAAGGTGAAGAAATCACTTTAATTTCAAAACTAGCCGGCAACTTCGTGATTAATGTGAAAGATGGCCGTTATGCGATTGATGAAGGTATGGCCAAGTCGATTGTTTTGAATGGTTAAACCTAAAAACAGATTCACCTTAATAATCAAATAGATTAATGACGATGCTGTGAAATACAGCATCATTATTTGGCATCGCGTTGATAATGAATATCATTACCAGAAGTGAAAACAGTACACGAAAATACATCTTAATTGAAATTATTCCATTTACTTATTAGTAGTTATTGAAACCTAGGGGGTTCATCATGAAAATAGCATTGGCGGGTAATCCAAACTCGGGAAAAACCACACTTTTTAACGCAATAACAGGTAAAACAGAGTTTGTAGGGAACTGGCCTGGTGTAACTGTTGACAAAAAAGAAGCGGATCTTAAAAAGAAATTTCTTTCAGGTCAAAATAAAGTTAGAATTGTCGATTTACCAGGGGCGTATTCAATTCAGCCTCACACGGGTGAAGAAGTCATAACTCGCGATTATGTGACTGGTGAAAAGCCTGATGTCATAATCAATATTGTTGATGCATCCAATCTAAGTCGAAGCTTATTTTTCACATCTCAATTGATGGAACTGGGTATTCCAGTGATCATTGCGCTGAATAAAAGTGATATTTCCGAGCGTCGTGGTGATGAAATTGATATATTAGCTCTTGAAAAAAGCTTGAATACAAAAGTAGTGGTAACAACGGCAATTGCGCAGTCAGGCCTGGAAGAGCTTCTTTCAAAAGCTATTCAGCTTGGTATAGCAAATGATGATCAAATTGCACCGCAGTTTGATGGGAAAAATACAAACGCTAAAGACGTAGCAAGACAAAAATTTATTGATTCAGTTGTTGAAAAGACACATATTAAGAAACGCGATATGAGTAAAATTACACTTTCAGATAGAATTGACCAGATCGTCGCTCATAAATGGTTTGGATTACCAATATTCTTTGTAATCATGTGGGGTGTCTTCTCATTCTCCATTGAAGGTTTTGGTGGTGTGATGTCAGGCTATGTGAATGATACACTATTTGGTGAAGTCATTCCAAATGCAGCAAATGGATTCTTTGAAAGCCTAAATGTTGCACCACTTATGCAAGCACTTCTTGTAGATGGTGTTATTGGTGGTGTGGGTGCAGTACTAGGATTCCTACCACTTATTATGGTCCTGTTTTTCTGTCTTGCACTTCTTGAAGACAGTGGTTACATGGCTAGGGTTGCAGTAATTATGGATCGTTATTTCAAAAAAATCGGTCTTTCAGGTAAGTCGATCATTCCTATGATCGTAGGGTCAGGTTGTGCGATTCCAGGCGTTATGGCAACGCGTACAATTGAAGATATGAACGAACGTCGTATGACAACGATTTTAACGCCTTTTGTACCGTGTGGCGCAAAGCTACCGATTATTGCACTATTTGCGGCAGTATTCTTCCCTGAGAGCACTTGGGTTGGTCCTATGGTGTATGTAGTGGCCATTGCAGTTATTATTGTGAGTGGATTACTTCTAAAGAAACTGTTTGTATGGGAAAGTTCGTCACAGTTCATTTTAGAACTTCCAGAGTATAAAGTTCCAAGCCTAAAGCATGCAGCAATTCAGATGTTCAAACATGCCAAAGCTTTCATTTACAAAGCAACAACAATCATTCTTGTGTGTAATACATTTGTATGGTTTGCTCAAACGTACAGCTGGACACTTCAACCAGTTGAAAACTCAAGCCTAAGTATTCTAGCAACGATTGGTAACGGAGTGGCTCCACTTTTAATACCTCTAGGTTTGGTAGGATGGCAGTTGGGTGCAGCAGCACTGACTGGATTCATTGCGAAAGAGAACGTTGTAGCAACGCTGGCTGTTTTACTTGTAGCGACTTCAGAAGATGCGCTTCATATGCCGGGTGGTACATTAACACAGTTCTTTACACCTGTAACAGCTATGGCATTCCTAGCATTTAACCTATTCACGCCGCCATGTTTTGCAGCAATTGGTGCGATGAACTCAGAAATGGGTTCTAAGAAATGGTTGTTTAAAGCGATTGGTTTCCAATTGGGTGTTGGTTATGTAATCGGTATGGCCGTATCTCAAATTGGTTCTCTCGTTGTTTATGGAACACCTGCAGTTGGTTTTATTCCAGCAATTATTATCACAGTTGTTCTTGCTTTATATGTTTACTATGCAATCAAGAAAGCAGAAAGAACAGACGTAGAAGGTCGACCTGTGAAAGTTGGTGCTTAAATGGGAACAGCTTTAGTCGGTTTAGCATTTGGAGGTGTATTCCTCTGGGCATTCACTCGAATGCGAAAAGATATGAAAAGCAATACCTGTGCATGCAGCGGTGGTTGTATTGATAAGAGCAAGTGTCCGACGGGGAAGCTTGCACAATTGAAGTAGTCATAATAAAGGAACCGCCTCAATGGATTTTCATTGAAGTGGTTCCTTTTGTATTTTGTAAAGTGCTGAATGGCTGATTCTTAAAGTGCCTCAATGATATCCATAAAGCTCTCAAGGGTTTGATTTCCCACAAGGTCATAATCTTCATTGATAATGATCTTTGGAACGCCACTGACATTGTATTTTTCAGCTTCATCATAGAATGTTTGCGACTCTATCATTTCAGCTGTGATGTGTTCGTTTTCAAGGGCTAACTTATGTGCTTTTGAAACTGCACCAGGGCAGTGAGGGCAACCTAAGGTCACAAACACCTTAATATGAACGGGCTTCTCTATTTTTTCAAGTCTGGTTTTAAAGACTTCAGGAAGTTCTTCACCAGAGCCACTGACTTCAATGAGCCCTGTGATGAATGAATTGATTTCGTGACCAGCAGGAATACCGTTGAATCTAATACCATTATCTTTATTGTTTTTATCAAGAAGCACAATGGAAGGTGTTAATTTAACGCCAAGGTCATCAGCCAACGCTCGATCTTCGTCAATATTATATTGCGCTAATTTCACTTTACCAGCAATGCCAGAAACTTCTTCCATGAAATTTACTGTATCCTCGCAAGTTTCACATTGCTCATCGGTCGTGAAGAGTGCTACATTGACCTCGTCTTTCATTTGATCTAAGATACCTTTCAATTGTAGTGTTAGCTCCTCGTTTAAAAGTGACATTGAAAACCTCCTTGGTCTATCCAGTGAAAGTACACGATTGTATTTTAATTGTGGTTTAATTTATGAACTTATCCAGTTGTGATTATGCCCAATAATATTTGGAATAATCACAAAAGGGGACGAAACTTGAATTTATATTTTTAAAATTGAGCCACTTCTAGTTGATATGTCCAGTGAAGTGGCTCATATTCTATTCTTGATTTAATATTTTACATACAGTGGATTCGGACAATCCACCAAATAGACGGCCTAAATCTTTTAGTGACAATGTAGACTCGCGTCTAAAGCTTCGTATGAGCTTATTGCGTTCAGGTTTGTCTTTTAGTAATGCTTCAACAGAAAGTCCACGGTCAGAAGCAATCTCTTCTAGTTTTGTAAGAGCAGCCTCTGAACATGTCATACACTTCTGATTGTCATCACAGAATGTCATTTTGCTGTCGCAGATAATGTTTTCTTTATCGCCATCTAAGTAACCCAGTATAGAAGACTTTGCAATTTCAATATCCTCATTAACGAGATGAAGTAAATCATCCATATCAATAATACCAAATGGATCTTCAGAAATATCTGAGTATACACAGTAGCTGCTCCATGGAGATTCATCATCTTTATGAACTTCACGTGTGAGTTTTAACAGTGTCGGAAAATCTTCGATCAGGATGCTTTTATAGCGGTCTCTAAATAGCTTTCCTTCACACGCGGCATACATACCATAAGAGATATTAATGCTCTTCATAATTTTTGAAATATCGCCGCCGTTGTCATAAATTATGAGTTCGTAGGCATCGTTGTCATCCAGGCAATAAGCGTAAAGTCTAAATCCAAATTTTGACTTTGCTTTTTTGACAATACTGATGAATCTGTCGCGGTCTTTATCATCTAGAAAAAGTTGACGACATCCACCGCCATATTGCTTGATTAAATATGTGCCAAAAACACTTTTTTCGCGCGCTTTTCTAGCCATGCCATCACGCCTCTCTTACTTGATCTATTTTTATCGTATACCCATTCTCAATAAAAGTCAAGTACCGTCCCTAAGTTCTTGATTAATCCTATCTTTATTAGTTACTATGAAGTAAGTCCAGATTATACTCTATGGAAAACCGTTGAATAATTGTTGAAAGTTCAACAATTATCAGGTATATTATTAGGGAGTCGAAAGATATTTTCTGTTTCAAGACTGGTGGTGGATTCTATGAAGAACCAAGATAAATTATTTCATTTCAATTTAAAAGTACTTATTATATATGGTGTGTTGTTTCAGGTTATGGAAAGACTGTACAAGCCTTATGCTGTTAAATTTCTTGAGCGTATTGGTGGATCTGACTTTCATATCTCATTATACAATGCTCTACCCGGGTTTATGATGTTTCTAACAGTATTTGCAGGTTCGATATGGCTTAACTCGCAGAAGCATAGGCAACAGGCGATTCAGAAGACTATTTTAAGCAGTCGTCTGATTATTTTACTGTTTGCTACGGTTCCCATGCTTCCAAAAGATTATCAGCCAATGTCGTTTGTGGTGCTGTCTGCTATTATGAGCATCCCAATGGCTATTTATCTATCTGGGTATCAAGGATTTATCGGAGATGTATTCGAAGAAGAAAATAGGGCCACAGCCATAGGAAAACGCAATCAATACGGCGTGTATGCAGTTATGATCATGAGTCTTATCACAGGTTATATATTATCTGAACTTCCAGGCAATGAGGCTGAGCGGATCATGATCTATCAGTTATTCTTTGTATTAAGTTTTGTATTAGGCCTATTTGAAATTCATATTTTCAAGAAATTTAGGGTTTCACATGAGGAAGTAAGGCATGTCCTTCATTGGAAGGAGACTTTAAAAGGCATTCCTAGTAACAGACAATTTAAGTTGTTTATGATCTGCTCTTTAATATTCCACTTTGGGTGGCAGATGGGTTGGCCTTTGTTTTCAATATATATGATCAAGGTTTTAGGGGCCAATGAAATGTGGCTGGCAATCATCAATATGGGATCGTTCATAACGATGATCGTTGGATATAAAATGTGGCCGGGGTATATAAGACAGTGGGGAAGTCCTGCTGTAACAGCAATTTGTACAATGGGAATGGCACTTACACCACTATTGTATATTGTATCGAAGAATCTTTATGTGATGTCTTCTGTAGCGGTATTAACAGGTATCTTTACATCGGGAACGCTGACTGTGTTGTTAAGTGGTCTCTTAGAGGTGCTCCCTGCAAGGGAAAGAACTGTCTATATGGGATTCTATAATACATTTATAAACTTGAGTTTAGCCATAGCACCAATGATAGGCCATGCATTTATGCAAAGTCGCGGGATTGTATTCGCCCTTTATCTGACGGCACTCTTTAGAATGTTTGGCGGGATTGCATTTATTATTAGAAGCCGATATATAAATAAGGACAGAAACATGAAACGGGGCAATAAAGTGGCTTAGCTCTTCAGTGGGAATAACAGTAATAAATATAATGATATTAAAAAGAGCGACTTGTGAATCAATCACAGGTCGCTCTTTATTTATAGTTTTTATAGATTGAACACGACCTTAGAAGAATTCTTCTTGGTGCATGTCATATTGAATTTGTGTCTCGACCATTTTTTTAACTTCTGGAACAGAATCAAATCGGCCAAGTGCACACATAAGTTTCGCAAGTGAGGCTTCTGTATTCATGTCGTTTGCGTAAATAATTCCGTCTTTTGGAATTTTTTTACCCACTTCATAAACATCGAAGTTGACGCCTTCTTCAAGACACTGAGTTGTCATCATAACAGCCATTCCAGACCGAACCATATCTCCAACTTCACTGGCAATGTCGACATTTTCAAATGGAATTCCGCCTATGCCAAAGCTTTCAATAATGACTCCTTTATAATTATCTCTGATATAGTTGAAAATTTTAGTATTAATACCTGGGACTAATTTGATAACAATAACAGAATCATCCACTTCGGGGTGGAATATCAGTGAGGAACCATTTGGTTTGAATTTTTCAAATACAAATCGTTTATATTGAATTCTATCGTGTTGAATTTCTGCAATGTAAGGGAAGTTGACACTTTCAAAGGCGGCATAGCTTCTCGTTCGAACCTTCATAGCACGAGGTCCCGAAATAAGCTTTCCGTCAAATACAACAAACACACCTGCAAGGTCTTCAACTGCGAAATGAATGGCATCATTCATATTATGAATGGCATCAGTAAACTCTTGTGCAATAGGGTATTGAGATCCAGTGACTATCACAGGCTTATCAAGACCTTCAAGCATATAAGTTAATGCCGCAGAAGTATAAGCCATGGTATCGGTACCATGAGTGATTACAAATCCATCATAATGATCGTAGGCTTCATAAACAGCTTTAGCAATCTTCACCCAACACTTTGGGGTCATATTGCTTGAATCGATATTCATAACCATTTGACCATCAATATCACAAAGTTTTCTAGCTCTTGGGACAAAAGACAAAAGGTCATCGACATTGTAATGTGGTGCAAGGCCGTTGCCTTTTTCGGCTGAAGCGATCGTACCGCCAGTTGCGATAATGAGAATTTTCTTTTTCATGTATCTGTTCCCCTTAACTTATAGTTGATGTTGCAAGATACCTCAATTATACAGTGAAAATACAAATTTGAATTTGACATTATTGTCATTCGACTTATGACGAAATTGCAATAATCCTTATGACAAAATGATTGACAATCCTATTATACATGATAAGCCGAAATTAGCCGACTTTTCTTTCGTAATGTTTCTTTGATTCTGCAGAATCCCACCAGTCAGCATTTTTGATGCCAAGCTTAGAAGGTGAGAATGTAGGATATAGACCCATTTCACCCGAGCGATGGACTTGTATGAAACGTGTTCTGATTATGAACCATAGACCAGCACCTAAACAAAACACGGTGAGCCACTGATTCCAGATTAGACTGTTGAGAAAATCAACTGCTTGTGCCATATGAAATTTCCTCCTTATAACAATTCACAGGCGAGCTAGCAATAATAATTACTGTAATCTTAATTTAAGGATTAAGTTGCCTGCAATTATATTTCATGCAAGTAGCGTGCCGAAATACCCGATTTTGTTATGAATTCCTAAAACAATATCAAAAACATAGTATTTCCTACGTATTAGATATGTTCTCTTTCTATGGAATAACATAAAAAAACAGAACCCCTTCAAATCATAGTGATTTTGTAAGGGATTCTGTGTGGAGTTTATTTCCACTTGGGAATAAAATTGCTCATTATAGTTCATCTTTCTTTATTCCATACTCTGTGATCTTGTTAAATAGCTGTCTACGGCTAATTCCGAGAACCTTTGATGTTTGGGTCATGTTGTAATTGTTTTGCTCAAGAATTCTCTGAATGTAAGATGTTTCAACATCTTTACGGAATTCGCGCAATGGAACTACTTGTGAAATTTCTTGCCCACTTTCAAATTTTGAGTCAGAAGATGATGAACTTGTGTATCCTTGTGGAATATCTTTGACACTTATTATTCCATTCTTGGATAGAACCACAAATCGTTCTATAATATTTTTTAGCTCACGAATATTTCCTGGATAATCATAGTTTTTTAAATAGAACCAAACATCATCATCTATTGTATGGATATCCTTTTTCATATCATTCTGAGCTTTCTTCAAAAAGAAATCAACAAGTACTGGTAAGTCTTCTTTTCTATCTCGTAAAGCTGGAATTTCGATTGTGATCGTGCTTATTCTATAGAAGAGGTCTTCACGGAAAGTCTGATCAGCCACCATAGTTCTCAAATCACGGTTTGTTGCAGAAACTAACCTGAAGTCAACTTCAATTGAAATATTTGAGCCTATTCTCTCGATTTCTTTGGATTCAAGACTCCTAAGCAGCTTTGCCTGCGTGCTTAATGATGTGTCACCAATTTCATCTAGAAATAGTGTGCCCTCATGTGCGGCTTCAAACCGTCCGATTCTTCTATCTGTTGCACCGGTAAAAGCGCCTTTTTCATGACCAAACAGCTCTGATTCGAGGAGGGATTCTGAAAAAGCGTGGCAGTTAACCGCAACAAAAGGATTTTCATCGCGTTCGCTTATTTTATGAATGTAGTTTGCAAACACTTCTTTACCAACACCAGACTCACCAAGAAGCAGGATATTTG
>Ga0209272_10001755_pt1 | contig 13101 bp, 10 predicted proteins | sample tdDd002_FD_187125 | JGI IMG/M metagenome (GOLD analysis project Ga0209272, IMG submission 187125) | Marine sediment microbial communities from the Atlantic coast under amendment with organic carbon and nitrate - tdDd00.2 (SPAdes)... | ecosystem: Environmental > Aquatic > Marine > Coastal >... | reverse complement strand
TTTAAACGATCTAACATGGTTGGAGCTGGAGGAGTTACTGAATAATCGTGACGATTGGCAGTACGTGCAAAGTTTCCTTCTCCACTTCCCAAATAAGGACGAGCGATTACACGAGCAACCGGCTCATGTTCAGAACAAATTTCAAGAGCAATTTCACAAGCTTTATACAATTCCTCTAATGGGATTACTTCTTCGTGAGCAGCAATCTGAAAAACAGGATCGGCAGATGTATAAACAATCCAGTTTCCGGTTTTCATTTGCTCTTCTCCGTATTCGTCAAGAATTGCAGTTCCAGAAGCAGGTTTGTTAGCCATTACTTTTCTTCCGGTTCTCTCTTCGAACAAACGAATGGTTTCTTCTGAAAAACCGTGTGTATATGTAGGAAATGCTTTCTCTAGCTTTACACCGGCAATTTCCCAGTGTCCTGTGGTTGTATCTTTACCTTTAGAAGCTTCAGCAGCTTTTCCAAAAGCACCATTTGCATTCGTTTCAGGAGCAACACCCTTAATATCGGTAATGTTACCCAATCCTAATTTTTGCATGTTTGGCAAATCAATGCCACCGCAATGTTTAGCAATATTTCCAATTGTATTGGAACCTACATCACCAAATTCTTCTGCGTCAGGTAAATATCCAACACCTGCGCTATCTAGTACTACAATAGTAGCACGCTCAATTTTTGGAATCATAAACTTGTGTTTTTTAATGTATTTTGAAAAATACAGATGATGGGTTGTCTAGGTAGTGCGACAAAGGTAATATAAGCATTAATAATGTGCAATGATTAATGCTTAATAAAAATCTATAAGCGTTAAAATAACTTAATATTATAGATAAATAGAGATTCGAAATGCAAACCGTAGAGCAAAAATAATCCCCCAAGCGCGAACGCCAGGGGGAGAAAGGTATTGAAGGTTTATATAGACTTATTTGTACATTTTTTCGCGCTGTTCTTTAATCTTTTCGCTAGTAATGTAATCATCGTAATCCATTAATTTATCGATAATTCCGTTTGGCGTTAATTCGATAACACGTGTACTTACGGTTTGAATAAATTCGTGGTCATGAGATGACATTAGAACCGTTCCGCCAAAGTTAATCAATGAGTTATTGAAGGACTGAATAGATTCCAAATCCAGGTGGTTGGTTGGTGTATCTAAAATCAAAAGATTCGCATCTTTCAGCATCATTCTTGAAACCATACAACGAACTTTTTCACCACCGGAAAGAACATTGGCTTTTTTGTAGATGTCCTCACCCGAGAACAACATCTTACCCAAATATCCGCGAAGGTAAATTTCACTTGTATCATTAGAATACTGTGCCAACCAATCGATCAAAGTAATTGGTTCCTGGAAAAAGCTAGAGTTATCCAACGGTAAATATGCAGGAGTAATGGTTACACCCCATTCGAACGATCCGTTATCGGCTTTATCTTCTCCATAAATAATGTCGAATAAAGAAGTCATAGCACGTGGATCTTTAGATAAGAAAATTACTTTCTCACCTTTTTCAACGGTAAACTCAACATCTTTAAAAATTGTTTCTCCTTCGATAACTTTACTTAAGCCTGTGCATGAGAAGATCTTATCTCCAGCTTCACGCTCTTGTTGAAAGATAATACCCGGATAACGACGAGTTGATGGCTGAATGTCTTCAATATTCAACTTGTCGATCATTTTCTTTCTGGAAGTAGTTTGCTTGGATTTAGCAACATTGGCACTGAATCGAGCAATAAACTCCTGAAGTTCTTTCTTCTTTTCTTCGGCTTTTTTGTTCTGCTGTGCCTGCTGACGAGCCGCCAACTGACTAGACTCATACCAGAAAGTATAGTTACCCGAGAACATTTTCACTTTACCAAAGTCGATATCCACGATATCGGTACAAACCGAATCCAGGAAGTGACGGTCGTGAGAAACAACAATCACCGTATTGTTGAAGTTAGCCAAATAGCTTTCCAACCACATTACAGTTTCAAGGTCAAGATCATTGGTAGGCTCATCCAAAAGAAGATTATCAGGATTACCAAACAATGCCTGAGCAAGCAAGACACGTACTTTTTCCTTACCACTTAATTCTTTCATGGTTTTGTAGTGCATGGCTTCTTTAATTCCCAAACCACTCAACAATTCTGCAGCATCACTTTCGGCATTCCATCCGTCCATTTCGGCAAATTTCTCTTCTAGCTCAGATGCTTTAATACCATCCGCTTCCGAAAAATCAGGCTTTGCATAAATGGCATTTTTCTCTTGCATGATAGCCCACAATTCTGCGTGACCTGTAACAACAGTATCCAAAACTGTAAACTCGTCAAACTCGAAGTGATCCTGCTTAAGAACAGCCATACGCTCACCTGGTTCCATCATTATATTACCGGTAGTAGAATCTAAATCGCCCGATAAAATTTTTAGGAAGGTAGATTTACCTGCACCGTTAGCACCAATTACACCATAACAGTTGCCTGGTGTAAATTTGATATTTACGTCCTGGAAAAGCGTTCTTTTCCCGAATTGAATTGATAAGTTTGAAACCGAAATCATATATATACGTTATCCTTTATTTTGCTAATTCAGGGCGCAAAAGTAGTAATAATTCTTCACAAAAAGCGGAATCAGGTATTAAGATTTGTAGAATATGAAAATTGAAATGATAGTAGAGACACAATGCTTTGTGTCTCTGATAGATTGTTATTATTGTTTCGAAATCAAATCTTCCTGATATACTTTTTCGGCATTGGGAACGGTAAATCGGAAAGTGGAGCCAATATTTTCTTTACTTTCCACCCAAATTTCACCATCGTTTTGAGCGATAAAATCTTTACAGAGGATTAATCCAAGCCCGTTACCCCGTTCACCTCTTGTTCCAAGGTTTGACTTCCCATCGTCCAATTTAAATAGGTCTAAAAGCTGTTCTTCTGGAATTCCTTTACCGCTGTCTTTAATCCAAATTTCGGTGATGCCATCTTTTAGTTTGGCACCTGCCATTATAATACCACCATCAGGCGTAAATTTAATGGCATTGTTTATTAGGTTACGAACAACGGTTTCCAGCATGGAACGATCTCCATAAATGAAAAGAGAATCGCAGGCAGTAAGCTCCATGTGAATGCTTTTTTCCTGGGCTACTGACTGATAGGTTTCGAATATTCCTGACAATAGCTTGTTTACCGAAAGAACTACAGGTGTGTAGGGCAAACGACCCGATTGATTTAAGGACCAGGATAATAAATTGTCAGTTAGGTTGAGTACTCGTGTAACACTTTCACCTAAATCTTTACTTGAATCATTTAACTCGCCGTATCTGCCTTGTTGTATGAAAATTTGTATCAATTTGGCAATTCCTGATACCGAAGCCAGTGGTGATCGTAAATCGTGAGAGATGATTTGGAACAGCTTGTTTTTGGTTTGATTCGATACCAAAAGATCTTTATTTTTCTGATCTAAAATCTCTTTAGACCATTCTATTCTTGTTTTTTGCAGGCTTAACAAACGAGTTGTTTTCTTGTTGCGATAATAGGAGCTGACGATAAAAGCAGCATAAGCAGCAATTAAAACAAGAATTATCATTAAGCCATTTCGTTGCATTACTTTGTTCTTGTTCTCTTTCTCTAATATGGCAATTTGAGCTTCTTTTTTTTCAGTCTCGTATTTTGTTTTAAGAATTGAAATTTGACTTAATTTTTCTCGATTTATAAGACTGTCTTTAAGTGCTTCATACCGATCAAAATAGAATATTGTACTATCAGGTTCTTTTAAATGGGAGTAAATTTTAAATAAATCTTTACAACTAGTTTTTCTATAAGTAAGATTATTAGTGATTAAGGTTAAGTTGTAGGCTTCTTTGCTATAAATTAGAGCTTTATTTAGATTGTTAGTCATATAATAGGTAATGCCTAAACTGTTTAGAGTTGTTGTAATAAAATCTTTATTACCAATAGATTCTTTTAGTTTAAGGCTTTTATTATAATATTCCAGAGCCAGATAGTATTGTTTTAATGCAAAAAAACAATTTCCAATATTGTGATAGGTTTGGGCTAATTTGTACTTGTTTGGCTTTTTTTCTAAAATAATAAGATTTTTATTATAAAAATTTAAAGCTTCCTTAAAGTTTTTTTGCAATGTATAAACCACTGCTATGTTATTGTTTGCACTAAATAAATATGAAGTATTATTTAATTTCACACTAAATTCTGCAGCCTTTTTATAATGCATTAGAGCTTCAGTATAATTTTTAAGATCTTTATATACTATACCTATATTATTATTGGTATTACATAATATGGATGCATTATAATTTTTTTCATAATATCTAAGAACTGAATAATAATCTTTGAGAGCGAGATCATATTTCGCTGTTTTTCTTAAAATTAAACCTCGGTTTAGGTAAGAGAGGTTCATTCCTGCAGAATCAGATGCAAGAGAAAAATTATTAATCGAATTGTTATAGTTTAGTAAGGCGAGATCATATTTTCCTTTTCTTCTATATATTGATCCAATTCGAATATATGCATTTCCAATGCCAGAATAATTTTTTGAATCTTGCCCAAGTTTTATCGTTTGAAGTGCGTAATATTCAGCTTCCTTAGGATTTTTTCGGTAATTTTTTCCTGTCCAATCATTGAGATAAGCGATCTTATCTTGAATACTTTTAATAGAATCTAATGAATACTCAACTTCTTCAACAATTTGCGCAGAAGAAATAAAAGGGAATAAAATTAGAATGAAAGCAATTAGACGCATAAAAGATAATCAATGATATAATTAGGTTCAAGATATAAAAAATGAATGACAAAGTATATAATTATAGCTTTGTCATTCAATATACTAATATGAATTTTTAAGGCTGAGTCTCTTCAGCATCATCATAATTTACATCAGTACTGTCGTCTTCAGAAGGATTGGCAACAGAATCCATTTTCGATGTTTCGACCATAACCATTGTAACGGTACTAATTTCTTCAGTAGGTCCTTGCTTTAATGGAACTGAGAATTCAACAATATCGGTCTCTATCGAGCCATTAGTTGTTACACTTGCCGTAACTGCCCACGATTTTTTCTCATTTTTTACAAGAAGACCTTGATCTATTGAGCCTAAAGCATAATCTTTTGGTACAGAAACTACTGCATTTAAAGTGTATTCTCCGGTAGATTCTGACCTGGTTAAGTTTACAAAGGGTTTAAATAATTTCATAATTCTAGTTTTAAAGTTAGCATTACATTTACTCCTTGTGAAATTAACAAAATTGATTTGACTGCCAAACATCACTTCCTATAATAAAGCATAAAAAAATAACATGTTGTTTGTTGTTGATGAAGTATTGGTTGATTAATAGTAAATTGTGTTTGTGTTGGTTGTTTTATTTAGAATGAAAAACATATGGTAAGCATTCACATAAATCTAAAATGGATAATTTTGGAGTGGAAATGAAAATCCAGAAAAGTAAATTGAATACTTAGTAATCTTATCTATAATGAAAGAAGATGCTAAGCACCTCAATAGTGCTTAACATATGATGGTAATATTCTTATGATTTTAGAATTTCTTCAATCTCTTCCAATTCGAAGACTTCAAAATGTAAATTGTTTACACTATCTATATTTTGATTCAATTGCTTTACCGAGCTGGCACCTACCAATACTGAAGTCACTCGTTCATCTTTTAGCAACCAGGCAATAGCCATTTGTGCCAAACTCTGTCCTCGTTTTTCAGCAATGTCATTTAGAGCTTTCACCTTTTCGATCACTCTATCGGTTATTTGATCTTTTTGTAAAAAGCCATGAGATTTGGCAGCACGAGAATCTTTAGGAATTCCTTTAATGTATTTATTGGTAAGCATTCCTTGTGCAAGAGGAGAGAAGGCAATAGCACCCATTCCATCTTTTTCTAAAGTATCTAGCAAGCCATCTTCCACCCAGCGCTCAAACATAGAATATTTTGGCTGATGAATCAAACAAGGCGTGCCCAATTCACGAAGAATTCTGGCAGCTTTTCTGGTTTCATCGGGCGAGTAGGAAGAGATTCCAACATACAATGCTTTTCCTTGTCGAACCAAATGATCCAAAGCCATCATCGTTTCTTCTAGTGGCGTGTTTGGATCTGGACGATGCGAATAGAAAATATCTACATAATCGAGTCCCATACGCTTTAAACTCTGATCGAGACTTGCAATCAGGTATTTTCGCGATCCCCATTCACCATAAGGTCCAGGCCACATTAAATAGCCTGCTTTTGTCGAGATAATCATCTCATCGCGGTAAGCTTTTAAATCTTCCTTTAGAATTTTACCAAAGTTTTCTTCTGCCGATCCCGGAGGTGGACCATAGTTGTTAGCCAAATCGAAATGGGTAACACCACGGTCGAATGCCTGGTAAATAATTTGTTTGTAGTTTTCGTATACATCTACATGTCCGAAATTGTGCCACAATCCCAGTGAAATAGCGGGTAATAACAAGCCACTTCTTCCACATCTACGATAGGGCAAATCTTTATATCTGTCTTCTGACGCTTTATACATATTTGAATAAAATTTGATGTTGTGTGAAGATAAAAAGAAAGTCGAAAGTAAAAAAAAGTCAAAAGACCGATACTGGAAAATGATCGTTTGTTAACGAAACTGCTTGTATTGTAGAATCTATTTTTGCTAATGCTTCCAAAAATGGTCCAAATGTATAATTAATAATCCCTTAGGTATAATGATATTTAAAAAGTTCTCGTTTACATTTAACAGTGCAATAATCATGATAGAATTAATAATGTTGAAGTATTTGTTTAAAAGACTAGAAAATGGGAACTAAAATTAAAGATCGCTTTTTGGTAGAACTGTATGATTATCCCTTGGGAGATAAAAAGGATGATCGGATAGGTAAAGTAATAAGTAGTAAAACATTCAGCGAAGAAGATTTAATTCAATTGGCTGTTGCTCGAGGAACAGATATAGGGGCATCTACAATGAGGGCAACTCTTGAAATAATCAGTGAATTGGCTATTGAACAAATTACTGAAGGTGCATCGGTGCATTTCGGATTGACACATTTTCATGTGAATGTTCATGGTGTTTTTCAGGGAGATACAGCCAAGTGGGATAAAGAAAAACACAGCTTACATGTACAGGCTAATCCAATAGTAAAATTAAAAAAGGCAGTCGAATCTTGCGAGGTTGAAGTTAGAGGAATGGCTTCAGTACAAGCAGGAATCAATTCTATTACCGATCTTAGTTCCGGACATATAAATACCGTACTTACTCCAGGAGGTGGCATTCATGTATCAGGTTCTAAGATTAAGATTGATGGAGATTCAGAAGTTTTGGGACTCTATTTGCTTCATCAGGAAACTAAAGTCGAGACATTTGTTCCAAAGAGAAGTTTGGCTTTAAATTCTCCGTCAAAACTGTTTTTTGTTGCTCCTGAAGATTTGAAAATTGGTTTGTATAGTTTGTCAGTCCTTACTCAATATACTGCTCAGGGCAGATTTCGCAAGCAGGCTAAGAGATATGTCTTCAATGGAAATTTAGAGGTGAAATAAAAGTGGCTTTTTCCCATTGTCCCTATTTCGCTTGTAGTGGGTTATTAGGTAAACTATTTTTCGACAATAACCTATTATTTTAGATTGAAACAATTGTTTGCTGTAGTTGGTAGAATAGAACCAATATATTCAATCAATGAGATCTCGAAGTAGTATAAAGGCAAAGAAACACTCTGTGTGGCAGCTAAGGTGTAACGGTAATGTCGTATTAGGAGAAACACTTGAGCTTACTTCTAAGTGTGAACGATGTCTCCCGAACGGGAGAGTAAACATCTCGCGCCCTAGAGAGAACAGCACTCACGCTCGAGAGATACCATATCTCTCGAGCGTGAGGGACATTGCCTCTCGCATAGGAGAGGTAGTTCATTAGTAAGGGTGGACTGTTCATTAGCTGGCGAGTCGAATGTAAACACGCTTATAGAAGATAATCATCAACGAAAGGGGAAGAAGATTCTACTATGAAGCTTACATTTCCTTTTTGATGGAGAAGAAAAATTCAATTCCACCTTCTTTACGTGCTTTTATAAAGATTCGTCCCTGGTGAAAGGAAACCGCATTTTTTACGATAGAGAGTCCCAGTCCTGTACCACCCATTTTTCTTGCTCTTCCGTTGTCGGCTCGGTAAAACCTTTCGAAAATTCTAGGCAGATGTTTTTCCTGAATTCCAATTCCATTATCCGCAAAGGAGAAATAGTGATAATTGTTATCCTCAAAATAGTTTTTGATTTCTATGAGAGAGCTATCACCTGCATATTTAATAGAATTGTCAATCAGGTTTCTAAAAATAGAATCGAGCAATTCGCTATTGCCTTTAATGTTTAAGTCCGCTGGAATTTGTAGGTCTACTTTCATTTTTGTTTTCTCTAATTTCAGCTCAAAATCATCCATCATTTCGTCAAGCATCAGCTTGATATCAACATTTTCTACGGAGAACAATTGTTGCGCTTCCTCCATTTTTGTGAGTACCGAAATGTCCTGAATCAGGTTCGAAAGTCGGTTAATTTGCACACAGGAACGCTCAATAAACTGTATTTTTTTATCCTCGGGCATGGTCGGATTGTCCTTAATGGTTTCCAGAAATCCAGAGACTGCAGTAACAGGAGTTTTTAGCTCATGTGCAATATTTAAAGTCATTTCCTGCTTAATGGTCTTCTCGTTTTCCAACTTGGTATTGTCGTGAATCGAGATTTCGAAATTGCAATCGGGAAAAACCACGACTTGATACAAGAAAACTTTATGACCAATAATTACCGTTTTTTTCGAGCTAATCATGTCTACATTTGGAATGTAATTCGATTCCAGCTCTTTTATATTGGTATTGATAAAATCGTTGATTTCCTCTAATTCGGGCAAGTCAAATATTTCCTGATAGTTGTGTGTTGATATGTTTGATAAATAGTTGATGTAATCGATAAAATGGCTGTTCCAAAGAATTAGATTTCGCTGTTTATCGAATACTGCAACACCTTCCTGCGCAATTTGCAGATGGGCAAATAATTTGTCTTTTTCTTGTTGTAAGGCTTCCTTTGTTTTGCTCAGTTTTTCGTAAATCTTCACAATTTGCTTACTGATTTCGCCAAGTTCTGTTTTGCCAAAATCTTCGTTGGTATCAATTGGTCTATTCTTGGCTGCATTAATGGCAAACTTTCTCAATTTAGAAATGGAATTTCCAAAGTGCTCTGTTGCATAAATCAGAAATACTACGGTAACTCCAAACAAACCGATTAAAAAATACAGAAATATATTATTCGATTTTAAAAAGGTGACAACACTATCGTTAAAAGGCAAAGCCGTACGCACAAAATGCGTGTAATAATGCTTGGAGTAATAGTAATAGGTTTGTCCGGTTGAGCCCGAGAGTCGAATATTGCTGCCTTTTGAAGAATGCAATGATTTTTGAACCTCGGGGCGGTTCAGGTGATTGTCAAGGCGATCCAAATGTTCTACATCCGAATCATAAATCACATCACCCTTTAAAGTGATTACTGAAATTCGAATGTTACGATCGGGAATTAAAGAACGAAGCGAATCAATCTCGTTAAATTGAAGATTTTGAAGAATATCTTTTTTACGGATTAACTCCTGAACCTGTTCGGTATAAATATTTAGAGCATATTCCAGTTTTTCGCGGCGATAGGCTCTTTCTTGTTGATATTGAAATCCTCCGATAAGGATAGAGAATATCAGAACGATGATAAAGAAGAAAAAGAACAATCGCTTCTTGTATTTCGATCCTGAGGTATGAATGTTTGTGTGCATGTGCGTTTAAATTAAATTCATGTATGCATTACATGAATCTGCTTTTGAGATTTAAATTGCTTAACGAGGCATAAATGTAGGACATATTTATCAATTCTGTTTTGCTATTGTTTGAGCGATTCAAAATAATAACCATATCCTGATTTTGTTTTGATCAGTTTGTGATATTCGCCAATTTTTTTTCGGATTCGCCTTACATTTACATCTACAGTTCTATCTCCAACAAAGGTGTCACCTTCCCATATTTTGTGCATGATTTCATCTCTTGAATAAATTCTCCCTTTGTGATTTAGTAGCAATTGTAGAATCTCAAATTCGGTTTTGGTCAAACCTACATCTATATTATTAATGGTTACTTTTTTCGACTCTGGAATCAGTTTCATGTCTTCGTATTCAAAGGAAATTTCCTTTTGAGTTGTGGTGAAAACTCTTTTACAAATCACATGAATTCTGGCAATTATTTCCTTAACCGAAAAGGGTTTGGCAACATAATCATCCGCCCCGGCATTAAATCCTTTTAATTTGTCGTCTTCGCTTCCTTTGGCTGTGATAAACAGTATTGGCTTATCTGCCAGATCTGGATTTCGACGTATGATTTTAGCCAGTTCTAAACCCGAAATTTCTCCCATCATAATATCAAGGAGAAAGAAATCGTATTGACTAAGCTCTAATTTTAGTGCTTGTTCTGATGAGAATGCAGTATCTACTGTAAATCCTTCTTGTTCGAGGTTGAATTGGAGGATTTCGCACAAATCCTCTTCATCATCAACGACCAATATCTTTAAATCTGTCATTTTATCTGAAATCTATAGGGTTAAGATTTTAATTTTATACTTGAAGGTTTTAGGCAAATTCAGTTGATAATAAAGTTATTCTTCCTCGGGTAAATCCTGATGACGCAAATCGATTCCTTGCTGATAATAGATAGAAGCTTCAGCAATATTGGTGGCATTATCGGCTATACGTTCGATATTGCCCAAAATACTACCAAAATTAAGTAGATTGTATATTTTAGATTCTTCTATCCCTTGAGGCGTCTCTTTTTTTACCATTCTTCGCAAGAGCTGTTTTTGCATTTCGTCCACCAGTTCATCATTCTTGATGGTCCAAATGGCATATTCTCTGTCGCTATCTTCAAATGAGATTAAGGATTTTCTCACCATTTTTTCGCTAATAGAAAGCATGTTGAGTAAGGATTCTCTTTGGTTTTCAGGAATGAACGGAGGTTCCATTTTATCGATAAATCGCATCACGTTATTCAGCTGATCCCCAATTCGCTCGATATGACCAATCATTCTGAAATAGGAGAAAAGCAATCGAAGTTCGCTTGCCATAGGTTGTTGCAAGCCCATAGTTTGTATAATGTTATCGCTCATTTTCAGTTCAAACTGATCGAGCTTTTCCTCATTTTGTTTGAACTTTGCAACTTGTTTCGGGTCGATAATATCCAATCCTAGTAAAACAACATCTTCCAGTATTTCAAATTGCTCCTGAAGTATCAATTTCATTTTGGCAAAATCGGTATGGAGCTTATCAAATTTCTTATCTTTTTTTATTGACATGGATAATACAATTACGAATTCATAAATTATAAATTAACAAAAGGAGAAGGGCATCAACCAAATTTACCGGTTAGGTACTCTTCGGTTCGTTTGTCTTTTGGCATGGTAAACATTTGCTTGGTTTTGCCATATTCCACTAAATCGCCCAAATACATAAACATCGAATAATCGGAAATTCTCGCAGCTTGCGACATGTTGTGTGTAACCAAAACAATGGTGAAATCCTTTTTCAATTTTACCAAAAGGTCTTCAATTTTAGCTGTTGCGATAGGATCCAAAGCCGATGTGGGTTCGTCTAAAAGGATAATGTCAGGCGTGTATGCCAGTGCACGAGCAATACACAAGCGTTGTTGCTGACCTCCTGAAAGAAAGGTTCCTTTATTGTGCAGGGAATCTTTAACTTCTTCCCATAAACCAACTTCTCGTAAGGACTTTTCGACTATTTCATCCTTTTCGGAACGTTTTAATCTTATTCCATTTAAGTTGAATCCTGCTATAACATTGTCGTAAATGCTCATTGTAGGAAAAGGATTCGGACGTTGAAAAACCATTCCAATCTTTCTTCTCAACTGTATGGGATTTATTTTGTAAATGTTTTCATCACCTAAATAAACAGCTCCTTTGTTATGAGTGTTTGGATACAATTCGTGCATGCGGTTTATGGCTCTTAGAAGTGTACTTTTTCCACATCCCGAAGGTCCCATAATTGCCGTAATTTTGTTCTTAGCTATTCCTGCAGATACATTGTTTATGGCATATTTGTCACCACCGTATGAAACCGACAAATCGTCGATTTTTAGAACTGGCGATGCTATATTTTCTATAGGAGACTGTATCATACTGCTATCTTTATATGTTTGCTTTGTCAACTCTTTTTCTTTCATTAGTATTGTACTTTCCATTTTTTTGCAATTGCTTTAGCTGTTAAATTCAGACATAAGATTAGAAGTAGTAGAATCAAGGATGCACTCCATATCATATTAACAAGATTTGGATCGTTGTAAAACTCCCAAACCAAGAGAGGTACTGCACTCGATGGTTCTGTAATGTTCGTGTTAATCGCAGTACTTCCTAATGCGGTTAGCATTAGTGGTGCCGTTTCACCTGCAATTCTTGATATCCCAAGTATTACTCCTGTAAGTATGCCCGATATCCCGGTAGGTAATATTACTTTTAATATTGTTTTGTGATAGGGAACCCCTAGTGATAAAGCGGCTTCCTTTAGAGTTCCAGGAATCATTTTAAGAGTTTCCTCTGTGGAACGAACAATAGAAGGCAGCATCATTATGGATAAGGCAACACTACCTGCTAAAGCTGAAAAACCACCAGTTACAGGTTTTACAATCCAGATGTAACCAATAACTCCCAAAACAATGGATGGTACTCCTTGTAACATGTCCACAATAAAACGAACGATTCCAGGGAATCTTCCTTCGGAGTTTTCTGACAAATAGATACCACAAATTATACCTAAGGGAATTGCAATTATTGAAGCCATTCCAACGATTATTAGAGTTCCCACGATACCATTTGCAATACCGCCAGGAATGATTTCATTATTTGCAAGAGCAATCATTGCCTCCATAGTATCCGGTGCCACCTCGAAGAAAAAATTGATGTTTAATTGACGATATCCCTTCATCGCCAATTGGTAAAGAATTAAAAACAAAGGCACACTCGAAAGAAAGGCTAAAGACATCATTACATAGGTAAAGATCTTATCCTTAAACAAGCGCTGCTTCATTTTTCTGTCTGATAG
>Ga0209272_10001751_pt1 | contig 13105 bp, 11 predicted proteins | sample tdDd002_FD_187125 | JGI IMG/M metagenome (GOLD analysis project Ga0209272, IMG submission 187125) | Marine sediment microbial communities from the Atlantic coast under amendment with organic carbon and nitrate - tdDd00.2 (SPAdes)... | ecosystem: Environmental > Aquatic > Marine > Coastal >... | reverse complement strand
TTTAAGTAAGACTAAATTTTAGTAACAATTTGTGGAGAGATGGCTGAGTGGTTGAAAGCACCGGTCTTGAAAACCGGCATACGTTAATAGCGTATCTAGGGTTCAAATCCCTATCTCTCCGCCACTATTAAGAAGCCTCGCTAGAAATAGCGAGGCTTTTTTCATTTCTACACGAGCTATGAAATGATAGGGATTTACTAAATCCCGATTCTCTGCCACTACATAGAAAGCCCGTTGACAATTCAACGGGCTTTCGTCGTTTCTGATACTTTCAAATCGGCGAAGTGATTTGAATCAACCTCCTAGCCGACGTTGCTCCAAACTAAGCACCTCTGATCTCCACCTAATAAGCAGTCCCTTGAGGCTTTCTGTTATCCTCACTTTATAGGGTTATAGGAACTCATAGCTTTGTCCTCCACTAAAAGTTATTAAGCCTGTCCCTTACCCTTCCTATCTCTATCGGCTCAGTGTTTCTGTTAACAGAAGAGCGTTTCTATTCACTGTTGCCTTAAATATGTATAAGCGACGTTACGTACCCTCTGATGCTTATTGCCGATTACCGTGACTCTTTGCTTTAGCTTGTACAATAAATGCTATTCAATCGCTCTATAGAGCTATTCTTTGTCTAACTGAGTACATAATGTCAGGTAGCTGATGCATTCGGTTAATTCTCTCTACATCAATCCAATATAGCTATGTTGGATTGATGTAGAGCTGCCTTACTAGCCATTCAGATTCAATCGCTCTACTTTGTAGAAAGTGATTGAGGTTGTTTCTCGTAGCTCTTGATGAGATGAAGAGTTGTAGTTTGGAGTGAACTACAGAGGCGTTGGTGATTGTCTCTAATGAAGAATAGTCAGTAGAGGGAACACAACTTTTGGGTAGTTAGTTGAAGCGATAAAAGGGCATGAGGAATGGCAGGCAATAAAAAAGCCGACAGTTTACTGTCGGCTTTCTACTTTCTGAATCGCTTAGTTGTTTTGAACTAGCGTTAGCGCTTTACGAGAGACCTCGTGAGCCGCTTTAGTCAGGTTTTGCTTCTCTAGTGTGTCTGCGAGGAAAGCATAGTCAGAGACGTCTGAGTGGAGCTTAAGAGCAACCTCGAACTGTTGTTGTGCTTCTTGCCATTTTTCTTGTCGGAATAGGAAGTGTCCTAAAGCACTATGAGCAGCGGCATTATCCGATTCACGCTTTAATACACCTTCTAAGAATACAACGACAGGATGGCTGTCTGACAAATTTAGCTCAGGCAGTAGTCGGTATAGTTCAGGTGTTGGGTGTTTCTTTAGTGCTTCTTTGATAACCGTGAAGGCTTCAGAATCTGCTTTACGTGAAATGAGTTCTCGTGCGAAGCAAGCAATGAGGTGAGTATCTTGTTTTACTTTGCGTGGCAGACCGTTCCAGTGTGAGATCAGACCTTCGCTACCTTGTTGCTGGGCGACTTCGTGTAGTAAGCCACACTGTGCCTTCTGAATCAGTTCCGCTTGCTCTTCTTCTGTTACCAGCTTGGCTTTGGTTAGCTGAGGCATCAGATCGATCAGTGGTTGCCATAGCTTAAGCTGCATGTAAGTGGTTTTTAGCAGGTTAAGAACGATCGAGTTATTCGCGTACTGGCCTTTCAGTGCTTCTAGCGTATCGAATGCCGATTCGAATTCGTTATCGCGAATGAACTGTTTCGCACGAGTCAACTCTACTGCTAGGTGCGCATTCTCTTGCTGGCTTGCCAGTTCTAGGTACTGGTCACGCTTGGCTTTGTCACCTTGACCTTGTGCAGCCTCTGAAGCCACTAGGTAGCATAGAAGAGGCATGTCGTGGTGATTTGCCCAGCGTGTCACTTTCTTCTCGGCACCTTTCCAGTCACCTTCAAGTAGCTTGATGATGCCTTCGTTGGTGTAGCGACGAGAGCGGCGCATTTTACGCACGCTGAAGTAGTTCCAGGTGCTTGAGCTTGCGTAAACCAGTTTCTTGACCACGTACTCTAGGAAGAACAGTGCTGCCAATGCTGCAATTACGAAGATCACTAGCGTGGTTACGCTCATCTCAATGGTTTTGTTCGCGATTGAAATCAGGACATAACCTTGCTGACCTGAGAACTGCGTGCCAACGAATAAGCCAGCACCAAGAACTACAAATAGGAAAATAAGACGAACCATTACTTATCCTCCGTACCTGTCATCGTGGTCACTTCACGACGTAGGCGTTCACGAATCACATCTGAGAGTTGGTTTTGGCTTTCTAGCTTCGCAGGGTATTCGACTTGAATGTCTTGCTTGCTCAGTTGGCTCAGTGTCTTGTTGAATTCTTTAACCGAGTTGTCGTCTTGGTTGAAGAATGCCATTGCCCATTTATCCGCTGTTTCCAACGAGGTGGTGTAGATCTCACCTTGCTCTTGGTATACCGCTTTGATTGCTGTCTCTAGCTTCGCTTTGATGTTTTCTTTCAAGTAGAAGTGTTGCTGTGGGGACAGTAGAGGGATCACGTTGCCATCGCGAGTACGGAAGGTGATGAAGTTTTCTGAGAAATCTTTCAATGACGTCATCAGGTTATCTTGCCAGTTAGCAATGTCTTCAGACACTTGTTGTTTCTCTACCGCAGCTGCTTCTGGTAGCAAGGCATTCGCTAGAGGTAGTTTATCTACCTGTTGCTGTAGCGCAGTTAGGCGTAATACCAAGCCATCACGGTCTACCAAAGGTACAACACGTAGCTTAGTAATGTCGTTTGCCATTGCTTTACGAAGCCCAACTAAACTTGGATCGTTTAGTGCGGCGATGCGTTGGTCTGCACTTTCCATCAATTGAGTTGCGCTTTCTACATCGTGCTCTAGGAACAACTTACGACCAGCGAGTTTTACTAGGTAGTCAGCTTCTGCTAGTAACCAGTCGTTTGGACGACGGCCTTTTACGTCAGCGACTGCTAGTTGCAGGCTTTCAATGCTCTTTTGTTGCTGACCCAGTACCACTTCTGCTTTGTGAGTGACTGTAGTCGCTTTTTCAATAGTCTCTTGTTTTACTTGGCTTAGCTCTTGTTTCATTGCTGATTGAGCTTGCTCTAGTTGGTTTTGAAGCTGAGCAATCTGAGTTTGGTATTCAGACTGCTGCTCGAGCATTTTGTAAGTCAGGCCACCACCAAAAATAAGTGACAAGACGATTGCAACGGTACCCAGCTTGACGCCACGTTTACCTTGCTTCTCTTCAAATTCACCTTTGCTTGGCTCTGCTGGTTTGGTTGGCTCGGCAGGCTTTGATTCTGCTTTGCTCGATTCAGATTCCTTTTTAGGCGTGTCTTTTTCAGCTAGCGGTGCCGATGTGGTTTCTTCGGAAAGGTTTTTATCGTTATTCTTTTGATCGTTATTTTTACTTGTCATGCCTATATCCTGTGTAGCTAGGGCTGGAGAGCAGCCAGTAATTCTTGGTTGGATGCGCTTCCTGTGCATCTGACCTGAGTGAAGCCCCGTTGAATTGCGATGTCAGCGATTCGCTGACTGGGGATATACAACTCTTGTTGATTAAGCCAAGCCAATTGCTCTGGCGACAATTGGCGACACAAATAATCCAGTTGTTCACCACTGGTGATGATGATCTGGTTGATTTGCTGGGTTTTCCATTGTGAGACACAGCTTACTGGATCGAATGGGATAAATTCTCTCTTATAAGTCTCACAATAGTGAACTTTTGCTCCACGTCTCACCAATGCATCTTTTATCAGCTCTCTTCCACCGTTACCGCGAAGAATTAGAACGGTTTGTTTATCTACATTGTCTAATTCGGGAAGCTGCAACAAGTGCTCACTATCACTGACTTGTGGATAGTGTACTTTTTGTTGGGTACATTTGCTCAAATAGTGTGCGGTTTTTTGACCAACGGCAAGGTATATAGCTTGCTTAGACCATGATTTAGCGTGGTTTCGCAAGATTTGCTCTGCGCATTGCACCGCATGTTGGCTTACCGCAATGATGATTTGAGCACTTTCAATGTACTTGGAGAGTTGTGTGTCGCTGAGATCGGCGACGATGTCGATCAGTGGATGATGAATTGCAGTTTTGCCGTGCCTTTCGAGCAGAGAGCAAAGCGCCATGCCTTGCTCTCCCGGACGAGTGACCAACACTGTCATGATTATTCGTGGTCTGCGTACAGTTTGGTTAGGATGTCGCGCGCACCGTTTTCAAGTAGCTCGTTAGCCAGTTGAACGCCTAGTGCTTCGGCATCGTTGCGGTGACCACGAATTTCACCACGTACAATTAGGCTACCGTCTGGTTCACCAACCAGTGCGCGAAGCCAGATGTTGTCTCCATCAAGCAGTGAGTAGCTGCCGATTGGTACCTGACAACCGCCCTCAAGAGTGAGGTTCATTGCGCGCTCACAGCGCACGCGATCTGCCGTATCTTGGTGATTTAGTGGCTCAAGTAGTTTTAGTAGGCGTTCGTCATCCACACGGCACTCAATGCCTACCGCGCCTTGGCCTACTGCTGGCAGTGATTGTTCTGGTTCGATAAAGCTGCGAATGCGCTCTTCTAGCTCAAGGCGCTTCAGACCTGCTGCTGCAAGAATGATCGCGTCGTATTCACCTGCATCTAGCTTACCTAGACGCGTACCAACATTACCGCGTAGCTCTTTGATGATCAGGTCTGGGCGGTATTCTTTCAACTGACACTGACGACGTAAGCTACAAGTACCAACAACCGCGCCTTGCGGTAGCTCATCAATGTTGTTGTAAGTGTTTGATACGAATGCATCACGTGGGTCTTCACGTTCACAAATCGTCACCAAGCCAAGACCTTCAGGGAAGTCTACTGGTACATCTTTCATTGAGTGCACCGCAAGGTCTGCGCGACCTTCAAGCATTGCCACTTCCAGCTCTTTAACGAACAAGCCTTTACCACCGACTTTTGCTAGCGGCGTATCCAAAATGATGTCGCCTTTGGTCACCATAGTAACCAGCTCCACTTCAAGGCCAGGATGAGCGGCTTGAAGGGCATCTTTTACATAGTAGGCTTGCCATAGGGCAAGTGGGCTTTTTCGTGTTGCAATGCGAATTGGCGTAGATTGTGTCATGGTCTTCTCAATGCTGTTTTAGTTTTGCTTAATCCTACCACTCAACGCGTGAAAGTCTTAATGTTAGTTAGGCTTCTCTAGGGGTCATAAATGGAATTACACAACGTTATGAAAATAGTGTGACTAGATTCTCATTTAGACTAAGGACTATTATTAGTTATAGGCGAATACAAGCGACACTACGGCGCTATCAATTTTTGCGACTAGTGTGGGGTTTTTAGACCACAACTATTTGCGGGTGGAAATCTTTACCAACCCTGATGAAAGTGTTAAATTGATCACGTTTTTAAGCCGTTTTGGTTTAAAACATCAGCAAATTTCGTGATTGTTCAACCAAGGAACTTCCCTTGCAGGCTTACACCCAAAAACTTATTCAGCGATTAGATAATCTAAACCAGCAGCGTATTGATCGCGCGCTGGCGCTTATGGATTCGCAAAGCCAGCAAGTATTCCACTTGATTCCTGCCTTGTTGAACTACAACCACCCTGTGATTCCGGGCTATTATGATGCCGATGTACCTTATGGTGTGTTTGGCTTTGAGTTGAATCAACTCCAGCAACAATTCCTTGAAGACACTCAATTGACGATTGGTCAGCCGCTCGAAACTGCTGAGCAACCTGCCATCCTTGGCTTGTACACCATGGGCAGTACCTCTTCTATTGGTCAAAGTACCTCAAGTGATTTGGATATCTGGGTGTGTATCTCGCCGGAGATGGATAACGACCAGCGTGAGCTGCTTACCAACAAATGTTTGCTGATCACTGATTGGGCGCAAAGCCAAGGTGTGGAGGCGAACTTCTTCTTGATGGATGAAGAGCGTTTCCGTAGTAATCATTCAGAAGAGATGACCGGTGATAACTGTGGTTCTTCTCAGCATCTTTTATTGCTGGATGAATTCTACCGTTCTGCGGTACGTCTCGCAGGCCAACGCCTGCTGTGGCAAATCGTGCCGCCAGAAATGGAAGAGTGTTACGACGAGTACGTTGCACAGCTTTGTAAAGATGGCTATATCAACTGTGATGAGTGGATCAACTTTGGTCAGCTTAACCGCATTCCTGCTGAAGAGTACTTCGGCTCGAACTTATGGCAGCTGTATAAGAGTATCGATTCCCCTTACAAATCCGTGTTGAAAGCGATCTTGCTTGAAGCTTACTCGTGGGAATACCCGCACACACAACTTCTTAGTATCGACACCAAGCGTCGCTTCTTTGCCCACGAGCCTGACTTGTACGGCATGGATGCGTACTACTTGATGCTAGAGAAAGTAACGCGTTACCTAGAGCGGATCCAAGATGACACACGTTTGGATTTAGTTCGCCGCTGTTTCTATCTTAAAACCCATGAAAAACTGTCTCGCGAACCAGATGTCGGCTCTGTGGCTTGGCGTCGTGAAGCTTTGAGCGACATGACTGCGAAATGGGATTGGGATGCATCGGTATTGGCGGAGCTCGACGATCGCCGTAACTGGAAAGTAGAGCAAGTGAAAGTAGTGCACCATGCACTGCTGGATGCTTTGATGCAAAGCTACCGTAACTTGATCCAGTTTGCGCGCCGTAACGACATTACTTCGGCGATCAGCCCGCAAGATATCAGTATCCTCGCACGTAAATTGTACGCGGCATTCGAAGTGTTGCCGGGTAAAGTTACCTTGCTTAACCCGCAGATCTCACCAGATTTGCACGAACCCGACTTGAGCTTCATTGAAGTAAAAGAAGGCAGCGTAAACAAATCCGGTTGGTACTTGTACAAGCAACCATTGATTGCGCACCGCATTCTTGGTCAACCTTGTCTTGAGCATCACGAATACTTGAGCAAGCTGGTTTCTTGGGCGTTCTTCAACGGTTTGATTACTGAATCGACACGTTTACACGCGGTGGTGCGTGAAGCTCAGTTAGACATTGATAAGTTCTACCAAATGGTGAGTGACTTGCGTAACACCTTCTCGTTGCGTAAGCGTCGTCCAACCATGCAAGCATTAGCGAGCCCGTGTGAGATCAGCCAAATGGCAATGTTCATCAACTTTGAAAATGACCCGACGGCAGCATTGTCCGGTCGTTCACTGAAAGTGGATGTGAAGAATACAGACATCTTTAGCTTTGGTCCTGAGCAAGTCAACTTAGTTGGCAGTGTTGATTTGGTTTACCGTAATTCATGGCATGAAGTGCGTACACTGCATTTCAAAGGCGAAACCGCAATGCTGGATGCGCTGAAGACCATTCTGGGCAAAATGCACCAAGATGCGATCCCGCCAGAGTCGGTTGACGTGTTCTGTTACGCGAAGAACATGCGTGGTGTGATGCGCAATATGGTTTACCAATTATTAGCTGAGTGCATTGACTTACGTTTGAAGCCGGTTGAACAAGAGAAGCGTCGTCGCTTTAAAGCGATGCGTCTTGGGAATCAAACTTATGGTTTGTTCTTCGAACGTCGTGGCGTATCGGTACAGAAGTTAGAAAACTCAGTCGATTTCTACCGCAGTATTTCAACCAACAAGTTGAAAGGCTCACCGCTGTTGATGCTGGATCGTGAGCAAGAGTACCAACTGCCAGAAGTAGTGGATGGCTTTGCCAGTGAAGGTTTGGTGCAGTTTTTCTTTGAAGACACCGATGATGGCTTCAATATCTATGTATTGGATGAGTCAAACCAAGTTGAGGTTTACCATCAATTTAGCGGTTCGAAAGATGAAATGATTGCGTCGGTGAACAGTTTCTACACCTCGGTTAAAGATGACAGTCGTGTATCGTCGAAGTTTATTAACTTTAACTTGCCGCAGTACTACCAAATCATTCATCCGGAAGAAGGGAATACCTACATTATCCCTTATCGCAATGATGGTTGTACGCCAACTCGCCCAACCAAAGCGGTGAACGTGTAAAAATGAAAAAGAGCACAGGGTGCTCTTTTTTATTTCTGGCTTACTAGAATACTATTGGTTTATACCCAATCGATCGCTTCACCAGCGTGCTTTTCACACTCTTCTTTTACCATTGCAAATAGTTCCATGCCCGTCTTAGAGCAGGTCCATTTGTTATCGATAAGCTTGAAGTGGAAGCCACCCGACTTCGATGCTAACCAAATCTCATGCATTGGCTCTTGGCGGTTAATGATGATTTGGCTACGGTCTTCAAACTCCAATGTCATTACATTACCAGACACTTCGTAATCAATGTCTGCGCCTGATTCATCGATGGATTCTTCGATGATTTGCATCTGCGCATCCACCAGTTGATGAAATTCAGTATCGTTCATCCGTCTATCCTATTGCTTTTCCTGAGTGTGGTGCGATTATAGGGGGCATTGAATCAATAATCACGATATGCGAAATGAAAAAACTACTTACTGTGTTGTTTGTGATGATGGCTGCGACCTTAGCCGGTTGTGGGCAGTCGGGAGACCTTTACATTCCAGATGATGCTCAGAAGAATGAGCAATCACAATAACGAATTTATAGCATCATACATTTAGGGTTTAGCAGTCGAATTAATTAAGGGAAGCGAATTTTGGATTACTTCAACTATCAGGATGATGGCCAGCTTTGGGCCGAAGACGTCTCACTCCAAGCACTTGCCGAGCAACATGGCACTCCTCTTTATGTTTACTCACGTGCGACGCTGGAGCGTCACTGGAATGCGTTTGATAGCGCTGTGGGTCAGCATCCTCATCTTGTTTGTTACGCAGTAAAAGCAAACTCTAACCTTGGCGTATTGAATGCATTGGCTCGTTTGGGTTCAGGCTTTGATATTGTATCGGGTGGTGAGCTTGAGCGTGTTATCGCGGCAGGCGGTGATGCGAAGAAGGTGGTGTTCTCGGGTGTTGGTAAAACGCCAGCAGAGATGAAACGCGCACTGGAGCTGGGCATTAAATGCTTCAACGTGGAATCAGAACCTGAGCTTGAGCGCTTGAACAAAGTTGCGGGTGAGCTAGGTGTGGTTGCACCGATTTCTCTACGAATTAACCCTGACGTAGACGCAAAAACGCACCCTTACATTTCGACTGGTCTGCGTGATAACAAATTTGGTATTGCTTTTGACCGTGCACCTGCGGTGTATCAATTCGCCCAGAGCTTACCAAACCTAAATGTACAAGGTATTGACTGTCATATTGGTTCTCAACTGACTGAGATTGAACCTTTCATTGATGCAACAGACCGTCTACTGGCTCTGATTGATGACTTGAAAACACAAGGTATCAACATTCGTCACCTAGATGTAGGTGGTGGTCTGGGCGTGGTATATCGTGATGAATTGCCGCCACAGCCTTCAGACTACGCAAAAGCACTACTAGGTCGTCTTGAGAATCATCAAGATCTTGAACTGATTTTCGAACCTGGTCGTGCGATTGCTGCCAACGCAGGGGTCTTGCTCACACGTGTGGAGTTTCTCAAACACACAGAGCACAAGAACTTTGCCATTATCGATGCAGCAATGAACGACTTGATGCGTCCGGCACTATACCAAGCGTGGCAAGATATTGTCCCAGTCGCACCACGTGAAGGTGAAGCTCAGACTTACGACTTAGTAGGCCCGATCTGTGAAACGGGTGACTTCTTGGGCAAAGATCGAGCACTAGTACTGCAAGAAGGTGATCTACTCGCGGTTCGCTCTGCAGGCGCCTATGGCTTTGTGATGTCTTCGAACTACAATACTCGTACCCGAGCAGCGGAAGTAATGGTGGATGGTAAACAAAGCCACCTTGTTCGCCAGCGTGAGGAGCTGACCAGTTTGTGGCAGCTGGAACAGATTCTACCGGAGTAACACACAACAAATGCATTTCCACTTTTCCAAAATGCACGGTTTGGGCAACGACTTTATGGTCGTCGACTGCATTACCCAGAACGTGTTTTTCTCGCAAGATTTGATTCGTCGTTTGGCGGATCGACACACGGGGGTTGGTTTCGATCAACTGCTCGTGGTTGAAGCGCCATATGACCCAGAAACTGACTTTCACTACCGTATTTTTAATGCGGATGGCAGCGAAGTTGAGCAGTGTGGTAATGGCGCTCGCTGTTTCGCGCGTTTTGTGCGTTTGAAAGGACTAACTAATAAGTACAGCGTCAGTGTTAGCACCAAGAAAGGTAAGATGATTCTTGATGTCGAAGATGATGGTGATGTGACGGTTAACATGGGTGTACCCGAGTTTGAACCGAATAAGATTCCTTTCAAAGCTAAACAGAAAGAGAAAACCTACATCATGCGTGCTGGTGATAAGACCCTGTTCTGCGGTGCAGTGAGCATGGGTAACCCTCATGTAGTTACCGTGGTAGATGATGTTGATACGGCTGATGTGGAAGTTCTTGGTCCATTGCTTGAATCGCATGAACGCTTCCCTGAGCGAGTGAACGCAGGCTTTATGCAGGTCGTAGATCGCAATCACATCCGTTTACGTGTGTTTGAACGTGGTGCCGGTGAAACACAAGCTTGTGGCAGCGGTGCATGTGGCGCAGTTGCGGTAGGCATTCTGCAAGGTCTACTGGACGAGAATGTGAAAGTCTCTCTTCCGGGTGGTGACCTACGTATTTCTTGGCAAGGCCCGGGTAAACCGCTGTTTATGACTGGGCCAGCAACTCACGTATTTGATGGTCAGTTGTCGTGCTAGTTGAAGAACAAGAAAACCAAATGTCAGAAATAGAAGCGGATGCGTTGACGGCTGAAGTCGTCGCTCAGTATCTGAAAGACCATCCCGACTTTTTCGCTCAGCGCCCCGAACTGATCGATCGATTATCAATGCCGCATGCAGATCTCGGCACGGTCTCCTTGGTTCACATTCAAATGAACCGCCAGCGCCAACGTATTGAAGAGCTGGAAGAAGAGATCACGACACTGATGTCATTGGCGGCGAATAATGATCGAACTTTCTACGAGTTCATGGACCTGCAAGGACAAATCCTAAAGTGTGGTGACTTTAAGCAAGTAATCAAAGCTATCGAACTGAAAGCCAAAGATCTTGGTTTGAGAGCTTATGTTCGTTTGTTGAGTCAGTGCGATGCATCGACTCAACTTAGCAAGGAAAATTACCAACGCTTTGCAACCAACCACCTAAATGGCAAAGAGGCATACTTGGGTCGCTTGCGTAAGGTGGATCGTGAAGCTTTGTTTGGGAATATGGATGTTCCAGAAATGGGCTCCTATGTGGTGTTACCGCTTGTGAAAAAGCAGACGCTTGGCGTTTTAGCATTTTCTAGCGAGGAGGGCGGTCACTTCCAACCAGATATGGACACTCTGTTTTTGCGTCATCTATCCTTAGTAGTGGCACATCTCGCTCAAACATTGGTATGGCAAAGTCACCATGACGATAACTCCCAACACTCCTCTGCCAACTAGCCTAACAAAGCCCCTTGAACGCTTCTATGAGTTCCTAAGAAGCGAAAAGGGGCTTAGCTTGCACACCCAACGAAACTACAAGCAGCAATTGGAAACCATGGCTCACCACTTGGCTGAGATGGGTTTGAAAGATTGGTCGCAAGTCGATGCGGGTTGGGTGCGTCAATTGGCAGGTAAAGGCATGCGTGAAGGCATGAAAGCCAGCAGCTTAGCGACGCGCCTATCTTCTCTACGCAGCTTTTTTGATTTCCTGATCCTACGTGGAGAAATGTCAGCTAACCCTGCCAAAGGGGTATCGGCGCCGCGTAAGAAACGCCCACTGCCGAAAAACCTCGATGTAGATGAAGTTAATCAACTGCTTGAAGTTAGCGAAGATGATCCGTTAGCGGTGCGTGATCGCGCGATGATGGAGTTGATGTACGGTGCTGGTTTGCGTTTGGCTGAATTGGTCAGTATTGATGTTCGTGATGTTCACCTAAGAAGCGGTGAACTGCGAGTAATCGGTAAAGGTGATAAAGAACGCAAAGTACCGTTCTCTGGTATGGCAACCGAATGGGTTGGGAAGTGGTTGCGTGTTCGTGGTGATTTAGCCGCATCGGGAGAGCCTGCATTATTTGTTTCCAAGCTAGGTACGCGTATCTCACACCGTAGCGTGCAAAAACGCATGGCAGAATGGGGCCAAAAGCAGTCCGTCGCGAGCCACATCAGTCCGCACAAATTGCGTCACTCATTTGCTACGCATATGTTGGAATCGAGCAATAACTTACGTGCGGTACAAGAACTGTTGGGGCACGAAAATATCTCGACCACCCAAATCTACACCCACTTGGATTTCCAACATTTAGCGCAGGCCTACGATCAAGCTCACCCCAGAGCACGTAAGAGAAGCGACGACAAGTCCGACTAACCCCAAGGAAAACCATGAAATTCTACCGCCGTATTGCGCCTGTAAAGGCTATGACGTTTGACCTTGATGACACCCTCTATGACAACTATCCAGTGATAGTTCGCATGGAGCGTGAGTTGCTCTCTTGGCTTAAACACCATCATCCGGCGGTTGCTCATATGGACAAAGCCGATTGGTTGTCACTCAAGCAACGTGTCGCTGCGCAACAGCCTGAGCTGAAGAGTGACGTCACTTTGTGGCGTTTAGTGCAACTTAAGCAAGCCTTCTCCCAAGTTGGTTATGATGACGTAGCCGCGCACGCAGCCGCGCAAGCAGCAGTCGACGTCGCTTTGGATTGGCGCAACCGTTTTGAGGTTCCACAGCAAAGCCTCGATGTGCTTGCCGAGTTAGCGCAAGCCATCCCGCTGGTGGCCATCACCAATGGTAATGTGGATTTGGACAGAATTGGACTAACACCATATTTTCAGCAAGTACTGAAAGCAGGGCCGGATGGCAGTGCGAAACCCGCACCCGATATGTTCACTAAAGCGCAGCAGTTTTTGGCGCTACCAAGAGAGTGTATTCTTCATGTCGGCGACCATTTGGTGACGGATGTTCAAGGTGCGAAACTGTCGGGCTTTGCCGCATGTTGGTTCAATAATATGAATAAAAATGTCATTAAACAGCCTCAAAGTCGTGCGTTGCCCGATGTCGAAATCAGTTGCTTACAACACTTGCTCACACTTTTGTAACGACAATCGCATTAATGTATTGAGTCTTTAACATTAGTCTGGTCAAGCCCTATAAACCCACGTAAATTACTAAGCTAACAGTAAAAATGTCCTTG
>Ga0209272_10001746_pt1 | contig 13140 bp, 10 predicted proteins | sample tdDd002_FD_187125 | JGI IMG/M metagenome (GOLD analysis project Ga0209272, IMG submission 187125) | Marine sediment microbial communities from the Atlantic coast under amendment with organic carbon and nitrate - tdDd00.2 (SPAdes)... | ecosystem: Environmental > Aquatic > Marine > Coastal >... | reverse complement strand
ATCGTCGATCAGGTTGGCCAGACGAACGCTGTTCTTGCCGACGATATCCAGCACCGGCGCCAGTGTCGGGGGGATGTCACCCAGTTTGCCATTGTTCACCAGATCCAACGAAGCCTTGATCGAGGTGAGCGGCGTGCGCAGTTCGTGGCTTACGGTTGATAGGAACTGCGATTTTACGGTCAGCGCGGCCAGCGTACGTTCGTGTTCGCGGCGCAGCTCTTCCAGTTGCCGCACGCCGGCACGGTACAGTTTCAGAAACTGGATGGAGATATCAATGATGAAATACATCACGAAAATGATCGTGAAAAATTCGAGCCATGCCCGGGATTCAATCGGCGGATAATACCGGAGGATATCCATCAGCGCGATATAGCCGAAGGTTGCGCCATAGATGGCCAACCGCAAAAACAGCGCCAACAGAATCTGATGGTTGTTCATGGCTGCAAAAAGGGCAGCGGCGAACAAGAAGAAGAGGGGGGTGAAGTGCCCACCGTCCTTTTGCTGTTCGGCAACCATGATAATAAACAGACAGATCGCCAAAGAGCTGAAGAGCGTGTTGAACAGAATGCGGGCAAGGTTCCGTATGCCCTCGGCTTGGTTTTTGCCATCCCAGGCACGAATACGCCGGGCAGCGAACAGATCCAGCACCTCGGAAAACAGAACTCCCGAGTAGGTCAAGAAGGCAATTTTGGGGTCAAAGTAAAACGCTGTCAGCAACGTGGCCGAGAAAAAAATCGCCTGTCGCTGCCAGAGCAGTCCTGTGGTTGCGTCCACATAGTCCTTCAGCTGGCGTTCTAGGCGGTCAGCCCGAAGCCAGTCTTTCCGAAACTTTCTGAGGATTACTCGAAGCGTCATGCTGTTTTCAGCCGTATCGTTTCCTGATTGTCGTCATTCACTTCTAATTAATGATATTGGCGAAAATTCGGCGCTAGATGTTTTTTTTACCAATCAGGAGATTTTTATTCGAATGCCACTATTGGCTGCTGGCAGGCCATGTGATACCCTTATTAGTAGTCGAAGGGGGCTTCGCGTGTATAATTTGAAGGCATTTTGCCAGGATTCCGGCCTATTGGGGCCGTGGACCACAATCTTAACGTGACGACATGTGTTGCCCATACATCATTGTGGCGTTTTTTTGTTGAAAACGGACAAAATTTTGGGTGACGTGCGATTGCACTTGCCTAAACTTGTAGGAAAAACATGGTCGGGCAGGACATGACAAATTCAGTAGTCGCAGAGCGTTACTCGAGATCGTTAAAGGTTTTTCCTGAGTTGGAGCCAGTTGCTCCACTTCAGGCACGGCGGAATGTTTCCGCCTCCCCCAAGTCAGCCAAGCGTCCAGCGCTTGCGCCTGTGGGGCACGTCAAATCCACGATGATGTCATTTGGCAACGTCGGGTTATACGGTGATTTGTTGGTTAATTTCCTTAGGGCGCGCAAGCGTACCTTTATTGACCGGCTGCATTGGGATCTTCCCAACACCGAAGGGATGGAATTCGACCAGTACGACACTCCGCAATGTCGTTGGGTCGCTGTGCATGAGTATGGCGAGGTTCTGGGCGGGTTCCGGTTGATTCCCACGATGGCACAATGCGGGATCTACAGTTACATGTTGCGCGATGCGCAGCGCGGGCTGTTGGACAGTATCCCGCAGGACGTGTTGTTTATCGACGCGCCGGTCGAGCGGCGGATTATCGAAGCCTCGCGTCTGTTTATTGCCGAGGATGTCCCCGCGTCGCGCCGGATGCAGGTTCAGAATGTGATCATGGGACAGATGGTGGCTTGCACGCGCGAAATGGGCGGTAGCCATGTTATCGGGATCGTGCCTCAGGTCTGGTCACGCTGGCTGCGCCGGATGGACTTGGACGCGGTGCCAGTCGGGCGGAAGTTCTCGATTGATGGTGTCAGCAGTCAGGCAGCCCTGTTCAACGCGCTGAAATTCTCGAATTGAGGCAAGCCCTTGAACTTGGGGCTTAACACATCGCGCCGAAAGGCCCATAAACGTGGGAAGGGTACGTCACCCTTTCCACTGACCCGAGGCGCGTATGAGCAAGACAATCTATATCCTGAACGGCCCCAATCTGAACCTGTTGGGCAAGCGCGAGCCTGAAATCTACGGGCATGACACGCTTGAGGATGTTGAGCATCGCTGCGCTGGTGTTGCGCAGGAATTCGGGCTGAAGACGCGTCTGTTGCAATCCAATTGGGAAGGCCAGTTGATCGACTGGATTCACGAGGCCCGAGAGCTTGCAGTAGGGATCGTTATCAATCCGGCGGCGTTTACCCATACGTCAGTGGCAATTTTGGATGCGCTGAACACCTTTGAGGGCCCGGTGGTCGAGGTCCACATCAGTCAGGTGCACAAACGCGAAGCCTTCCGGCATCATTCCTATGTCAGCCAGCGGGCCGACGCGGTGATGGCTGGATTTGGGGTTGATGGCTACACGCTTGCAACCCGCCATGTCGCCAAACTGGTTGCAAGCTAAGCTTGGGCCTTATTTTCCTGTGAATTCTGGCGGGCGTTTGTCGAAAAATGCGGCATAGCCTTCGGCAAAATCCTCGGATGTATAGAGGATAGCCTGCGTGTCACGCTCGGCCGCCAGGAATTCGGGCAGGGGCAGGGGCAACCGTGCAAGCATCTGTTTCGTATAGGCGTTGGTCAACGGGGCCCCTTGTGCGATTTCCTGGGCCAGGCCGAGCGCATGCTGAACGGCGGTTCCGGTTTCGACCACATCCTCAACAAGCCCCCAGTCCAGGGCTTTTGGGGCGTCGATCACCCGACGGGTATAGGCCAGCCATTTCGTGCGTCCCATGCCAATCCTTGCAGGCAGGGTATAGAGTGACGCCAGATCCGGGATCAGTCCCAGCTTGCCGAAAGGAAGAGAGTACCGCGCCCCTGCGCCGCTGATGGTGATGTCGCAGGCCGCGCTTAGCGACAGGCCTGCACCAACGGACCAGCCTTCGACCGCTGCGACGATCGGTTTGGGGCAATCCAGTATCGTCTGCATCAAGGCGCCGGCCCGTTGCATACGCTCCCGCCCAGCAACCGAAGTAATGCCCTTCATTGTCGAGATGTCGCCACCGGCGCTGAAGCATCCCTGCACCCCGGCGATCACGATGGCGCGGATGTCGTCGTCCGCAAGTGCCGTTAGCAATTCCTGATGCAGCGCCTCGCGCAGCGCTGGGGACAGGGCATTGCGCTTGGCCGGCAAGTTCAGCCAAAGCAGGCAAGTCGCGCCATGGCGCTGCGCCACGCAAAGCGGATCATCCGCGGTGGGCTCGGTCGGTTTGGCGGGTAATGTCATGGCGTTTTCCTCCCACGGACTATTCGCATCCGTAGTATCTTTACGAAGTTCGCGCATGTTGCAAGGGCAGCCGCTTGCATCGTCTAGGCGTGCGTGTAGGGCTGTGGTATTGCAGGGCAGGGCAGAAGGGTATCTGGTATGAAATTGGCGTTTGTCACGATGGTTTGGCGCGACTACTGGCTGCTGGAAAAATGGGTCAGCCATAATGCGCAATATGTCGACAAGAAGAGCCTCTATGTTCTGAACCACGGCGGAGACCCAAAGATCGATCAGATCGCGGCGGGCTGCAATGTGATCAACATCCCCCGCGCAGAGCTGACAATTGATCTGGATCGACGTCGCTGGGATTTGCTGGGCGGGATTACGAACGGGCTGCTGTCCTTTTATGATCGGGTGATTTGCACCGATGTGGACGAGCTGATCGCCTATGTCGGCCCCAAGGCGTCGTTGCAGGACCATCTGGCCGACAGCGCCGCACAAACCGTTGCGTTGTCTCCGGTTGGGCTGAACCTGATCCCCAGCGATGGCGTTCTCGATCTGAACGGCGGGGAGGTGCTGGTCGCGCATCCTCAGGCGATCCTTAGCGCGAAATACACCAAGCCCTGTGTGGTCCGGTCGCGGGTTGTGTACACAATCGGCGGACATGGTCTGGTGCGGGGTCAATTCACAATCGACCCCGAGATTTTGCTGTTCCACCTTCACTATGTCACCCCAGATTACGCCGACCGTATGGCCGAGCGAAAAGAGATCGTCGCCCAATCCAAGGCCCATAACGACAGCTCGGATGATCCGGCGAATGTTGGTAAACGGTTTTGGATCAACTGGTCCGATCCGGCGATGATCCGCGAGAAAGAGTTCGCGCATTTCGCCAAGGCTTCAGACGTTGAGGTCGCGGACGGTTTTGATGAATGCGCCCGGATTCTGAATGGGGCGATCAAAAACGACGGCAAGAAAACCGTGGTCGATCATGCAGTCATGGCCAAAGATCCGCGCCGCGTGTTGATTCCTCCTGCCTTGCGCGGGTTGCTCTGAGGCGACTCGCTGCACTCGAAGGGGGTATGGGATTTGGTATGCAACGGCATACCGCGCCAATCTGTCGCGCAAGACCTTGGTTCAATACCCTTCGGTTTAGTATGTAATTTTTCCTGGATTTCCGCGATCTGGCTTTTCAACCGTTTTCACATTTTAGTGTTGTTTTCAAATCAGTTACGTGGCGTCATGATCTTAAATTTACAAAAACCCACAAAAAGCTGACAAGATTTTACAAATAAATGCTGTTTTTCCGCATACTTATTTCTTTGTTTTCATTATTCACTATGATCGTGACGGAGCGCGGATAATTTCAATTTTTGCCGGCATTCGTGCCGGTCCCGTTTTCAAAGACCCAAGGGAGGAACCTTGTCGTGACTGCTGAAACTACGTCCGAACCGACTTACCCCGTATCGGCTGAATTTGCCTCGAATGCGCATATTGATGCTGCCAAATATGAAGAAATGTACGCGGCGTCGATCAACGACCCCGAAGCTTTCTGGGGTGAGCACGGCAAGCGTCTGGATTGGATCAAGCCTTATACCAAGGTCAAGAATACCAGCTTTGAGCCAGGCAATATCAACATCAAATGGTTCGAAGACGGCACGCTGAACGTTGCCGCCAACTGTATCGACCGCCATCTGGCCACTCGTGGCGATCAGACCGCGATCATCTTTGAACCCGATGATCCCGAAGAAGAAGCCCAGCACATCACCTATAAGCAGCTGCACGCCAGCGTTTGCAAAATGGCCAACATCCTCGAGGATCTGGGCGTGCGCAAAGGCGACCGGGTCGTTCTGTATCTCCCGATGATCCCTGAAGCCGCCTATGCGATGTTGGCCTGTGCCCGTATCGGCGCGATCCACTCGATCGTGTTCGCCGGTTTCTCGCCCGATGCTCTGTCCGCGCGGATCAACGGGTCCGACGCCAAGGTTGTGATCACCGCCGACTATGCCCCGCGCGGCGGCCGTAAGACTCCGTTGAAATCCAATGCCGACGCGGCCCTGCTGCACTGCAAGGATACCGTGAAATGTCTGGTCGTGAAGCGCACTGGCGGTCAGACCACTTGGGTCGACGGTCGTGACTTCGATTATAACGAGCTGGCACTGGAAGCCGACGAATACTCGAAACCCGCCGAGATGAACGCCGAAGATCCGCTGTTCATCCTGTATACCTCGGGTTCGACCGGTCAGCCGAAGGGTGTCGTTCACTGCACCGGCGGCTATCTGCTGTATGCGGCGATCACGCACGAATATGTCTTTGATTATCACGAAGGCGACGTCTACTGGTGTACCGCTGACGTGGGTTGGGTCACTGGCCACAGCTATATCGTCTATGGTCCGCTGGCCAATGGCGCCACGACCGTGATGTTCGAAGGTGTGCCGACCTACCCGGATGCCTCGCGCTTCTGGCAGGTGTGCGAAAAGCACAAGGTCAACCAGTTCTACACCGCACCGACCGCGCTGCGCGCATTGATGGGGCAGGGCAACGAGTTTGTTGAGAAATGCGACCTGAGCAGCCTGAAAGTTCTGGGTACCGTGGGCGAGCCGATCAACCCCGAAGCCTGGAACTGGTACAATGACGTCATCGGCAAGGGCAAATGCCCGATCGTTGACACCTGGTGGCAGACTGAAACCGGCGGTCACCTGCTGACACCGCTGCCCGGCGCCCACGCGTTGAAGCCCGGCTCGGCGATGAAGCCCTTCTTTGGTGTTAAGCCCGTCGTTCTGGACCCGCATTCGGGCGAAGAAATCGATACCTACCCAACCGAAGGCGTGCTGTGCATGGCCGACAGCTGGCCCTCGCAGATGCGCACCGTTTGGGGCGATCACGAGCGGTTCGAGAAGACCTACTTCTCGGATTACAAAGGCTACTACTTTGCGGGCGACGGCTGTAAGCGCGACGAAGATGGTGATTTCTGGATCACTGGTCGTGTTGATGACGTGATCAACGTGTCCGGCCACCGGATGGGCACCGCCGAAGTCGAAAGCGCGCTGGTGGCTCATGCTGCCGTGGCCGAGGCTGCTGTTGTTGGCTATCCGCACGACATCAAAGGGCAGGGCATCTATTGCTACGTCACTCTGATGAATGATGTTGAGCCGACCGAGGCGCTGTACAAAGAGCTGCGCACCTGGGTCCGCACCGAGATTGGCCCGATTGCCAGCCCGGATGTCATCCAATGGTCGCCGGGCCTGCCGAAAACCCGTTCGGGAAAAATCATGCGCCGTATCCTGCGCAAGATTGCCGAGAACGACTTCGGTAGCTTGGGCGATACATCGACCCTGGCTGATCCGTCGGTCGTGGACGAGCTGATCGAAAACCGTCAGAACAAGGGTTAAGTTTTCATGACTGATACCCCCGCCGTTCTGATCCTTCTCGGGCCTCCGGGCGCCGGGAAGGGCACTCAAGCCCGTGTTCTCGAAGAGAAATTCGGCCTGGTTCAATTGTCCACAGGTGATCTGTTGCGCGCGGCTGTGGCCGCGGGCACCGAGGCTGGTAAAGCCGCCAAAGCCGTTATGGAAGCGGGTGAGTTGGTGAGCGATGACATCGTCATCGCGATCCTGGGCGACCGTCTGGCCGAAGCTGATTGCGCCAAGGGCGTGATTTTGGATGGCTTCCCGCGCACGACCGTACAGGCCGGCGCGCTGGATACGCTGCTGTCGAAAAGTGGACAGAAAATCAACGCTGCCATCAGCCTAGATGTTGATGATGCAGCCATGGTGACCCGGATTTCGGGTCGCTACACCTGCGCCGATTGCGGCGAGGGCTATCACGATAGCTTTAAGCAGCCCGCGCAGGCTGGTGTGTGTGACAAGTGTGGCGGGACGGACATGAAACGTCGCGCCGATGATAACGCCGAAACGGTGGCAAGCCGCCTGGAAGCCTATCACGCTCAGACCGCACCGTTGATCGCCTATTACGGCGACAAGGGAGTTTTGCAACGTATCGACGCCATGGGCGAAATCGACGCGATTGCAGAAGGGCTTGCGACCATCGTTTCGACCGCGATGGCGTAAGTTTCACCGCCCTGCCGCCTCTCATCTATCCGGCAGGGCTCAGGAGGAAGAGGAGGACCCGCGTTATGGCGGATCAAAACACTACAAGTGCGTCCGACAAGGCCTATTGGTCAGCGAACGTACGCATCATTCTGATTAGTCTGGTTATTTGGGCAATCGTGCCGTTTGGCTTTGGCATCCTGCTGCGTCCGATGCTGTCTGGCATTTCGGTTGGCGGTTCGGACCTGGGATTCTGGGTTGCTCAGCAAGGCAGCATCTTGGTGTTCCTGGCGCTGATCTTTAACTATGCATGGCGCATGAACAGCTTGGACCGTGAATTCGGCGTGGAAGAGGAATAATTCCATGGATCAGTTTACAATCAACCTGATTTTCGTGGGCGCATCGTTCGCCCTTTATATCGGTATCGCCATTTGGGCGCGCGCCGGTTCCACGTCGGAGTTCTATGCTGCTGGTCGCGGCGTGCACCCCGTCACCAACGGTATGGCGACTGCCGCTGACTGGATGTCGGCTGCGTCGTTCATCTCGATGGCCGGTCTGATCGCGTTTACCGGCTACGATAACTCGACGTTCCTGATGGGCTGGACCGGTGGCTATGTGCTTCTGGCTCTGCTGCTGGCACCGTACCTGCGTAAGTTTGGCAAGTTCACCGTGTCGGAATTCATCGGCGACCGTTTCTACAGCCCGACCGCGCGTCTGGTTGCAGTGATCTGTCTGATCGTTGCGTCGACCACCTATGTTATCGGTCAGATGACCGGTGTGGGCGTGGCCTTTGGCCGCTTCCTGGAAGTGGACAACACCACCGGTCTGCTGATCGGCGCCTGTGTTGTGTTCGCTTACGCCGTGTTTGGCGGGATGAAGGGTGTGACATACACCCAGGTTGCTCAGTACGTCGTGCTGATCATGGCCTACACCATCCCGGCGATCTTCATCTCGCTGCAGCTGACTGGTAACCCGATCCCGGCCCTGGGCCTGTTCGGCGACCATGCTGCCTCGGGCGAGCCGCTGCTGGCCAAACTGGACGCCATTGTCCGCGAGCTGGGCTTCAACGAGTACACCGCACACCACGCCGACACCTTCAACATGGTGCTGTTCACCCTGTCGCTGATGATCGGTACTGCGGGTCTGCCCCACGTTATCATGCGCTTCTTTACCGTGCCGCGTGTTGCTGATGCACGTTGGTCGGCTGGCTGGGCGCTGGTGTTCATCGCCCTGCTGTATCTGACGGCTCCTGCTGTTGGTGCCATGGCGCGTCTGAACATCTCGGAAATGATGTGGCCGAACGGCGGCATCAATGGTGGTGCTGTGACGGTCGAACAGATCGAAACTGAAGACCGCTATGCGTGGATGTCGACTTGGGAAAAAACCGGTCTGCTGGCTTGGGAAGACAAGAACGGCGACGGTGCAATCCAGTACTACAACGACAAGAACGCTGACCTTCAGGCAATGGCTGCCGAAAAAGGCTGGACCGGTAACGAGCTGACCAAGTTCAACCGCGACATCCTGGTTCTGGCCAACCCTGAGATCGCGAACCTGCCAAGCTGGGTTATCGGTCTGGTTGCTGCTGGTGGTCTTGCGGCTGCTCTGTCGACGGCTGCTGGTCTGCTGCTGGCAATCTCGTCGGCTGTGTCTCACGACCTGATCAAAGGCTCGCTGAACCCGAATATCTCGGAAAAAGGCGAACTGATGTCGGCACGTGTGGCGATGGCTGTTGCGATTGCTGTTGCGACCTACCTGGGTCTGAACCCTCCGGGCTTTGCCGCTCAAACCGTGGCTCTGGCCTTCGGTCTGGCTGCTGCATCGATCTTCCCGGCGCTGATGATGGGGATCTTCTCGAAGAAGATCAACAACAAGGGCGCCGTGGCTGGCATGCTGGCCGGTCTGGTCGTGACCCTGGTTTACATCTTCCTGCACAAGGGTTGGTTCTTCGTTCCCGGCACCAACAGCTTCAGCGATGCTGATCCGCTGCTGGGTACTGTGAAGTCCACTTCGTTCGGTGCTATCGGTGCGGCAATCAACTTCATTGTTGCCTACATCGTTGCCAGCTCGACCGAGGAAACCCCGCAAGAGATCAAAGACCTGGTCGAAAGCGTCCGCGTGCCTCGTGGCGCCGGTGCTGCTCAGGATCACTAAGATCATCGGGCAGGGGCACATGAAGTTTGTGCTGCCCCTGCCATGAGACCGATCCCGCCCGGTGCAAATTGGGCGGGATTATTTTTACCCAAGCGGTTGATTTTCCTATTAATATGAGGTGGATCAAATCGCGGCCTGTCTTGGTCAGAGTACCCTCTGAGCGATTGCAGTGCCCACAGGAGCCGTTCATGCCTTCGCGCCTTCCAGACCTTCACCGTTTCCTGACGTCGGTTCATCCGTATGATTCATTGTCCCCTGAAATGTTGGAGCGGCTTACCGACAGTTTCGAGCTGCGCGAGTTCGCCGCCCAGGACGCTGTCTATGCGTTTGGCGACACTTTAGAAGGCCTTTACCTTGTCTATCAGGGACAGGTCGAGGTCCGCGATGAAAACGATGTGGCCGTGTCCATTTTGGGGGTGCGCAACTCCTTCGGAGAGCGCGGCCTGACCCGGGATGGCGTTGCAGCGACCAGTGCCCGCGCGACCGAAGATACGATCCTGCTGATGCTGCCCGCTGCTGATTTTCATAAGCTGTTGGCTGACCACGAACCTGCGCGACGGTTTTTTGACCGCTCTCGTACCGAAAAACCGCGCGGCAATGATCTGGCCACCAGCCGGGTGGATACATTGATGGCGCGCAACCCGATGACCTGTGCGCCCGACACCAATGTTCAGGACGCCGCGCGGATCATGCGGGACAAGGGGATTTCTTCGCTCTGCATTACGGAATCCGACCGGCTGTCAGGTATCCTGACCGTGCGCGACCTGTCCGGCAAAGCGCTGGCCGAGGCGATGCCGCTGACCACCTTGGTCAGCGAGATCATGACGCGCGACCCGATTTCTTTGGCACCCAGTTCGATTGGCTCGGATGTGCTGCATGTCATGATGGAGCGCAAGATTGGGCACGTTCCGATCTGCGAAAACGGTAAGCTGGTGGGGATTGTGACCCAAACCGATCTGACCCGTTTCCAGGCCGTGTCCTCGGCCGAGCTGGTGTCAGAAATCGCCCATGCCCGTACGGCCAAGGAAATGGCCAGTGTGACCGCCCGCATTCCGCAGCTTCTTGTGCAACTGGTGGCGGGCGGAAACCGCCACGAGGTCGTCACGCGGCTGATCACAGATATTGCCGACACGGCGACCCGCCGCTTGCTGATGCTGGCCGAGGAAAAACTGGGCAAACCTCCAGTGCCGTATCTTTGGTTGGCCTGCGGCTCTCAGGGGCGGCAAGAGCAGACCGGAGTCAGTGATCAGGACAACTGTTTGTTCCTGGATGATGCGGCGACCGAAGCCGACATGCAGTACTTTGCCGACATGGCGAATTTCGTCTGCGATGGCCTGAATGAATGCGGCTATGTTTATTGTCCCGGCGAGATGATGGCCACCAATCCCAAATGGTGCCAACCCGTCCGGGTATGGAAAGACTATTTTTCGGGGTGGATTCAAACACCTGATCCGATGGCGCAAATGCTGGCCAGTGTGATGTTTGATTTGCGTCCAATCGGCGGGGCCAGCGCTCTGTTCGCAGATCTGCAAGAGGCGACGCTGAAAGCAGCCAACGACAACTCGATTTTCGTGGCGCATATGATTGGCAATTCGCTGAAACATACGCCGCCGCTTGGGCTGCTGCGGGGCTTTGCTACTATCCGTTCAGGGGAGCACAAAAACACACTGGACATGAAGCACAATGGTGTTGTGCCGATTGTTGATTTGGGACGGGTTTATGCGTTGCAAGGACGGCTGGAGGCTGTGAACACACGGGCCCGACTGGAGGCAGCAGGCCAGGCAGGAGTGCTGAGCACCTCTGGGGCGCGGGATCTTTTGGATGCCTACGATCTGATCGCGGAAACGCGGTTATTGCACCAAGCACGTCAGATCAAACGGGGAGAGGCGCCAGACAACTATATGGAGCTGGCCGAACTGTCAGACTTTGAGCGCAGCCACCTGCGCAACGCCTTTGTGGTGGTGAAAAGCCTGCAATCGGCCGTCGGACACGGGAAAGGTGCTGTGGGCTAGGGCAACGTCCACCACAGCTGGGAGGAGAGAATATGTTTCTGGAATTGATCGCGACATTCGTGGCGGGCTTTGCTGCTGCGGGGATTATGATGGTGATCAACCGCTCGACGGGGGGGCGTTTGCCGAAATGGCTGACTCCGGTGGCGGCGGGCGCGGCGATGATCGCCGCAACCATTTCCAGTGAATACAGTTGGTATAACCGGACTGCGAATTCTCTGCCCGAGGGGTTGGTAATTGCGCAGACGGTCGAGGGTAAGGCCCTGTATCGCCCCTGGACCTATGCGGTCCCGTATGTCGAACGCTTTGTGGCGGTCGATGTGGGCACCGCGCGCCGCAACGAGGCGCAGCCCGGTTTGGTGCTGGTCGATCTGATTTTCTTTGGCCGCTGGCAACCCGTCCGGCAGTTGGCTGTGCTGTTCGACTGTGCCCAAAACCGCCAGACATTGGTGCCGGACACCGCTCAGTTTGATGATTCCGGCGCGCTTATTGATGCCAATTGGGGGGCTATTCCCGCCGACGCCCCAGAGTTCCTTGTCGCCTGTGGAGCAAAGTGATGTTCACAAAACTAAGCCTACGTATCCGTATTTTTCTGTTTTTCGTCCTTATGGGGCTTGGTGGTGTGGCGCTGTTTTTTGTGGCGCTCTACGTTGGCTATAACAAGGCGCTTGGCGGGGATGTCAGCTCGGGGTTCATCTTGTCGGCAACGATCGCCGGGTTTGGTCTTCTGGGCTTGTCGGTTGGCGTCTGGTTGTTGTTTGACGAAAACGTCGCCAAGCCGATCGAACAGCTGGCTGCCGGACTGCGCGCGCGTGCCCATGCGGGTGTGGATGGTGGGGTCCATGCGGCGACCGCCAAATATCTGGGCGATCTGGCCCCCGCAGCCGAGGCCGTCGCGCGGCAACTGTCGGAAACGACGGTGCATACCGCCAGCGCCATCGCCGCCCAGACCGAGCGTCTGACAGCGGAGCGCGACCGTCTGACCGCGCTTCTGACAGAGATCCCGGTGGCGACTGTGGTGGTCAATCCGGGGCATCAGATTGTGCTGTATGACGGGCAGGCAGCGGCGGTTCTGGCGCAGGTTCACACGCCCCGGCTGAACGCTATGATCTTTGACTATTTCGAAAAGCCCGCGCTCGAGGCCGCGTGGGCCAAGATGTCGAAACAGGGCAAGGAGGTTTCCTTCAGTGCTAACGGGGCAGAGTGCGAGCAAACCTATGATCTGCGGATGAAGCCGCTTGAGCAGGGTTCGGGGTATTTGCTGCTGATTGATGGCGCCGAGTCGCATATCGACCCGTCTGCCGCGCGTCCTCTGATCTATGATTTCGATCTTTTAGATCAAGACAGTGGCACCAGCGCCGACGCGACCTGCTTGTCAGATCTGACCTATGTGGTGTTCGATACAGAAACCACAGGGCTATTGCCGCATAAGGATGAGATCGTTCAGATCGGTGCGGTACGCGTGGTGCGGGGCAAGATTGTTCCGGGGGAACAGATCGATACGCTGGTTGATCCACAGATGCCGATCCCGGTGGCCTCGACCAAGGTGCATGGGGTGAGCGACGCCATGGTTGTCGGCGCGCCACTGATTGATACAGCCGCCCGGGATTTCCATCGTTTCGCGCGGGATGCGGTGATCGTGGCACATAAT
>Ga0209272_10001743_pt1 | contig 13165 bp, 14 predicted proteins | sample tdDd002_FD_187125 | JGI IMG/M metagenome (GOLD analysis project Ga0209272, IMG submission 187125) | Marine sediment microbial communities from the Atlantic coast under amendment with organic carbon and nitrate - tdDd00.2 (SPAdes)... | ecosystem: Environmental > Aquatic > Marine > Coastal >... | reverse complement strand
TCGTTATTTATACATAATAAAACGCATGTCACTATTAAACAAATAAATACTAGTTTATTTGTTTTTTAATTTAACATATTATGCTAATATTAGAGAATAGGGGTTTAGCCTACATTACTTTGACAGATAGAGTAATGTGTGATAATATTACTATGACAAACATAGTAATTTAATGGAGTGATTAAATGATAAGTAGTGATGCAATTAGAGGTCATTTAGAATCTATTGTACTAAGTTTACTTTTAGAACAAGACAGGTACGGATATGAGATTAGTAAAGAGATAAAGACTCGTACTAATGACTCTTTCCAAATTAAAGAAGCTTCAATGTACGCAGTTTTTCAGCGTTTAGAGAAGAAAGCCCTTATCGATCCTTATTATGGTACTGAAACTAATGGTGGTAGAAGAAAATATTATCGTATTACAACATTAGGGAAAGCTTACTTAAAAGAGAAGAAAAATGAATGGGCGATAACTAAAGTAGTTGTTAATGCCTTTATCGGAGGTAATAATTATGACACTTAAAGAGCAAATTGAGAAAATGTTTAAGGATGTTCCTAAAAGTAAATCTAAAAAAAGTATAATGGATGAAATAATGGAAAACCTAACTGATAAGGTTGATGACTTAGTGTTAAATGGTATGGAAGAAAACCATGCGATTAACCTAGCACTTGAAGAGTTTGGTGATATTTCTGAACTAAAGGATGTTATTGTTGAACAGGAGTTCACTAGGCATTATAAAAGTTCAATTGCTAAAAAGAAGCTTGAATTCTCTTGTCTAGGTTCATTATTAATAATTTCCTCAATAAATGTTTTAGATTGGTTATATCTACCTAGTAATATTTACATGCTTGTTCCGAGCATATTGGTTTTATGGTGGCCGATTACTATGTTTTATGTTTGGAGAAGATCAAAATACATAAAATAAAGGAGTCTTTATTATGAAGATAGGAATTTGTGTCGATTCAGTCGCTTGTTTATCAAAGGAAAAAATAGAAATTAATGATTTTGGATTAGTTTACTTACATGTAAATTCAGATGAAAAATCATATGTTGAATATGAGGATCTTAACGTTGAGCAATTTTTCCAACTTAAAAGTGAAGGTATTAAGTTAAAGTCTTCTCAACCATCGCCGGAAGCTTTTAAAGTTGAATATGAAAAAATGCGTGACCGTGGGTACACAGATATCATTAGTATTCATCCAACGAATATAATGAGTGGAACTGTTAACTCGGCTAGATTAGGTTCTGAACTTGCTGAAGGTATTAATGTTCATATTTTTGAAGGTAACTGTGCAGCTTTTGAATTAGAGTTACAAATTGATCTTGCAACAAAACTAATCAATGATGGATTAGAGGTTGAAGCAATTATTAGTCAATTATCACAAATGAAGTCTATTACTGAAAACTATCTAGTAATAGAGGATATGTTAGTTCTTGCTGAATCAGGAAGAATAAATAAAACTATTGCTAAAATAGGAAATTTAGTTAAATTAAAACCAATGTTAAAACTTGATCCTGATACTGGATTTACTTTAGCTCATAAATATAGAACAATGAAAAAAGTACTAGATCAAACAACAAATGATATTTTAAATTATGCAAGAAAACATGGAGCTACGAATGTTAATGTTACTAATATAGCAAATGATGAGTTCTGTAGTGATTTAATTAATAATTTAAAAGTTAATAATAAAATTCATGTAAATATATGTGGACCTATCGGACCTGTATTACATGTTAATTTTGGTAAAAAAGGTCTTGGAATCTGCTGGAGTAAAGCTTAAAACCAATAATTATTGGTTTTTTTTTTGATTTTCTTTATGATATAATTTTTAAGAGGTGATTTAATGATTAGTCAAGAATTGAAGAATTATATAGAAAAAGAGATTATACCAAGGTATTTAGATTTTGATAAAGCTCATGGGATTTTGCATGTTAAGAAAGTTATAGAGGATTCGCTTGAAATAGCGAAAAGTTTTAAAGGAATGAATAGCGAGTTAATTTATGTTATAGCAGCTTTTCACGACTTGGGTTTAGTTGCTGGGAGAAAGGTTCATCACACTGAGTCAGCTAAAATTGTTAGATATGATATGTTTTTAAATAATTATTTTTCTAAAGATGAAATCAATATAATTGCTAATGCAGTGGAAGATCACCGAGCAAGTGGGCCAACACCAAGAAGTAAATATGGTAAAATCGTTTCAGATGCTGACCGTGACTACGATTTTGATAATATAATCGTAAGGTGTATAAATTTCAGGTTTGAGTTAGATTTTTTTGATTCACTTATTGAGGTAAGGAAACATCTATACGATAAATACAGAACAGGTGGCTACCTAAAAGAGTTTTACTTTAAAGTTAAACCCCAAGATATTCAAGATAGATTTGACAGGTTTGTTGAGGATGATGCTTATGCACTTCAAGAATTTAAAAGAATCTATGGTATTGAAGTTTTTGGTATGGAAGTGATTGATTGCTATGACAAGTCGATAATTAAAAATAGAGTTAATTCTTTTTCGCGAATGGCTGTTAGAGGAATAGCGTTAGAGGAAGGAAAACTTTTAATGATTCACGTCAAAGAGGCTGGAGACTATAAATTCCCAGGTGGGGGAATTGAAAAAGATGAAAGTGATGAAGTAGCTTTGAAGAGAGAGTTCTATGAAGAGGCTGCAGTTTCAGATATAAATAAAATAATTCCATACGGAGCATTTATTCAAAAGCAAGATGATCTATTTGGAGATGGAACTTTCTATCAAATATCAAAATATTATTTTGCAGAGGGTCTTAATGTAGAAAAATTTAATGGGAGTAACCTTGATGAATACGAATCAGAGCTTGGGATGGAGCCTGTTTGGATAGATGTTGATGAAGCGATAGAATTAAATGAAAAGGCTTCTCAAAGAGAGAAATGTAGTCCTTGGATTGCAAGAGAAAATAAAATATTAAACAGGTTGAAATGATAAAAACATTGCGCTCATCCATGCGCAATGTTTCTTGTTCAAGTAAGCATAGTTATATGATATTATTATAATGTAGAAGGTGAGAATATGAAACTAAATAGATTATATAAAGAAGGTAAATTACCATTAACAAAAGTTGATATTATTGAGGCTTTTAGAAATCTCGGAATTACTAAAGGTGATAAATTAATGGTTCATACATCATTGAGTAGTTTTGGATATATTGTCGGTGGTGAACGTGATTTAATAGAGGCGATTCAAGAGATTATTACTCATGATGGTGTTTTGTTAATGCCGGGTCATAGTGGTTGGAATACAGATCCAGTAACTTGGTCAAATCCACCAATGCCAAAAGACTGGCAAGTTCATATTGCCGATAGTATTAGACCTTTTGACAAAGAGAAAACGCCAATTGATTTCATGGGTAGAGTGCCAGTAGCTTTCAGTAAATATCCCGGGGTCGAGAGAACAAATCATCCGGCCGTATCATTTTTGGTTTGGGGTAACATGGATGGATGGCTAGACCAACCTTTGAATGATCCGTTAGGTAAGGGTTCCCCGTTAATGAAGTTATATAATGAAGGTGGAAAAGTACTTATGCTTGGAGTTGACTACTCGAGTGTTACAGCTCTGCATCTTGCTGAGTATTTATCAGAGACATTGCCTATTGAAATAAATAAATCTAAAATAATTGAAGATGGAATTGAAAAATGGGTTTCTTATCGTGAAAAAGTTGCTCAGTGTGATTTTTACAATTTGATTGGCCAAGATTTTGAACGAGTTCATCAAATATCAACTAATCTTATTGGATACTCAAGATGCAAGTTATTAAATATGAAAAAGCTAGTTGATACAGGGGTAAACTTCTTTGTTAAGAATGAATTAGTTTCTAAAACACTAAAGATAGACGAAATAACACCATTACAACACTACCTAATCAAGGAACGTTGTGACCTTATTTTAGAAGATATAGAACGTGATTATGTCGCAATCTTAGTAATAGAATATCAAGATAGATATTATTCAATTGATGGTAATCACGAATTATATAGACATAAATTAAATAATAAAAAGAAAATTGATGTCTTTGTTTATAATGAGAAAAACGATATATTACTAGAATTATATAAAACTTTAGCTGAAGAATCGCTAATGCTAGGAATTAAATGTATAAGTGATTTAGCAGATAAGGTTGTTAGTGAAGAGATGTTTAATGAACTTTGGTTTGAAAAATGCCAAAGGTATATAAATCATATTAGTAAAGGGGTTGAAAAAGATGAACTTATTAAGACTTTTGTAGAAAATTTATAAGGAGGAGAATATGATAGAAATAAATAAAGTAACAATTAAAACATTTGAGAATAGAAACCTTGTTGATGAACTGTCATTGGTATTGAATTCTAATGATAAGTTAGCAATTATTGGAGAGGAAGGAAATGGAAAGTCTACTTTGATCAAATGTTTATATGATAAAGAATTAATAAGTGATTATGTGAATGTTGAAGGTTCAATTAATAAATTGACTAAAAATATTGGTTACTTACCACAATTTCTTGATGAACAATGGAAAACGTATACTGTTCAGGAATTTTTGTTAATTAAATCGCTTTATGATGAAATTGATTATTCAAGGTATGAAAGGCTATATGATATTGTTAAGGCATTTTCAAAAAAAAAATTAAATACTGTTGTACTTGATAGTAATCAGTTGATTTCAACACTTTCAGGTGGAGAAAAAGTTAAGATCCAGTTAATAAAGATTTTGATGGATAAACCTGAGGTCTTGTTACTTGACGAGCCAACAAATGATATAGATATCGAAACACTTGAATGGTTAGAGAGTTATTTGAATGAAATTGATATACCGATTATCTTTATCTCACATGATGAAACTCTTCTTGAAAATTGTTCGAATAGGATTCTACATTTAGAGCAATTAAAGAAGAAGCAGAGTTCAAAATGGACACTAGAGAACATTGGTTACAAAGATTATTATGAATCACGTATAAAGAAAATCGAACATCAGACACAAGTTGCTCATAGTGAAAAAAGAGAGCATAAAAAACAAACTGATAAGTTAAGAAAAGTTTATCAAAGAGTAGAGCACGAGCAAAATGTCATATCTCGAGGAGATCCGCATGGAGCAAGGTTATTAGCGAAAAAGATGAAAGCCGTTAAGTCGATGGAGAGAAGATTTGAAAATCAAGAAATGACAGAGATTCCTGAAGTTGAAGAGTCAATAAATCTTTTCTTTGAAAATGTTTCGTTAGCGAATTCAAAAAAAGTTCTTGATTTAAAAGTAAAGCAACTAAAAATAAATGACAACATTTTGGCTAAAAACATTAATCTAGAAATATTCGGACCAGAGAAAGTTACAATAATGGGCCGTAATGGGGTTGGAAAGTCAACTTTAATTAAAGTTATTTTAGAATCATTGAAAGATGTTAAAAATATTAAAGTTGGTTATTTTCCACAAAACTACATCGAAAAAATGGATTTTAGTTTGACACCAATTGAGTTCTTAATTGATAGTGTCAATGATCAAGATAAGCCCGAGGCCATTGTCAGGAATCGGTTAGGATCTGTAAAATTTACAAGAGCAGAAATGATTTCCAAGCTTAGTAGTCTAAGTGGTGGGCAATTAGCAAAAGTTTATTTAATAAAGCAGATTCTCGATAAGTGTAATGTTTTGGTTATGGATGAACCAACAAGAAATTTGAGTCCACTATCAAATCCCGTATTTCGTAAAATAGTAAAATTATTTAATGGTTGTATAATTTGTGTTAGTCATGACCGTAAGTATATATCTGAAGTTAGTGATGTAATATACAGGCTCAAAGAAAACGGATTAGAAAAAGTATTGGATTTTAATTGAAGGCTATGATATACTTAGTTTGGTATATAACCAAAAATTTCTAATTACAAGGGAGAAGTATTATGCAAGGTAAAGTAAAATGGTTTAACGCTGAAAAAGGATACGGGTTTATCACAAGTGATGATGGAACTGACGTATTCGTTCATTTCTCAGCAATTCAAAGCGATGGTTACAAATCTTTAGAAGAGGGTCAAGATGTTGAATTTGACGTTCAAGATGGAGATAGAGGACCTCAAGCTGCAAATGTCTTTAAGTTATAATAAATTATACACTATGACATTCAAAACTAGCGTAAGCTAGTTTTTTTGTATAATAAAATAAAAAAAAGTTAAAACTATTTAACAGGTGATAATATGATGAATAGTTTTAATTATGTAGGAAAAAAGAAAAATAATTACTTTGAAGGTTGGTACGTAAAAGCGATTGACTCAATAAAAGATAAATCGTTAGTAATAATATTAGGTATAACTACTAACAAAAGTGATAGACATTGTTTTGTTCAGATATTTGAAAGCGGTCAATATAGCGGGAAATACTTCCGCTACAACATGTCACAATTTGAACATTCAAATAATTATGTCTCGGTTGGTAATTGTGTTTTAACTCCAAATTATTTAACTTTTAAGGAAGGGAAATACGATGTTAGATTAGAATTTTCAAATAAGCTAGATATCAAAAGGAATCTATTCCAAGCAGGAACAATGGGATATTACAAGATGATACCGATGAGTTCATATCATGAAACAGTATTTTTAAAATCTGAAGTTGAAGGTAAATTTAATGATGAGGTTATAACAGGGATTGGTTATATTGAAAAAACTTACGGGACAAGATTTCCAAAAGAATATTTTTGGGTTCAAACAAATCATTTCTCAAAGCAAAATTGCTCGTTACTAGTTTCAGGAGCTAAAGTGAAAGTGATGGGGCGTGAAAAACTCGGTTTCTTTGCAATAGTTAATGTGAATGATCAAGAGTATAGATTTGCAACATACAACTCATCTTTTATACATGTTCTAGATTCTGCCAAAGACAGATTAGATTTAATTATGTTTAAGGGAAAGTACAGATGTCACGTTCAAGTTGATATTAAGGATAGTACAAAACTAATAGCACCATCCGTAGACGGTGCTATGACTGATGAAATATATGAAAGTATAAATTCAGAATTAAAACTTTCACTATACAATAACAACAAATTAATCTTCACTGATAAAGCAACCTATGTCGGAGTAGAAAATTTATTATCTACTTTCGAATAAGAGCTTTACCATCATTGCCAATAAGATCAAATCTATTGGCTTTTTTTAATGCATTAATAACAATATCTTTATTTTTGGGATTCTTATATTGTATTAATGCACGTTGCATTGCCTTATCTTCTCTAGTTTTAGGAACATACACCTTCTTAAAATTGTATGGATTAAGTTCAGTATAATACATTGCAGTTGATAAAGTAGATGGTGTCGGATAGAAATCTTGAACTTGTAAAGGTTGGTGATTAATATCTCTTAAATATTCAGCTAACTCAATTGCATCATCAAGAGTGCAACCAGGGTGACTACTCATTAAATATGGAACTACATATTGATCTTTTCCAAGTGATTTATTTACTTTATTGAACTTTTCTAGAAATTTAAAGTACACATGCTTATTTGGTTTTCCCATGTATGCAAGCGCATTCTTAGAAATATGTTCAGGAGCAATTCTTAATTGGCCAGAAACATGGTGTTTAGCAAGTTCAGTTATAAATGTATCGTTTTTATCATTGATTAAGTAGTCATATCTCAATCCAGATCTAACGAATACCTTCTTCACTTTATCTAATTCTCTAACTTTTCTTAGTATATTTAAGTATTCAAAATGATTGATCTTAAGGTGCTTGCAGGGTTTATTGCTAAGACATTTTTGATGTGTGCAAGCTCCACCTTTCTCCATTTTCTCACACATGTTACTCGTGAAGTTAGCAGTAGGTCCTCCAATATCATGAATGTACCCCTTAAAATCGGTATCATTAATAATCCTTTTAGCTTCATTAACTACTGATTCTTGAGTTCTTGAGACAACTTCTTTACCTTGGTGATACGAAAGGGCACAGAAATTACATCCCCCAAGACAACCACGGTTATAATTGATGCTAAATTTAACTTCATCAATTGCTTTGATGTGACCTATTTGTTCATAACTTGGATGAGCTTTACGTTCAAACTCCATTGAGAATACATCATCTAACTCTTGTCTTGAAAGTGGCATCTGCGGTGGGTTTTGAACAATGAATAATCCATTATACTCCTCTGCAAGAGTTTTACCTGTTGAAAAGTTTTGGTTTTTCTCTTGTGTTAGAAAAGATAGCATAAAAGCTTTTTTTGAATTATTGATATCCTCAAAAGATGGTAAGGTTTCACAGTTGTAGACACTTTCGATATCTTTCGTTTTAAAGACAGTTCCAGGAATATAAGTTAAATCTTCAATTGACAATCCACTATTAAGAGAATCCGCAATTTCAATTATAGTTCTTTCTCCCATTCCGTAAACAATCATATCGGCCTTTGAGTCCAGTAAAATACTTCTACGAATTTTATCTTGCCAGTAATCATAATGGGCAAATCTTCTTAATGAAGCTTCAATACCACCAAGAATAATTGGTACATCTTTATATGCTTCCTTAATCTTATTAGCATAAACAATGGTTGCTCGGTCTGGTCTTTTATTGTTCACATTATTAGGTGTATATAAATCGTCCTTACGGCGCTTTTTGTTAACTGAATAATGATTAACCATTGAATCTATATTTCCACTTGTTACTAAAAAGCCAAGTCTTGGTTTCCCAAATTTCTTAAAGTCATCAATAATCTTATAGTTTGGTTGTGCTAAAATACAAACACTATATCCAAATTTTTCAAGATATTTTCCAATAATTGCACTACCAAATGAAGGGTGATCGATGTAAGCGTCACCTGTTACAAGGACGAAATCAGGAACATTAATTCCTTTTAATTCCATTTCTTTTCTATTAATTGGTAAAAAACTCATTTTATCACTCCTCGTTAAGTATTATACATAAAATGGACTAATAATTAAATCGATTTGATTAATATTGCAAAAACGGTTTAACAACACCAAAACTTTGTGTATAATTGGGTTGAAAGAAGGTTAAGATGGCAGATTTTATATTAAAAGTAGAAAAGAAAATGGAAATTTTGAATAAAAATGTTAAGTTCGCAAGAAAGAAGATATGCCCTATTTGTAAAACAAAGATAAATAGTGGGTTAAAGGAAACTTTTATTTGTTTGAATTGTGATACTAAACTTTATATGAAAAAGCATCCAAAAACCTATAAACCAATGTTGCTTACTAATGAAGAGATTTCAAATTACGAGATCCTTAAAAATGAATTTAAAAGCATAAATAAATACTATCGTCGTGCTGATAAATTTGATATAGAATTAAGTGAACAACGCTTAAAAGAGCTTCGAATTGAATTTTTGAATAAACTGATTACAACTTTTGAAAACTATTCAATTGTTGATGAGTTTTTCATCGATGGTCAATTTGAAATTTTTAGTGTTGCAAGCGAAATTGTCGATCGTGAAATCCAAGAAGAATATGGATTAAAATCTTTATACTACTTATCATTTGATAAGCAAACAAATATTAAAAAGTTTAGAAGTGTTTTGAAATATTTATATAAATTAAATAAAGATAAAGAAGAATTAAAAGAAATGTTTTATCATTATAATCCGAATGCTGATAAATATTTATTTGGATTCATCTATAAAAGTTATACTGTTTATAGTAACGAAAGAGATAAGAGTAAGGCAGATGAAGCATTTAACCAGCAAATACAATTTGAAATGAATCAAGAAGTTTATTTAGATGGAAGTTATGTAGTTTTAGATTTAGAAACAACCGGACTTTCTAAAGAACAAAATAAGATTATAGAAATTGGTGCTGTTAAAGTTGTTAATGGAATAATTGTGGACGAGTTCTCAGAATTAGTGGATCCGAAGATTAATATAAACCCATACATTCAAAAGTTAACTTCAATTACTAATAGTGATGTCAGAGGAAAAGATACTGAAGATATAGTATTAGAGAGGTTCATGTCATTCATGGATGGAGTTGATTATCTTGTTGGGCATAACATCAAAGGATTTGATTATCCATTCTTGAAGCTTGCTTGTTCACAAAATAACATTGAAATGGATGCATATCCGTGTGTTGATACCCTTGATATTGCGATGAATAGCTTAGGACATTACATTGATAAGTTCTCGCTATCAAGATTAAGTTATTACTTTGATGTTGATTTAACGAATGCTCATCGTGCTATTTACGATGTATATGCAACGTATGAACTTTATCATAAACATTTAAAGAAGTACCTTGAAGGGTTCACAGTTGTTAAGATTGATGTTGTTGAATCAACTGCAAAAGTTAGAGAATCGCTTTTAGAGTACTTTACTGATAAAAAACGTTTTAGTATCAACGAAAGTTTTTTAAAGAAAGATAATTATTCAATTACTAGAATTCGAAATGCAGAGGAGTTTTTCGATTTAGGTAATTTAATTACTGTTAGATATCAAAAAGAAAATGTTCACCTTGTTGTTAAAGGTAAAACAACTTCATATAATATTGTTTGCAAATTTAATGACAACTTTAGTGAATTGCTCGATATTGATTGTGACTGTCCTGCTTCAGCAAAATATAAAGGATTATGTAAACATTCTATCAGTGTCTTCATGTGGTTGAAGGATATTCATAAGACCCTAAAACCGATAAGAAAAAACAAATTTTTCAACTAGAACTGTTAAAACTTTATTGTTTGACAGTTTTTTCTATTTATGGCACAAAATAGCTTTTTTGAAACAAATCATTTCTATACTTCTCCTTTTATTTGTTATATAATGTCCATAGGAGTGATATTATGGCATATTTTGAGGTTTTTGCATACTTATTCATTGTTTTACTAGTTTTTTATGTTGTTGCTAGAATTTTAAAGAATAATATTGATAGCTTACGAAGAAGTAAGCATATTGAGATAATAGATAGCGTTGCAGTTAGCGCAAAAAGCAACTTGCAAATCGCAAAAGTTGGCTCTAAAACTTATTTGTTAGGTGTAACTGATAACCATATTAATGTTTTAGATGAAATTGAGGGTGAATTAGAGGTTTTAAATCGATTAGATGGTAAAGTTGATTTTTCGTCAATCATTAAAAATAAAATGAGAAAGGGCGATAACTTTGAAAAAAATTAATTATTTACTATTGTTTGCCTTAGGTTGTTTGTTATTAATCCCTGAAGTAGCCTATGCGACTAATGATTTAAACATTAATGTAAGTACACCAGGGGGAGAACTTGATACAGCAGGATTGATGCTTTTCTTTACAATTCTTTCGTTCTTGCCTTCAATTATTTTGACAATGACTTCATTTACGAGAATTGTTATTGTATTCTCATTTATTAGAAATGCTATGGGAACTCAAAATATTCCACCTAATCAGGTGTTGATTGGACTAGCGTTAATCATTAGCTTTTTCACATTTGCTCCAACCTATGAAGCTATTGTAGAAGAAGCCTACGAGCCTTACACAGAAGAAGTTTTAACTATGGATGAAGCAATGGATGTTGCGGGTCTCCATATGAAAAAATACATGTTAAATTATACCACTGATAGTTCTTTGGATACGATGTTAGAATTACAAGGGACTGATGAAACCTACGAAACTGCAGAGGATGTACCTATCACGGTTATCGCTCCTGCATTTGTAATTAGTGAGTTGAAAACAGCATTTAAAATTGGTTTTTTATTGTTCATTCCATTCCTAGTAGTGGACTTAGTAGTTGCATCAATATTGATGAGTATGGGGATGTTTATGATGCCTCCATCGCAAATTGCAATTCCGTTTAAAATATTATTGTTCGTCTTAGTAGATGGTTGGAGTTTAATTATCGAATCGTTACTAGCCGGACTATCGTAGAGGTGTAATATGGATCAAGCATATGTTATTGATATATTAAATACTGCATTTCTTTTGATAATGAGAATTGTAGGACCAGTTTTAATTATTGCGATTAGTGTCGGATTACTTGTAAGTGTTTTACAAGCTACAACACAAATTCAAGAACAAACTTTGACGTTTGCGCCAAAATTATTTGCAATTTTTATCTTCTTGATGTTGTTTATCCCGTTTATTCTAACAGCCTCGTCAGACTTTGCACGCGAGGTATTCATAAAGATTGCTGACATGTAGGTGATTTTATGGATATGAACCTTCAAGATTTATATTTATTTATTTTTATTATGGTTAGGGTTGGATCGATAATGGTTCTTGCACCATTTTTCTCGACTAGCTTTATTCCTAATCTAGTGAAAATAAGTTTAGTATTTTTAATTAGTTTTTTACTGATGAATTCGAAAATTGATTTCACCGAAGTTATGAACACTAGTGATTTATTGTTTTTCATAATTCATGAGGTTGCTATTGGTTTGCTAATTGGATTAATATCAAGTATTATTTTTCAAGCATCTCAAGTCGCTGGGAATTTATTAGACTTCTCAGGTGGTTTATCGATGGCTCAAACATATTCTCCATTAACAGGGGGGAGAGCTTCTATTTATGGTAGACTATTTGGAATGATTGCTTTAACCGTATTTGTTATTATTGATGGACCAATGATTTATTTACATCTACTTGCCGACAGTTATGAGTTAGTTCCTAACGTTAACGAGATAACTACACAAGGGGCATTGATTTTCGTTGCTCAAAGTGTCGGTTCGTGTGTTTCAATTGGTGTCCAAATTGCCATACCTTTTGTTGTAATGTTTTTGATTTCAGATATAACGTTAGGATTAATCTCAAGAACTATTCCACAAATTAACGTATTTATTCTAGGAATTCCAATGCGATTCTTAGTTGGTATAATTATGGTGTCAATTCTTGCAACAAGTTTGGTTGCAAACTTTGAAGAATTGGCTAGATTTATGTTTGAAACGATAGAGGAATTTTTTATTGCACTTCAGTAAAGTGGTGGTTTTATGCAAAATATATCTTTCACAATAATTCTTATTTTAATTGCACTCTTTGTTAATGACAATTTTCGGGGTGCTTTTTGCCGTTTAGGTACTTTATCTGGGGGCTTTAGATTTGACTTGGGGACACCCGTTCTAGATGGTTTGCACCTTTTCGCTGCTGGTGATCAAGGTGAAAAGACTGAAGAAGCAACAGCTAAAAAGAAACGTGATGCTAAGAAAAAAGGTCAAGTTTCAAAAAGTAAAGAATTAAACTCATTGGCAGGATTGATTACTATAATCATAATTTTGATAAGTA
>Ga0209272_10001742_pt1 | contig 13167 bp, 6 predicted proteins | sample tdDd002_FD_187125 | JGI IMG/M metagenome (GOLD analysis project Ga0209272, IMG submission 187125) | Marine sediment microbial communities from the Atlantic coast under amendment with organic carbon and nitrate - tdDd00.2 (SPAdes)... | ecosystem: Environmental > Aquatic > Marine > Coastal >... | reverse complement strand
AGCATCTGATGCACCAAATAATCAAGTGATAACTTCTGGTGAAATCATCACAGTCTATGAAGGCGATACCCTTCACCTTGATGGTCAACCAGGACAAGACTATATGTTAAGAAACTGGATAATAGACAATGAATTGGTGGATGTTTCAAATACAAGATATACCTTTGATGCTGTTGACGGTGATCATACAGTTATTGCAAGATTTATCCCAATGTCATTTACCTATATCAATTACAGCGCAGTTGGTGGTGTGATTTCATCAGCTACAGCCAATGGTTCTGTATTTGAAAGTGGAGATATAGTGGGTAATGGTTCTAAGGTTATTTTAGAAGCGACACCATTAGGACGAGATATGATCGATTACTGGACCATTGATGGAAAAGTGGTTAAATCTATTTACAATACAACTTTTGTTGGTGAAAGACTAATCATTGATAGTTTAGCAGCAGATGGTCAGGTAGATATTGTAGCTTACTTCAAGCCAGTAGAGATGCATGTTGTGACTTATAACTTAAATAGTGCAAGTGTAAGAGTGGATCAAGATCCAGCAACATTTATGTCTCTTCCTCTTGATACCAACCAACCACCAGGTATCCGTGATGGTGCTATGGCAACATTTACAATGATTCCAGATGCTGATCATAGAATTATATCAGCTAAAGTTGATGGTATAGAGGGCTTAGAACAAGAAGATGGATCATATGTATTTAAGATTAATGCTATAACAGGTCCTGTGATGGTAGATGTTAATGCAGTACCTTTATATACAATATCTCTTGCTGCAGGTACAAATGGTTCTATTGATGTGACAACATCAAAAGAAGTTGGTAGAGCTATTGAAGGTGAATTAATTTCATTAAGTGATGTTTTACCAAACTTAGATTATAGATTAGACAAGTGGTACGTGAATGGCTTAGAATATGATGCTTCAGTTTCAACCTTCACAATGCCAGCTGCAGATGTAATTATTTCTGCAGACTATGAAGCTTTACCTCCGTCTACAATTAACTATTCTATTTTCAATGCAGATGGTGGTGATGTAAATGGTACATTATCAGCTGAGCTTCTTAGAAAGAATTTAGATGGTTCAGTGATTACAAGTGCATCATATCCTGAAAATTCAGGTTCAATTGAAGCTTTTAAAGGCTACTCTGATGCATATAATGCATGGCCAAGTACAAAAATTACATTTAATGCTGTACCAGCTGAAGGTTACTCAGTCAAGTACTGGTACATTGATGGTCAGCCTATTATGTCAGATTCATCATATTATCAAGTCGTAGGTAATTCATTAATTTTAACATTAGATGAAACAACTTTATTGACACACGAGATTCAAGTTCAATTTGACGTAACTGGTGAAAGGGTAGCTTATGGTACGATGAGTCCTTATGGTTCCGTAGACTCAGCACTACTTACAAATGAGTTTGGTGAAGAAACAGCTGTAAGTTCAGGTGACATATTAACAACATCAGGTTCTATTAGATTTGATGCTTCAGTTCATGCTGGTTATGAAATTACAGGCTGGTATGTCAATGGATCCTTGATGCAATCTGGTCCTTCTACAAGCTTTGTATATGATGCAATAGCAGGACAAGGTATCCTTGTCACTATTACAATAGAAAGACTACATTATAACATCATTTATGGTGGTGACTATGGTGAGGTAAAAGCAGATATAAACAACCTACTATTAGGTGATAGTCCTGTATCTGTTATTGGTGATAGCCTTGTGACATTTACTGCAATTGCAGGTCCGGGTTATGCATTTGACTTCTGGACTGTAGGTGGTGAAAAGTCACAAGTAACAACAAATGAAATAGATTTACAAGTATTAGGTGATCTTGATGTTTATGCATATTTTAAAGAGGATGCAAACTTAGAAATCAATTATATGACTGCTACACCAGGTGGTAGTATTTCAGCTACAAACAATGGTGCAGATTTTGTATCGGGTGGATTAGCAGCATCTAATGATGTGATAGTATTTACAGCACATCCGGATCAAGTATCAAAGGGTGACGAAGACAATTATAGGGTGAAATCTTGGAAGGTTGGATCAGAAATTATAGAAACAAATGATTTAACTTATGAGTTTGCAGTAGATAGAGCAGTAGACGTTGAAGTTTCATTTGAACGTTCTGATTTCTTAGTAGATTATTCTGCTATAGGTTCTGGTATACTCAATAATCAAACTCAAGGTTCTTATAGAGTCCCTCGTGATCAAGATACAACATTAACAGCTACACCAGATCCTGGTTATCAAGTGAAAGCTTGGACGGTAAATGGTGTAAGTATAGCAAGTGAAGATACAACATTTACAATTCCTTCACTTATCAGTGATAAGACTGTCAGTGTAGAATTTGAAGAAATACCTACTTATACAGTTCAAGTTACAACAAGTGGTTCTGGTTTAGGTTCAGTGACTATCTTTGTAGATGACCAAGAAGTTCAAGGTGACTCGGTATCAATCTTACGTCATGGTCAGATAAAGTTGATTGCTACAAGATACGACCAAAGTCATGCATTTGGCGGTTGGACTTTACCTCAAGGTGTCTTACATGAAGATAATGGGTTAGAAATTATCTTAACAGATGTTATGAATGATATGACCATTGATGCTGCGTTTAACCCAGCGGTCATGATTGAATTGTCAGCCAGTGAAAATGATGAACATGGTAGCTTGGATTTAGCTAATGTTCAAGTGGGTTATCCACCAAACGACTACAATACAGTAGACCTTTCAGGTGCCTCAGTTCAAGTTGTCGTTGGAATGGATGCTATGATATCAGCATTACCAGACCTAGATTACATGGTTAAGTCATGGATAGTGAATGGTTTAATACTAGATGAAATATCTAATGAACTAAGTCTTAAAGCATTAGATTCAGATACTCATATCTCAGTAGAGTTTGAGGAAGTCTTAACCTTTGCATTACCTCTTGATGGTGAACTTTACACTGTAAGTGTAGATGAAAGATTACCTAATGATGTAGGTGAGCAAAGTCGTATTAGAGATAGGGGTACAGCAACATTTACCTTTAAACCTAAGACGGGCTATTACTTCTCTACCTTAACAGTTGAAGGTGTCAATGTATTAGGTGGTGGTAGTAAAAATGAAGGTGTAAACCAAGTATCATCACTCGTAAATAGTGATGGCAGTGTAACAGTTAAAATGACCAATGTAAGACAAGAGATTGTATATGAAGTTATAACGAGTCAACCAACTGTTACCATTATGGCTACAAGCAACGGTTCTATTAATGTGACTGATGCTCAAGGTCAAACAGTAACATCAGGTCAAACAGTGCCAGTAGGTACAAGGTTGTCATTAAGAGCTAACCCAGCAAGTGGCTATAATTTCTCGTCTTGGGGTAACTCGGTATCAGGTTCAAGTGCTTCTATGGCCTATACTGTACCAAGTCGAAATGTATTCATATCAGCTAACTTTAGTCAACAGTCTTCGGGTGGCTCAGAAACGGGTGGTTCTACACCTACATTTGTACCATCAGGACCAACTACAAGCCCTGAGTTAGAAGTATCAGAGGTTTTAGTAGAATTAGAAACTGGTTCAGAAGCCTTAGACGAGTTTAGAACATTCCAGATTCAAGCTGAACTTACCAATTCATCAGCTGACATCTTATATGAATCATTAGATGTTACAGTTGCAAGAGTTAATGAAGACGGTTTAATCAGAGCCATAGGTTTTGGTTCTACAGAAATCAAAGTAAGCGTTGATGGTACAAGCTTATCAGCAACAATACCAGTAGATGTTCTCTTAGTAGGTGATGAAGAAGATACACCGTTAGGTGAACTGACAAATCTTAAAACAGCATCAAATGCAGACGAACTAGTGAATAACTTAATTGATGAGTTTGCAACAACCCTTGAAAGTAAGTCTTTAGAAGATGCTATAGCACTTCTAAACCTATTGGCTGGGTATGTGAATGATGTGATGCAAAATGACAACATCAATTCTGATAAGGCAAGAGCCTTAGTTCAGAACTTTATAGAAAAGGCATTTAATCCTGTTGCAGTTAAAGTAGGAGATGACAAAGATAAGTTAACAGCTAGATTAGCCTTTGAAAGATCTTACTTAGCAATGAACAGACTTATTCTAAAAGTGGCAAGTCTAGAAGGTGATGACTTCGAAGGTGCAATTAAGTTATCTAAAGAAGTTCATGATGAAATTACTGAAGTTTTAAGTGGTTATGAACACAAGTCAAACATTCAAGCATATGTAAAGATTGTGATGACAAGTGATAAAATAACTCTAACATCTGAACAAGTAACAATGCTATTAGATGCAGGTGTTGGTCTTCAAGTGACTAAAGATCATGTAAGTATTTCTATTACAGCAAAAGAGCTAAAAGCATATACAGATGGTCTTGAGTTTACAGTTAGAGATTTATCTTCGGCTGAAAAGGCTGCACTCGAAATGAAGTCAAATATGAAAGACTTAGTATTAGTTGATATTACAGTAACAAGTGGTGGTGAGATCATCAATGATAGAATAAAAATCTTATTATCAGTAGAAGAGGCTTCAATGCTTCTTAAAGATCAATTGATGGTGGGATTACATGAAGAGGGTAAATGGAAGAAACTAAGTTATGACATGACAGACAATCAACTGTCATCATGGGCACCACACTTCTCAGTTTACTCATTAGCCGTATATTCACCAAACTTTGATGACATTGAAGATAATTGGGCTAAAACTTATATCACATCATTAGCTGCTAGAGGTATAGTAAGTGGTTATAGTGATACTGAGTTTAATCCAAATGGTATCATCACAAGGGCTGAGTTCACTAGTATGTTGATGAACTATCTAGCTTTAGGTGATGAAGTTAAACAAAACTTCGATGATGTAAGCAAGGATGATTGGTACTATGAACAAGTTGGACGTGCAGGTCTACACTCAATAGTAGCTGGTGTAGAATCAGGCATGTTTAGACCAAACGATGCCATTACCCGTGAAGAGATGGCAACCATGCTTGTAAGAGCATACAAAGTAAAACATGGTTTCAAACTAGTAGGTGATGAGCATGCATTTGTTGATGCGAACAATATCTCATCATATGCTGTAGCATCTATATATGCTGCGAAGGCAACAGGTATCATATCTGGTTATCCAGACAATACCTTCAAACCAAAAGCAAATGCATCAAGAGCTGAAGCCTCGGCTATGATGTTCCTATTCCTAGAGAAATAAACCAACAGTAAAGACTGTATCCTATGGATGCAGTTTTTACTTTGTATAGAAGACGAATAAAAAATAAATGCTTTAGTCTAGAAGGAAAAACATCAATAATCTATTGGTTTTTAATCCGATAAAATAATTTTTTGAGGATTAGAACTCTAGATGTGTAAAAAATTCTATTACGATAGAACTAAATGCATGTTTTTAAGATTAATTCGACTATGGTAGAACTAAATTTGATTAAAAGTAGGTTTTGAGATATAATTCTATTATAGAAGAACTAATTACAAATTGTATGATTTTGTTCTATTACGTTAGAATTAGATGGAGGTTTACTTTGAAAAGTAGAAGTTTATATCTTAATCAGTTAAAAGAGTATATAGATACACCAGTAGTAAAAATTATCACAGGTGTTAGAAGAAGTGGTAAATCCTATCTTCTGAAATTACTAATTAAGCAATTAGAAAATCGAGGTGTATCACAAGAACAAATTATCACATTGGACTTTGAATCTATAAGAAATGAGGTTTATAGAAGCTATAAGGCTTTGTACGACTATGTTATGGCACTCGCTGATAAGAACAAGGGTAAAAGCTACATTCTAATTGATGAGATTCAAGAGGTAGACCAATGGGAAAAAGCAATTCGATCATTTTTAGTTGATATAGATTGTGATATTTACCTTACAGGTTCTAATGCTCACTTGTTATCAGGTGAACTAGCGACTTATATGGCAGGAAGATATGTAGAATTAGAATTGTATCCATTGTCTTTAAATGAATATCTGGATTTTTATAGTATTGATGATAATTATGAGGATAACTTTTATGAGTATTTAAAGTATGGTGGATTTCCAGGATTATATCAAATGCCTGAGAATGAAAACTTGAAGTTTCAATACATCAAAGGGATATACAACTCCGTTGTACTTAAGGATGTTGTTCAGAGAAATCAGATAAGAGATATAGAACTCTTAGAAAGGATATTTCTGTATATCGCAGATAATATCGGTCAGATTTTTTCAGCAAAAAAAATTGCAGATTACTTGAAAAACCAAGGACGACGAGTTGGTATAGAATCTGTATATTCCTATATACATGCTTTAGAAAGTGCTATGATTATTTATTCAGCCAAACGTTATGATGTAAAGGGGAAGAAGATATTAGATAGGATGGAAAAATATTATCTTTCGGATTTAGGTATTAGACATGCCCTATTAGGATTTAGACAATCAGATATAGGTCAATTGATAGAAAATGTAGTCTTCTTGGAATTAAAACGACAGGGTTACACAGTTCATGTGGGCAAGGAAGTTCAAAGGGAGATTGATTTCATTGCAAGTAAGCGTGGCAAAAAGATCTATATCCAAGTGACTTATTTATTGGCAAGTGAAGAGGTTATAGAAAGAGAATTTAAACCACTTTTAAATGTTAAAGATAATCATAGAAAGATAGTTATTTCTTTAGACCGTATGCAAGCTGGAAATAGAGATGGCATTGAGTGGATGAATCTGATAGATTTTATACGTAATTTTGAAGGATAGATAAGAGGTTCTTTGACTATTTTCGCAAAAAAAAATGACCATCTTGTATAACAAAATACGGACATCTCGTATAACAGAACGTGGACATTTTGTATAACGATGATACCGTAACAGTTGAAATATTAACATATTAGTGCGACTCTAATGGTATAAAGGCGAGGAAGATTTATGGTAAGGTATTACATCGGATTAAATGATAAAGCCGCGTCTCTTTTGAAAAACTGCCGATCTCGATGACTTAAAGAGTTTTGGGATAGCTATTAATAAAAGAACAGAATACGCTTATACTCGTAAGGATGGTGTACATCTTGTTTCTATCGGGTGTCTAAAAAACTAATATGTTTATTTATATAGATAAGAGGCCTAATGGCCTCTTAAATTGTTAGTGCACCTTTTAAATTGTTATAAGCCCTTTGATCAAGTGATACCTTGATTCTATCAAGTGCAAATAAATAAGCACCTGCCACAGGTTCGAGTGTAGAAAATATAAAGTCTGCCTGTGGTGACTTTGAATGAACTGTTCTTGCAATACTATTTTTAAAGGTATGGCCAACACCTTTAAAGACAGAGCCGCCCAAAATAATAGGGAAGGCCTGACCTGTCATACCACTTTGTTCAATGACACCATTGATCATCTCACCTTGAGTCCTGCCCTTACGGTCCAGTATTTCAATACAGACCTCATCACCCTTATGTGCTAGATCAAAGACCAGTGGTGTAATCTTTCTTAAGATATCCTGGCCTAACTTATTTTCTGGATACATATCTGAAAGCAAAGACTCTATGTCTTTATACCCCATAAGTTTTGGAATGTGGTCTTCTAAAGCTGTCTTCTTATATGTCTTTTCGTTAGATCTAAATGCATAGTGAAGAGCATCTTGTGAAATTTCATAGCCGCCTCCAGCTGCGCCAAAGGGATGGCCTAAGGCTCTAAGAATAGACATTTTTCCTTGAGAATTTATAGCAGCTGCATTAGCACCTGTACCATAGATAGATACTGCACCATAAGGTTCTTTGGTACCAGACCTCATAATGATCCATGAGTCATTAACGACTTCAAATGGAATCTGACCAAATAAGTCTTTACATATACCATTTAGTAATTCAAAGTCAGATGGAATATCAGCTCCAGCCAATCCTAAAAATATAAAAGATATATGGTCTTTATTTACTTGAGTTTGAGTTAATACTTGATTAAACAATGTTTTGAGAACATTTTTTGTTGTGTCTGGACCTGTCATTTGATGATTGCTAGGTCCGCTGATTGCATCAGCAAGAATATTACCTTGAAGATCGCCCAGAACGCATCTTGTTTTAGTTCCGCCGCCATCAAAGCCTATTACGTAATTCAATCGTAATCCTCCTTAATGTCAAATCAGATGATGGAATACAACCATATTAACACATGAAATAAAAGAATGCAATATAAGCGCTTTAACTTTAGTGTGTAATAGTGTGATGCCAACGCTTGCATCTATACCTTCCAAGCTACTTTTGCCTAAGTTGTTAAAATTATTAAATATTTTTATATGGGATATCTTTTGTTATATTTCAAGGCTTTGGTGTGTATTTCTATGAGTTTTCCTCTTGTGTATATGAAAAATCCCTATTGACAAACAACTTATTTATATCTAACATATAAGCAACGAAAGTTTAAGCGGTTTCATTTTCAGAACTTGTATGTCAAATGATTGATATAGTGTTATAATGTTTTTAGATCGATTAAACTTAAAACATTTTAAACTGAAAAGGAGCCCTAGGCTATGAAGGCAAGTATTTATGACGTGGCAAAGAAGGCGGGTGTGTCTGTTGTAACAGTCTCACGTGTCATCAATAACGCCCCAACAGTAAGAGCGACTAGTAAAGAAAAAGTAATGAAAGCGATTAAAGAGTTGAACTATGAACCAAACTCTGCTGCACAAAGTCTGGCAAGAGGAAAGTCTAAAGTAATAGGACTTTTGATTCCAGATTTAACAGACCCCTTCATCATGGAAGTGGTGGATTCAGTAGATAGAGAATTAGTTAAAAAAGGCTATTTCCTAGCTTTATCAGTTATTGGTAGAAATGATAAGGACTCTGACAATCGTAGTAATTTGTTTTTCCAACACGAAAGAGTAGATGGTGTTTTACTATTAACACCTTTATTTGAAGAAGATTACGTGAACCATTTGAAATCCAAAGACATTCCTTTTGTTATTATGGATAATCAATTGTTTCCTTATACAGTTTCTTCTATTGTCGTTGATAACTTTAAAGGCGGTTATGAAATGACCCGTCATTTACTTGAATTAGGACACCAAAAAATTGGTTGTATAGGTGGACCTAAGGATATTTTATCTGCAGAACACCGTGTAAACGGTTTTGAAACTGCCCTTCAAGAAGTCGGACTTGAACCATTCGTTGTTGAACGAGGAGAATTTGATATTGAAACAGGTTTTGAAGTAGCACAAGGATGGATTGAGAACAACCTTTTGCCAACAGCTATAATCTGTGGTGATGATCACATTGCCTTTGGTGTTATTGATGCTTTAAGATTATCTGGCATCGAGATACCAGGCCAAGTATCCGTGATGGGATTTGATGATCACCCATTCGCATCAAAGTTACATCCTCGTTTGTCTACAGTAAGACAACCTGCTGAAGACATGGGTATAGAAGGTGTAGCGGCTCTATTTGATCAGATGGATGGAAAGAAGCAAGTAAACAAGGTAGTGAAATTAGAGCCTGAAATAATCAAAAGAGCTACAACAGACATACCCCCTAAATAGTCTTAAATATTATAGGAGGGGAAAATGAAGTTTAAGAAGATCTTAGTACTAATCCTTGCTTTAGCTATGGCATTATCAGTAGTGGCATGTAATCAAGAAGCAGGTGGATCAGTAAGCGATGAAAGAAAAGAGACACTTTACATAACAGGTTTATGGTGGGGACCACCGAATAACTTTAACCATTTAACAGGTTGGTCTGCATTCCCATGTAACATGAACTCAAACCACTTATTATACGAAACTATGTTTATGTACAATAATGTGACAGAATCTCTTGAGCCATTATTAGCAACAAGTTACGAATGGATTGATGAGGATTCATTAGAAATTAAAATCAATGAAAAAGCAAGATTCTCAGATGGTGAGAAATTAACAGCAGAGGATGTTATCTATACTTATGACTTAGGTAAGAAATACCCATCAGCAACATGGTCAAGTATTTGGGAAGAAGTAGATTCTATTGAGTTAGTAGATGAGTATACATTAATCATGCATGCTAACCCAGATAGAAATATCCACGTGGCTATTTTAGAGTCTATTTGTAAAACACCAATTCACCCAGAACATGTATGGGCAAAAATCGAAGAAGAGCATGACTTTGATGCAGGTAAAATCACAGAATTCTTTAATGAAAGTCCTGTAGCGTCAGGTCCTTACAAAATCGATTCTTATGATGATACTAAAATCACAGTTGTAAGAAATGATGATTATTGGGGTAAAGATTTATTTGGTGGTTTACCAGCACCTAAATACATTACTCACTTAGACTTTGCATCAAATGATGTTGCAACAGTTGAATTTGAAAAAGGTGTTTTAGATTATACTGAAAACTACATGCCATCTGTATGGGAAATGGAAGGTTTCGGCGACACAATCAAAACATACTTACCAGATGCACCATATTACACAAATGATACAGCACCTACTATTTACTTAAATCAACACAGACCAGGTTTAAATAATGTGGATGTTAGAAGAGCATTAGCTCATGCGATCGATTACAAGAAAATTGCAGACACAGCAATGTCAGGTTATTCAATTCCAATCGAGGCGGGTTTATTTGTAAACACAGATGCTTCTAGAGCAACTGTAGATAAAGGGCAATTAGAAGACTTACAATGGTCTTACGATGTAGATGAGGCAAACGCTATCCTAGATTCTATTGGGGCAGAACGTGGTGAAGATGGTATCAGAGTATTACCAGATGGTACACGTTTAGGACCTTGGAATGTAACATGTCCTGCAGGTTGGACTGAGTGGAACATGGCATTAGAGATCGTTTCTCAATCAGCTAAAGAAGTTGGTATTGAAATTGTTGTAGACTTCCCAGATTGGGGTCCATACTTCAATGCTATGACAACAGGTGAGTTTGACCTGATCATGAATACGCCGGCTGCTTTTGTTACACCAGCTAACCCATGGAAAGTTTACTCTGAAGTATTAAGTTCAGTAGGTGTACCAGAAATTGGTGAGATGGCATTCTGGAACTATGGTAGATACCATAATGATAGAGCCAATGAAATATTGGAATTAATTCCTCATGCAAATGAAGATGAGTTAAAAGGCTATTACACTGAATTAAATCAAATCTACTTAAGAGATGTACCAGCTATCGGTTTAATGTACAGACCTGTATACTACTACACGGTTAATGAATCTGTATGGACTGGATTCCCTCAAGCGAAAGATAATTTACCAGCATTCTTCTTTGATGGTGCAGGTATCAGAGGTTTATATAACTTAAAGAACAAGTAACTTTTAAATGTAGATTCCTTTATAGGAATCTACATTTCTACAAAGGAGAATAAATGAGTAATTATTTCAAGTACTTTCTCAAAAAGTTCGGTTGGTACATGTTAACATTTGTAATTGCCATTGCCCTAAACTTCGCATTACCACGACTCATCGATGGTAATCCTGTTGATACCATTATGGCTAGGATTTCAAAGGGGATGACAGACAGTAATTCTATTAAAAACATGTATGATAACTTTTTAAGAGAGTTCAGATTAGATTTGCCTATATGGCAACAGTTTTTATACTATTTCACAGGTGTCTTTAGGGGTGATCTCGGTACATCCTTCGGACAATATCCAAGAGAAGTAACAGATATCATTAGAAATGCACTACCTTGGACCATAGCATTGCAACTGCCTGCAATTATCACAGGTTGGTTACTTGGGAATATTTTAGGTGCATTTGCAGCTTATAAAAAAGGTGTATTTGATAAAGTGATCTTCCCAATGGCCCTATTTATTTCATCCATACCATTTTTCATTTTTTCAATTTTACTACTTTATGGTTTTGCAATCGTAGCAGAAATCTTCCCAACCTCAGGGTCTTATGCTTATGGTATGGACATAGAATTCTCTATTCCATTTATACTTTCAGCCATAAGACACCATACCTTGCCATTTTTATCAATTGTTTTGGTTATGATTGGTGGTCAAGGGATTGGTATGAGAGAAATGTCTATTTATGAACTTAATGCAGACTATGTAAAATATTCTAAGTTAATGGGTATTAGAGAATCTAAAATCATCAAGTATGTATTTAGAAATGCTATGTTACCACAGATCACAGGTTTGGTCTTATCGTTAGGTACAGTTATAGCAGGTGGTCTTATCACAGAAATTGTATTCTCCTATCAAGGTTTAGGTACAGTTATGTTTGAAGCCATTAGAGGTAGAGACTATCCATTAATTTCAGGATGTACACTCATTGTGACAGTAACCATCTTAATATCATCTTTCTTATTAGATATAATTTATGGTTTCATTGATCCTAGAATAAAAGCAGCACAGACGGAGGATAACTAATGATAAAAACACTAAAATCATCTAGAAAATTTATGATAGGTTTTATCATTTTAGGTATCATCCTATCCTTTACACTCCTATATCCAATTTTAGATGGCGGTGATCCTTTTGAAATGGATGGTATGAGATTTCAGCCCCCTAATGCTGAATACAAGTTAGGTACTGATAACTTTGGTCGCGATGTGCTCCTTGAGTTATCACATGCTGCAAGAACATCACTGTATGTTGGTGCTTTATCAGGTGTTATTGCGATTATTATTGGATTAATTGTAGGCTTATTCGCAGGTTATGTCGGTGGTTTATTAGATGAAATTCTGACCTTCATCACCAATATGTTTACAATTATACCTCCCTTTATCATCTTGATCTTGATATCTATGTCTATAGATTCTAGAGGGGCCTGGCTAACTGCTATGGTTATTGGTTTTACATCATGGCCTTGGACGGCAAGAGCAGTTAGAGCACAAGCAACATCACTTAGAAATAGAGATCATATCTATATAGCAAAAATATCAGGTTTCTCAGTTGCCAAGATTATTCTACTTGAGATATTACCTTATGTAGCTTCTTATGTGGTTATGGCCTTCATCATTCAATTGGCATCAGGTATCTTACAAGAGTCTGCGATATCTATGCTTGGTTTAGGACCGACCAGCGGCGTATCTTTAGGTATGATGCTTAACTGGTCAATAATGGCTGAAGCACCTCGTATTGGCGCTTGGTGGACCTTCATACCTGCAGCAGGTATTGTAGGGTTAGTCACTTTTTCATTGTATCTTATGAACATCGGTATGGATGAAATATTTAATCCAAAGTTGAGGAGTTAATGATGAA
>Ga0209272_10001741_pt1 | contig 13167 bp, 11 predicted proteins | sample tdDd002_FD_187125 | JGI IMG/M metagenome (GOLD analysis project Ga0209272, IMG submission 187125) | Marine sediment microbial communities from the Atlantic coast under amendment with organic carbon and nitrate - tdDd00.2 (SPAdes)... | ecosystem: Environmental > Aquatic > Marine > Coastal >... | reverse complement strand
AGAACTGATTCAATATCAGAACGTACTTCATTGGCGATTTTGCCAATCTCAGGACGTTCTTCCTTAGACAGTTTACCCATCTGCTTCATTATTGCAGTTAGTTCACCTTTTTTACCAAGGTATTTAATACGAATGTCTTCAAGAGACTGTAGAGACTCAGCTGTCTCAACAGAGTCCTTAGCCGCAACTAAAAGCGACTTTAATTGATCTTTCATGCATAAACTCCTTTCCTAAATACAACATTTATATTCGATTCCGGGACGAAATACATTTATTTATGTCATTTTATGCTAATTTTGAGCATAAAAAAACTTCGTCCCAATTAAGTTAATTGGGACGAAGTATATATTTAACTCCGCGTTACCACCCAGATTACCAGCTTTCAGTTAAACCACGTTTAATGAAAATCTGATCTCTCGTTACGTCATATAACGGTGACCACCGACAAGGACTACTGTATTGTACAAGTACAATTTGACAAATGCTCCTTAGAGAAGCTATATGCCTTAGTTTCACCCTTGTAGCTCATGAGGGAACTTCTTCAAGCCTTGCCTGTGAACTCACACCATCCGTTCACTCTCTAGCGTTTAGACTTCTCTAAACTAAGACGCAACCTGCTTACTTTCCTCAATCATAGCTGATATTAATATGCCTATGCATTAATTATAGTCGTATTATAGCATAGGGGGTGTGGGGGTACAAGGTGCGTTTTTTAAAGATTTCTCTTATGTTAATTCCTTCGCCTCTGCCTCAATACCTCATACATCACAACCGCTGCTGCAACCCCTGCATTTAATGACTCTGCAGAACCGACAATCGGAATGATGATTTTATGGTCAACGGCACTTAATATATCACTTTCAATCCCATTGGCTTCGTTACCAATAATCATAGCAGTTGATTTATTATAATTTAGTGTATTGTACTCCACGCTGTCATCTTCTAGTGCAGTCCCAAGGACGGTGTAACCCTGTTCTTTTAGCTCTGACTCAACAAGATCCCACTCAAGTCCTTCTAGTATAGGAAGTTCAAAGATAGAACCCATAGTTGATCTAAGAACTTTGGGATTAAAGACATCCACTGAACCTTTTAAGGTTACAATACCATCAACCCCCGCCGCATCAGCTGTTCGTATGATGGTTCCAAGGTTGCCTGGGTCTTGCAAACGGTCAAGAATGAGGACAAATCCATTTTCTTTAATTACGTTTTTCCATTCCCATTTCGGCTGTTTTACCACTGCCAATATGCCTTGGGGAGACTGGGTATCGGAAAGCTCAGACATGATTTTTTCCTCGACTTCAAGGATTTTATATTGTCCTTCGGCTTCAAGATGTTTTACAAATGAAAGACCTTCATCCGTCCTGAAAATCGATTCAGAGTATAAAATAAAATCAATGTCAGCACCTACTTCAAGAGCAGATTGAACAAACCTTAACCCTTCTGCGACAAAGAGTCCTTTTTTACTTCTATCCCGCTTTTTAGAAAGTGTCTTTACTTCTTTTATCACTTTATTTTGTGACGATGTGATCATAGATCCACCTATTCTTTTTCTATCTTCTTTAAATCATCATTGTGACCAATTACAACAAGTACATCGCCTTCTTTGATTTGGTCATCTGGACCAACAGCAATATTAATATCTATCCCTTGTTTAATCGCCATAACGTTGATTCCATATGTAGAACGCATGTTGATTTCTTTTAGAGACTTGCCTAACCATTCTGGAAGGGCAACAACCTCCATTATTGAGTAATCTGGTGCTAGCTCAATATAATCAAGAATGTTATCGGACACCAGGTTTTTCGCAATACGAATACCCATTTCGCGTTCAGGGAATACAACTCGATCCGCGCCAATTTTATAAAGCACCTTACCGTGCAGGTCATTTTGCGCCTTTGCTACAACATATTTTACACCCAGTTCTTTTGCCATCAAGGTAACTAAAATAGATGACTGAATATCTGCTCCGATTGATATGATAGCTACATCAAAGTTACGAATCCCTAATGACTTGATTGTATTTTCATCTGTGGCATCTGCTTGAACTGCATATGTCACTTTATCAGCGATATTTTGAATAGTTTCCTCGTTTTTATCTACTACCATTACTTCATTGCCAAGTTCCATAAGTTTTAAGGCTACACTAGAGCCAAAACGACCACAACCAATGGCTACAAACTGCTTTTTCATAATGTCTTCACTCCTGTCAATTTCTATCCAACCGTAATTCGGCCTTCAGGATATCTATATAGCTGCTTTTTAACTTGTCTTCTTGCTAGTGCCATTGCAATTGTGAGGGGCCCTAGTCGTCCAAAGAACATAGTAATTGTTATAATAATTTTTCCTGCAATACTTAGTTTTGATGATATACCTAAAGAAAGGCCCACAGTTGCAAAGGCCGATATGGATTCAAAAAAGAGTTCCATGAAGGTCATGCCTTGCTCTGTAAAACTTAAGAATAAAGTAACGGTAATAACTATAAATAAACCGATCCCTAAAATGGCTAAGGCTCTCATCACCGTTGCTTGTTGGAATCTTCTCTTGCCAAACTCAATATCCTCTTTACCAGTTATAACAGAAATGATGAGTAATATTACAAGACCCATCGTTGTAGTTTTAACACCACCAGCTGTTGAACCAGGCGATCCACCTATAAACATGTGGATAATAGTTAAAAACTTGGTTGGCATTGTTAACTTATCCATAGGTAATGTGTTAAAACCTGCAGTTCTTGGCGTTACCGCATGGAATAAAGATGCCAGTAATTTTTCTCCAAAATTTAGATTCCCCATGGTATCTGGGTTATTAAACTCAAATAGAAGTATCATTAAAAAGGCAGAAACAACTAAAATAGCCGATATTACAAGGACAAACTTGGTGTGTAGGGAAAGTGATCTAACCTTACCAGTGGCACGTTGGAATAGGTCAATAATTACAGTAAAACCTATGCCACCAACTGTAATCAGCATGACAATTGTAAAGTTAACCAGGGCACTCCCTACAAATGGGGTTAAGCTACGTCCATGTCCTACAATGTCAAATCCTGCATTACAAAATGCTGAGATCGAGTGGAAAATACTATAAAAGATCCCTGTACTCACTCCATACTCTGGCACAAACTTAAAGGCCAGAAGCAAAGCACCTATCCCCTCAATAATTAAGGTGGTGTAAATTATGTATTTGGTCAGTCTTACAATCCCTGAGATTGTGAACTGATTTAAGGCTTCCTGCATAATCAATCGACTTCTAAGAGATATCCTCTTACCTATTAAAAAGGCCATACTGGTTGCCATGGTCATAAAGCCTAACCCACCAATTTGAATGAGTAGTAGAATAATCGATTTACCAAACACAGTCCAGTAAGTTCCTGTGTCTACAACAACAAGCCCGGTAACGCAAACGGCTGATGTCGCTGTAAAGATTGCATTAATAAAGCCAATGGATTCACCACTTTGTGTTGAAATCGGCAAATTGAGTAATATAGCCCCAATAAGTATTACTGATGCAAATCCTAAGACCAAAACTTGACCGGGATTGAGTTCTTTTTTCTGTATGTCTTCTGACATAGAAAATGCACTTTTTAAATCCATAGATGTCACCTCTAAAACTTGATGTGCCAAACACTTGCTTCTTTAAACACTAACAATTATAACACATTCATATTAAAGTTTAAAAAACTGTACGATTTGGATAGTATACCACAATTCATAGTAAATTGAGTCTTTATATTTTAGGTAGTTAACTATTAAACAACCTAACATATGGAGTAAGTAAGGCGTTATTATTACATCAAAAGAGACTGATTTCTCAGTCTCAATGTAAGTGAATCATTATACTTAGATTATTCTTAGACTATTCTTTTAAACTTGATCACACTCTTATCTTCTTTTACATCTACGGACACCTCCATAGATGTCATGTTTATGATATCCATTTGTTTAGAAATCATCTCTTCAATATAAGCTAGGCGGTCTTTAAAAAATACTCGCCGGTTGTACTCAACCATATTTTCATTGGCCGATTTACTTAGCAGTGCCATTTCGTACTTAGTTAATGTCCCTACAAAAACTATTTCTAACTCATCTTCATAGGTGTTAAATCGAACATCGACGGGCCCCTTACCCGTTTCTTTTTTAATATAAGAGGTTAACTCAGACTTTAAGGCGTTTAGTTTTTCTGGTTTATAATATTGGTGTCCAAACTCCGTATCTATTGCTTTAATAGTCCCTACCGCTTTATGTACAACGGACATTAACTCTTTTACATCTACTGGTTTTAAGACATAATCTAATATGCCTATCTTAACGGCTTCAAGAATGGATTCTTTATCAGACATAGCTGTTAAAATAATTATGGGCACCTTTTTGTTCTCTTTACGAATTTCAGTGGCTAACTCCGTTCCACTCATTTTAGGCATTCTTAAATCTGTTATAACCAAATCTGGGCTCAATGTATTAAACTTATCAAGCCCCTGTTGACCATTTTCTGCTAAGTACAAACGCCCCACACGTCGAGATAAATAATCCGCAAGTTCTTCTCTATGAATTAAATCATCTTCTACATAAAGGACTTTAAGTTTTTTCAGTAGTTCTTCCATATTACATCCCCCCGAATGTTTTAGGTAAGTCAATTGTAAAAATTAATCCGCTCTTTGACGGGTCTACCGTAATAGTTCCCATAAATTTTGATTCTATGATCATACGACTCATATAAAGACCAATACCCGTTCCACCACTCTCCGCTTTCGTTGTAAAATAAGGTTCAAACAGTTTGCTTAAATGGTCAGAATCGATCCCCCCTGCACTGTCCTCTACACAAACTCGGACATTGTTTTTGTCTTCACTTACTGTAACGTGTATCCATTTAGCGTCTATATGACTGCCAAAGGCATCTAAAGCATTGCTAAAAAGATTCAGAAAAACTTGGGCCAGTTGATTGGGATATCCAAACACATGCTCTGTTTCATTGTCTGACACGACCTTAAAATCTACCGATCCTATACGAATACGGTCTTCTAACATTTCTTTTACTTGCTGAATGTTCTCAACCACATTAAAGGATTCCCTATGTTCTTTCGGTTTAAAGAAATAACGGAACTCATCTATGATTTGCGACATTTTCTGGATCACATCTTGTGATTTATCCATCTGTTTCCTAAAATAAGCTTGATCTAAGGTATCGGTTTCATATGCGTCATCTAAGTTGGACAACATGAGATTTAAACTACTAAGTGGTTGCCTCCACTGATGCGCAATATTGGCTACCATCTCACCGACGGCTGCCATCCTATTTTTATAAATTACAAGAGCCCTATGGCGTTCGATTTCTTCTTTTTGGGCTTCACGTTCTGCAATATCTCTGGCAATAAACATAATGTATGTTTTGTCTTGGAACTCAAATTGCCTACAGTTAATTTCAACTGGAATTTCCTCAGCGTTTAAAGGCGTAAGTTTTGCATTATACTGTTTGTAACCCTGATCCATCATGGTTTCAATGTAGGTATCCATACGTTTAGGACTTAATGATTTTTCTAACTGAGAAAAGTCCCACTCAGATATGTCTTCTCTAGAGATCCCTAAACGTTTACAGGCGATATCATTTACATCTGTAATTAAAAGTTTTGTGTTTTGTCTTTCAATAACAAAGGTTAAATCAACCCCTGCGTTAAACAAGGTTCTAAACCTTCTTCTGCTTTGATTCAATGCTACTTCCAATTCTTTTCTTTGTTCAATATCTTCTTCAAGTTCTTTATTTAAGGTATTTAATCGGTTCACATAGTTGTGCTCAATTTGAAGCTGGTCAAGGTTTCTCTTTAGATTAAGAACATAAACTGTCATAAACACAAATAAGACAGGAATCGCGCCTACCATAACCATACTGGTATATAGGTGTTTGTTTACAATTTCAACCAGCTCAGCATAATCCATAGATACATTAACAATCCAAAAATCCTCACCAATTTGCGCTGGATAAAAACCGTTAAACTTCTTTACTCGACGTTTCTCTTCGTCGTTTGACCAATAAGAATGATAAATTCCGATACCTGGAAGCCCCTGTTTTTGAATTTCCACCAAGGCTTCTAGCTCAGACCAGTCATATTCAGGATTAGCTGATTTTCTGGCGATCATAACATCCTTACCAATGTCCTGTGAACCCGGATGCATAATGAGGACACCATCTGAATCTTTTAATGAAGCATATCCTTTTTCACCTGCACGGAACTGCTTTACGTACTCGTCATACAAGTGTTCTAGGGATATAACCATCCGGATGACACCAAAGGGTTCGTCTTCAATGAATACAGGTTGTAAAATATCTAAGTACATTTTTCCGTCTTGTGCTTGTAAAGCCTTACCGGTATAGGTACTTGTTAGATTTGCTGGAATAGTTGGAACATGAAGAGTAGATAAGGACATACCATCGCCACTGGCCACAACATGACTATTCACAAATCGCTCTTCAACATGCCCATCAGCTTGCAACCACTCAACAACAAATATTGCGCCTTGTTGAACATCTAAGTAATTCTTTAAAACGGGCTTAATAATGTTCAGCCTGTAGTTTTTAAGCCCTTCTGAAGATATTTGGTCTACAATCATGCGACTCAGTATATTCGCATCTTCTTCTTTATTGGAAATTACGTTGGTTAAAGACTGAGCAATAGACTCTGCCAAAGTCAACATTTGATACTGTTCACGTTCGATCAAACTGTCTCTAAAAGCAATGTAATTATTAACCGAGGCGCCTATAACAACACTTATAAATAAGACACCAAGTACTGCTATAGTAATGTAGGTGGACTGAATGCGCTGTCTAAACTTAAAGATCTTATTACTCATACTTTCCCCACTTTTCCCTATATGTAATGCCCTAAACACTCAAATGTATCTATGTAGATGATTTCACTACTGCTATTAATTTCTATAATACTTAAAAAATTCAATTAACTTCAAACGCCCAAAACCGCTCGAAAGTCCCGAGCGGTTTTGATATACATTATATTGATTTTATAATATCATTTCTTAACTTGCCTTCGCCATTTTTTCTTCTGGCTTTTTAGTAAAGGCCGTTTTTATGAATGGGAACGCAACAGAACCCACTGTTAATGCAATTAGACCCAGTGCAAGTCCAGATCCAACAAAGATTCCAAGACTGCCATCAGAAATTCTAATAGCTTGACGGAAGGATTGTTCCATGGTTCCGCCTACGATACAAGCGAGGATCATTGGAGCTGTTGGAATATCAACCTTCTTCATTAGGTAACCTGCAAGTCCGAATACAACCAGTAAGTAAAACTCTACTGGGCTATTTGAAATTGCATATGCACCTACAAAAGATAAACCTAGAACAACTGGATAAAGAATTTTCGCTGGTATTGCCAAAACTCTTACTAAAAGTCCTGCTAGTGGAATGTTTACAACAGCAAGAATTAAGTTACCTATAAACATAGATGCTATAAGACCCCAAGCGATATCCGGGTGTTGTGTAAACAGAAGTGGACCTGGTTGAATACCCAGCATTAGAAGAGCACCCATCATAACTGCAGTTGTACCTGATCCAGGAATTCCTAAAGTTAACATTGGAATAAGTGCCCCAACCGATGCAGCATTATTTGCAGACTCAGGCGCTGCAAGTCCTTCAATTGCACCTTCACCAAACTCATCTGGATTTTTAGACATTTGCTTTTCGTTGTTGTATGCCATAAGTGAAGCCATGGTACCACCCGCACCCGGTAGAGCACCGATAATAAAACCAAGGGGTGCACTTCTTAGGATTGGCCACTTTGAACGGTCCCATTCTTTTTTACTAACCCAAATACGGCCAAAATCAGTTTGAGCTTTTTTCTGACCTTTTAGGAGTGCACTAAAACTTTTAAATACTTCACCCAGTGCATAGATACCGATAATTACAATTAGAAAATCAATGCCTGTCTGAAGTTCTAATACACCAAAAGTGAATCGTTTGCTTCCAGACATGGCGTCAATGCCTACTGTTGCTATCATTAGACCAAAGACCATTGAAATAAAGCCTTTAAGCATTTTACCTTTTGACATAGACGCTGTCATCGAAAGGGCAGCTACCATAAGTAAAAAGTATTCTGCTGGTCCAAACTTTAGGGCAAATCTGGAAACCGGTGTTGCTAAAGCAACCATAAAGATTGCAGCTATTAGACCACCAATGAAAGAAGCTATCGCAGAAATTGCTAAGGCCGATTCTGCTTTTCCCTTCATCGCCATTGGATAGCCGTCAAATGTTGCTGCTAGAGCTGCGCCATCCCCAGGTGTGTTGATCAGTATTGATGATCTGGAGCCACCAAACATTGCTCCATAATAAATTCCTGTCATTGTAATAAGTGCTGCCGTAGGTCCCATGGTAAATGTAATAGGCAGTAAAACCGCTACCCCTGTTGCTGGACCAAGGCCTGGAAGCATGCCAACTATCGTGCCTAATATGCCACCTAGTGTTACAAGTAAGAGGTGGTAAGGCTGGAGTGCAATGGAAAATCCATGCAATAAATTCGTTAAAACGTCCATTCCATTATCCCCCTATTAAAATCCTATGATTGGCATTTTCGGAAGTGGAATGCCAAGTGCGTTTGTAAATAGCAAATAGATGCTTAAGCTGAACACCGCTGCTACAATTAGATTTTTAGTGAAAGCTTTGCGATCCGTTAGCGTTAACATAGCTAACATAAACCCTAACGTGGATAGCACGAATCCAAGATGTTCGAATACCAGTGCATATACAACACCAGCCCCACAAGTAAAAGCTATCATTCTATTGATTTTTTTATCGTGTTCGCTTGCATTTTTCATTTGTTTGATGGAGTCGATGCTCTTTTTGATGTCGCTTCTAAAAATTTGAATGATTCCGAAAACCACAAGCATTGACCCAAGTCCAATTGGGAAGTAAAGTGGCGCCAGCGGGTCTCCAATGGCACTTCTTTTCAGATTAAAGGTCATGATGAGATAAACGAGACCAAAAGCAGCAACGACAAATCCCATCAACGCATTATAATCTGGCTTAAAAGCAGCCTTTTGAGACTCTACTTTAGCTGTTTTAGTAGTCAAAGTATTTCCTCCTTACAGATAGTAAAAGTGAAAGCTATCTCAGTCTCAGATATAGAAACTGAGATAGCGTGTAAATCATTAAAACTTAAGTTCAAACACTTGGTAGGATTAGTTAGCTAACATACCGATATCAGCTAAGATACCTTTGTAGTCTTCGTTTGTTTCATCTAAGAATGATTTAAACTCTGAACTGTTTAGGTAAATTGAATCCCAGCCATTTTTCTTAAGAGCTTCAGCCCAACCGTCAGTTTCAACCATTTCTGCTAACTTAGCTTCCCAGAACTTAACTGCTTCTTCAGGCATGTTAGGAGGTCCAAAGATCCCTCTCCAGTTAATAAATGTAGCATCGATTCCTTGCTCTTTAACTGTAGGAATTTCTGCCATGTTACCTTCACCAACACGTTTGTCTGCTGTATGTGCTAGAACACGTAAGTCACCAGACTGGATAAGACCTTCAACATCACCTAAACCTGTAGATAGAAGATCAACGTGACCGCCAAGAATTTGTGCTGTTGCTCCACCGTCTTGGAATGAAACGTAATCAATTTCTTTAACCGCTTCAATACCAGCTGCTTTAGCAACCATTAAGAATTGAATGTGATCCATTGAACCTACTGCAGAACCACCACCAACTTTAACGCTCTTAGGGTCCGCTTTTAAATCTGCAATCACTTCATTGATAGTTTGGTACTTAGAATCTTTAGCCACTACAAATGCGCCATAATCAGCAATTAGACGTGCTAAAGGTGTTGTATTTTCATAACTGTACTCAGATGAACCATTTAGGTTAATGAGTAGAAGTGGTGGTGAATACACTGAAATAGTGTCGTCTTCACCATCTTTTGTTTGCAGGTAAGATAGGGTAACACCGCCACCACCACCTGGTTTATTTGTTACTGGCATGGCTACGTCAACTAGGCCTTCATCAGCAAGAACCTTAGCTGTTGTACGTAATGTTAGGTCCCAACCCCCACCTGCGCCACCTGGGCATACAAAGTCTAAGTTGCCTGATGGATAGGCGTCTCCACTTGCACTCTCGTTAGCAGCTGGTGCAGCACAACCTGTTAGCAGTGCAGCCGTTGTCATGATAACTAGTGCGCGTTTCATCCACTTTTTAATCATTTACTTTCTCCCCCTTTAGGAATGTTTGCTTCCTCTGGTTTATCCAGTCCAAGCAAGTTGTATTAAGAAGTCAATCTCTTATATCGATTGACTTACTCATCGTCGGAAAACAACTCATTTAAGATAATGGCAAGTGCACCGTCCAAATGTGTGTTGTTTAGTGAGACCGCTCGTTGCAAATCTCTTTGAACAATAGCCTCTAAAATCTGTTCGTGTTCTTCAATCGCTTGATCCCTACGTGACTGTTTACTGGCAGAGATCCTTCTGAATCTCAAAACGTATTCAGTGATTTGTGATAAGACCACCCTAAGTCTAGGTAGGGCTGCAATGTCCATTAGCATGTCATTGAAACTTTGGTATTTGGTGACGAGTATACTGGTATTGTCTCCTTGAGCCAACACCCTAGACTCATCAATTTTGATTTTTAGATTCTCAACATCTTGGTCTGTGAAGTTTTCAATCACTTGTTCAATAACCAGAGCCTCTAGGGCTTTTCTTATTTTGTAGACTTCTATAACATCAGCCTTAGAGATGCCCGTCACTACAACACCCGTTCGAGGAATGTACTGAACATGTCCTTCAGATTCAAGTCTTCGTAAAGCTTCTCTAACCGGTGTTCGACTCACCCTAAATGCTTCTGCAAAAGTTTTTTCAACTATACGTTCACCGACAGATAACTTCCCATCTAAGATAGCCTGCTTAATAGCAAGGTAAATAGTTTCGCGAATCGTTAAATTTCCAGAAAAGTCCAAATCACCAACTATGACTTCAGGATTTAGCATAAGCTTTTGCCTCCTTAGGTAGAGCTTTTTCAGATCGGTAACCACGCATATCCAAAACTTTCATATAATCTTGAACCATCTCATCTATCCTCTTATGAAGATCTAAATAACTATGTTTTTGACTCCTTGCACACACATGTGCCACTTGACCACAAATTAAACATGCACGTCTACTTGCCCCAATGGCTTCACGGTGAATTGGACAAAGATTTTCATCTAAGACGTCAAAGTCGTAAAGTCTTCCTAACGGATGAACTTGCTCCACCTCCATTGCCCATTTCTTTATGGAAATAGGGGGCGTGTCAATGACCCAGCACGCCTGAGGACCATCATCCGTAACATTTACCTCATGCTTTAGTACATTCACACGCCTGGAGGAGAGTTTCTTATTCATTATGTCCAGCCCAATATTAAAGGCTTTCATCGCACTTTTGGTATTTTTTTGAGCGCCAGGGATGTTCATGGTTAATGCTAAAATTGTCCCCTGATATATTTCACTTAGTTGTTTATAACGTTTCTCACGGGATTCTCTTGCTCTAAGTATCCGTATGACCATTTCCTTTGACACCATAAATCACATCCATCCATGTACCATCCCGGTACTCAACCACACCTACGATTTGGTCTGTATATGGAATTTCAGCTGGCTTTCCAACGATGTCTTCTGCTTTTTGCCTTAGGTCATGTATGTCTACAAGTTGAATTCCTGATTTTTCAAATGCATCTTTTAAATCTTGACGGGCTGGATTAACAGCTAGTCCACGCTCTGTAACCACAACATCCACCGAAGATCCGGGTGTAATAATTGTTTGTACAGACTCAACCACTGTTGGTATACGGCCACGGACAAGAGGTGCAACAATCACTGTCATGTTTGCACATGCGGCTGTATCACTATGTCCCCCTGATGCCCCCATAATCGTGCCATCTGATGCAGTCATTACATTTACATTAAAGTCTGTATCAATTTCTAAGGCACTAAGCACGACGATGTCTAATTTTGTAGTAACACTACCTTTCGAATGCATATTTGCATACTGGGAAGCTGAGATTTCGTAGTGTCCATCATTGCTTCTTATGGATTCAATAGCAGTTTCGTCAAAGGTTTGTGTGTCAAACATGTGTTTTATGAATCCTTCTTTATATAGTTCAACCATTGGTTGTGTGATCCCACCAAGGGCAAATTGCATTTTAACGTTGTCATGTTCCATGTGCCCTTTAAGAAATCTTGTTACTGCTAGGGATGCACCACCAGAACCTGTCTGATATGAAAACCCGTCTTTAAAATAAGGCGAAGCCTGAATAACCTCAGCAGCGGTTCTAGCAATTTGAAGTTCCTTTGGATTCTTGGTAAAACGTGTTGCGCCAGATGATATTTTGTCAGGATCACCGATTTCATCCACTTGAACAACCCAGTCCACTTGCTGTTGAGTTAAACTCGCTGGCATATTCGGATACTCCACAAGGCTGTCTGTAATCACAACAACATGGTCAGCATGTCCTGCGTCCACCATGGCATATCCCATGGACCCGCATTTAGCCTTGCCTTTTACACCATTGGCATTACCGTATTCATCACATGAGGAGGCACCCATAAAGGCAACATCGATGTGCACTTCTCCAGATTCAATAGCGCGTGCACGCCCCCCATGGGACCTTATCACCACAGGTTCATCCATGAGTCCGCCTGATATGGCTTCAGCCAACTTACCTCTAATTCCACTCGTGTGGATTTTTGACACCACTCCATTTTTTATATGGTCTACTAGAGGTGCGTGAACATCTAGGAGCGAGCTAGGGACAAGAGTTAAATCTTTGATGCCCATATGTGAAATCGTCTGCATCACTTGATTCAGAACCTTGTCTCCACTTCTAAAGTGATGGTGGAAGGAAATCGTCATACCATTTTTAAGGCCTGTCTTCTTTATGACATCTTCAATAGAGCCACAAATTTTACTATCCCCTGGTCTTACACACTTGTTTAGGGGTGCAGCTTTTCGCCCTACTGGATTAATACCAATGCCACCAACATATTTTTTTTCATCATTGCGAAGGCTTGTTGCCATCGCCAGTCTATCCTGCCATGGCTTCATTAATGATGGCCTCCTTGTCTAGTCCTGCAAGTTCTAACACGCGTTCAGCTCTCTCAACAATTGGTTTATCTACCATTTTCCCGTTCACTGATATAACGC
>Ga0209272_10001740_pt1 | contig 13168 bp, 13 predicted proteins | sample tdDd002_FD_187125 | JGI IMG/M metagenome (GOLD analysis project Ga0209272, IMG submission 187125) | Marine sediment microbial communities from the Atlantic coast under amendment with organic carbon and nitrate - tdDd00.2 (SPAdes)... | ecosystem: Environmental > Aquatic > Marine > Coastal >... | reverse complement strand
GACTGGACTCCGCAGTTTACTGCTGACGGTTTAAGCCTGAAGGCTGGCGAGAAAGGCGTTCTTGCGCGTGGCGGTTACGGCAAGGATACCGCCGTTACCATTCCAGAAGCCGGGCGTTATGTATGGAGCTTAGAATTCAGTTCAGATGGTCAGCCTCAGCAAATCATGGTCTCTAAGTGTCCATAACATCACCCCGTTTATCCTGATTGGTATAAGCTGATTCATGATATTTACCCAAGGGAGCCTGATGGCTCCCTTTTTTGATAGTATTATTAGTATATTGGCTAAATATCATTGAGATAAATAGAGACAATCATGGCAAAAGAGCATGAAAACGGACATGGATACTGCATGGTGATGACTACGTTTTCTGATGAGGCTATCGGAAAGAAAATGATTCACTCGCTAATAGAGAAACGTTTGGCAGCTTGTGTGCAGGTGCAGGCGATTGACAGTTACTACCACTGGAAGGGGGAAGTTAATCAAGATCAGGAAAAGCTTGTTATGATCAAGACAACCTCAACGCTTTACCCGGAAGTAGAAGCTGAGATATTGGCTAACCATGACTATGAGACGCCTGAAATAGTCCAGCTTCCTATTACGGCTGGATTGCCGGACTACTTGAACTGGATTCGATCTGAATGTAAGAGCTAGGCGTTACATATTCGGATAATTCGGCCCGCCACCACCTTCCGGAGCCACCCAGGTAATATTTTGCGAGGGATCTTTAATGTCGCAGGTTTTGCAGTGAACACAGTTGGCTGCATTGATTTGGAATTTGGGCGTATCGCCATTGGTGACAATCTCATAAACTCCCGCAGGGCAATAGCGTTGACTTGGCTCGCCATAGAGGGATTGGTGGACGGTGATTGGGAGCATTGGATCCCTGAGCTTGAGATGGCATGGTTGGTTTTCTTCATGTTGTGTTGCCGACAAATAGACCGAAGACGGTTTATCGAAACTGAGTATGCCGTCTGGTTTGGGGTAGCTAATTGGTGGGCATTGTTCTATTGGGCGTAGGCATTCGTGATCAGCTTTCTGATCGGCGACAGTCCAGGAAACTCGATGTTTTAACCAGTTATGTTCAATAGTGGCTAGAGCACCGCCTATCAGAGTACCAAACTTATGGATCTGCGCGCCGAAGTTGCGGGATTCATACAGTTCTTTATAGAGCCATGATTCGCCAAACAAGCGTTCATAGCCCGGTATGGTTTGGTGGAAGCCCTGGTTGATTTCGCTAAAGACAGCTTCAGCTGCCAGCATTCCAGACTTCATTGCGGTATGGCTGCCCTTGATTTTGGCAAAGTTCAGTGTACCGGCATCACACCCGACTAACACCCCGCCGGGAAATTGCTGTCTAGGCAGAGAGGATAGCCCTCCCTTAGTGATAGCCCGTGCACCGTAGGCAATTCGGCTACCACCTGTTAAATAGCGGCTGAATAGCGGGTGATGCTTCATTTGCTGAAATTCATCAAACGGGCTGAGATAAGGGTTGTGATAGTTCAGGTCAACAATCAACCCAACAGCGACTTGATTGTCTTCAAGGTGATATAGGAAGCTGCCTCCGGTGGTATCTGATTGATTTAATGGCCAGCCAACGCCATGGATAACCAATCCTGGTTGGTGAAGCTCCGACGGCACCTCCCAGAGCTCTTTGATCCCCAATGCATAGTGCTGGGGCTGTTTGTTATAGTCCAGCTGGAAGTTGGCGATAAGCTGCTTGCCCAAATGGCCGCGAGCACCTTCGGCAAAAATTGTATATTTTGCTTTTAGCGCAATGCCGGGTTCAAAAGTACTTTTCTGTTCTCCGCTTTTATCTAGCCCCATGTCAGAGGTGACAATACCGGCAACGGCTCCTTGTTTGTCGTAGAGAATGTCGGCCGCAGCGAATCCCGGGAAAATCTCGACACCAGCATTTTCGGCTTGTTGTGCTAGCCAGCGACAGAAGTTGGCGAGGCTAATAACGAAGTTCCCTTCATTCAGCATCGGTTGGGGAGTGAAGTTCTCGGGTACAGTCAAATAGTTGTTTGGGTTTGTTAACAGGCAGAAATGATCTTCAGATACCGCGGTATGAAGCGGTGCATTGAGCCGCTCCCAGTCAGGGAAAAGCTCATCAAGGGCTTTGTGCTCGAAGATGGCGCCAGATAATATATGCGCACCGACTTCGGCCCCTTTCTCGACCACACAGACAGACAAAGGCTGATCTTGCTCCTGCGCCAACTGCATAATCCGACAGGCGGCAGATAGGCCTGCAGGGCCAGCACCAACGATGACAACATCGAATTCCATGCATTCTTTTTCCATGCGTACCTTCCAAACTGCCAGCTTAATCGCATTCATTACAGGTAAATATAGTCCAGTTGACGTAAACGTAAATTCAACTAGGCTCAAAGTGTACTTGGCCAAGTGCATAATTTTTGCTGACTATTTGAAAAGGAAAGCATTGTGAAGGTACTGGTAGCAATAAAGCGAGTGATTGATCCTTACGTAAAAATCAGGGTGAAAAGTGATGGCTCCGGCGTTGAAACCAATAACGTCAAGATGTCTATGAACCCTTTTTGCGAGATTGCCGTGGAAGAGGCTGTCAGGCTTAAAGAAGCCGGAGTAGCTGATGAAGTTATCGTAGTTTCAGCCGGAGAAATAAATTGTCAGGAGCAACTCAGAACGGCACTGGCACTGGGCGCTGATCGTGCTATCCACATTGAAGCAGAAACAGGGCTTGAACCATTAACTGTTGCCAAAGCACTCCAATCAGTGATGGAGAGAGAACAACCGAGACTGGTTTTGATGGGAAAGCAATCCATCGACACGGACAATAACCAGGTCGCCCAGATGTTATCCGCGCTTACACAGCTTCCGCAAGGAACATTTGCGTCCGAAGTAATTATCAAAGGTGACGCTGTCACGGTTACCCGCGAGATAGATGGCGGTTTAGAGACGCTAAGTTTGACCTTACCGGCAATTATCAGTACAGATTTGCGCTTGAATGAACCTCGCTATGCTTCATTGCCAAATATTATGAAAGCCAAGAAAAAGCCAATGGAGCAACTGACTGTCGCAGAGCTCGGTGTTGATATTGTCCGGCATCAGGAAGTACTAGAGGTTATGCCACCGCCAGAGAGGCAGGGCGGAGTACGAGTCGCTTCGGTATCGGAGCTGGTGGACAAGCTGAAAAACGAAGCGAAGGTGATCTAATGGCTACGTTAATCATTGCAGAACATAACAACGTGTCTCTCTCGCCAGATACCCTGAAAGTGGTTAATGCAGCTATGGCACTATCACCTTCGGTGTCGATACTGGTTGCCGGCGCCCGGTGCCGTGCCGTTGCCGATGAGGTAGGCAAGGTTACAGGCGTTGCTGAAGTATTGCTGGCTGATAATGCTGTCTATGAGCATCAACTCGCCGAGAGTCTGTCTGCTTTGATTGCCGAAGTCGCTCAGCGATATACCCATATTTTGGCACCGGCAACAACCTTCGGTAAAAATCTGCTGCCTCGCGTGGCAGCATTGCTTGATGTCGGTCAGCTATCAGATGTTATTCAGATTAAAAATGCAGATACGGTGATACGCCCGATATACGCCGGTAATGCATTGGCAGCGGTAAAGTCGAATGATCCCATTAAGGTGATCACCATCCGCTGTGCTGCATTTGAGCCGGCACAGGAACAAGCGATTCAAGTAGCTTCAGTGTCTGAGCTGGATATCGTTGTTGCTAATGATATAACTCAGTTTGTTAGCAAGCAGGCCGTAGAAAGTGAGCGTCCGGAGCTGGCAGCAGCACGGGTTGTAGTATCGGGCGGACGGGGGCTTGGAAACAGTGAAAGCTTTGCTCTGGTTGAAAAGCTGGCTGACAAGCTGGGAGGTGCTATCGGGGCATCACGTGCAGCAGTAGATGCCGGTTTTGTGTCTAATGACTTGCAAGTCGGTCAGACGGGAAAGATTGTCGCTCCAGAGCTGTATATCGCGGTGGGTATTTCCGGTGCCATACAGCACCTTGCGGGAATGAAAGACTCGAAAGTGATCGTGGCGATCAACAGTGATCCGGATGCGCCGATTTTCCAAATCGCCGATTATGGTTTAGTCGGCGACCTGTTTGAACTGCTCCCCGAGCTTATCGATTCGCTGTAATTGCTGTTTGTGAGCCCGGCTTATAGGCATGGTTTATCGGGATACTTCGTTAACCATCATTTTCGATAATTTGCCAACCGTGGTTTTTTGCCATTTCAAATAGTTGAGTTTTCTCTGCAGCCTGTTGGTTTTTTAGCCAGGTAATAAAGTGAGTGACCGCGTCACTTTGTATTTGGCTGTGGTAATAGTATTGCCACGGACCATCAATGATGGTTGCCGACTTGGGTAACTGCAGATATCCCTGTTTAAGCTCATGAACCACCAACATGAGATCGGTGATTGTCACGCCTTGTCCAGCAAAGCAGGACGTTAACGCCATGTCCAATGTATCAAACGTCAGGCCGGAGTTGTTCATCAGGTGGGACTTTTTATTTCGTTTCAGCCATACCCGCCAGTCAGTCCGGTCAGGTGTCGGATGAAGGCGTTGATAGGTTAGCAGTGTATCAATATCTACCGGTTGGTCGGTTTTGGTCAGCAATTCTGAATAGACCGGTGCCAAGTATTCCTTTCTGAGAAAGTTCTTCTGATATGGGTTCTTTGACTCTTTCTGCATACCGTAAATCGCCACATCATAGTCATCGTCACCCAGCCTGAGCTCCTCGCTGGTATGTCCCATGGTTGATGACAGAACGATATCCAGTGTTGGGTAGTGTTCCTTAAAGGAATGTAAACGAGGGATCAACCAGCGTACCGCAAAACTCATTGCCACCTTGACTCGAAGGGGCTCGTTTTCTTTTCCTTTAAGTTGCTGAATTGAACTGTTCAGCTCACTGTATTGTCGGGTAAGCAGCAGCGCAATTTCCTTTCCTTCGTCTGTCAGGGAGAGTGCACGATGACGACGAATAAATAGTGAAAAACCAAAGTGTTCTTCTAATTGTCGTATTTGACGGCTGACAGCACTCTGAGTCACATTTAACTCAGAGGCGGCGAGTGTAAAACTAAGGTGTCTGGCTGCTGCTTCAAATACCCTTAGTCCATTTAAAGAAGGGGGAAGCAGGGTATGTCTTTTCTTCATCAATCGGCAAGTCTTTGCATGAGTTTTATGCATGCTAAAGTGCCATAAAAGTCGCTTGAAATTCAACAGTAATATTCATAAATTACCACAATATACCCAAGCTGCAGCTTGGGTATCAAAGAAGGGGAATTTATGAAAAAACTGGTTGGGCTGGCTGTACCGCTCATCATTTCGCAGCTTGTTGCTCAATTATTGGTTTTTACCGACGTTTGGATGATGGCACAGCTCAGTATTATGGCGATAGCAGGTGGCGGTCTGGGCGCTACTGTTTATTCGATTGTGTTTATTATTGCCGGTAGCACGGTGGGCTGTGTCGCCAACTTGATTGCAATTGCATACGGCAAGCGAGTTAAGCAACCGGAAGCCGGTGATGCGGAAGTGAGTTCTTCTCTTAAAGGCGGCGTGTTGCTGGCCTTGATCCTGACCGTTGCTCTTCAGCCTGTTTTCTTCATGATGCATGATCTTTTGGTGGTGGCGAAGCAAGATCCTCAGGCCGTCGTATTGGCTATGGATTACCTTGATGCGTTGAAATGGGCAATGTTGCCTACGTTGATTTTGTTGGTTTTACGTAGCTTGGTTAGCGCCTTTGGCGATACCCGCTCGGTCATGATTATGTCTGCGGCAACTGTTGTACTTAATGTACCGCTAAGCTATTTGTTTGCTTTCCATTGGGAAATGGGGCTGGCAGGTTTGGGCTACGGCACCTCGTTGGCCGCATTTATTATCATGTTGGGTTACGGCTACTGGGTATTTAGCCATTCGAAATACAGTCAATATAATCCGCTGCACAAACTGCATGAATACCGTCTTGGTACCATGGTGCCGTTGCTGGGGATTGGTGTGCCAATCATGATAGCCACACTGCTGGAGCATGCTTTGTTTTCTGGTGCCGCTTTGCTTGCCGGTACGTTGGGGGCGGTTTCGCTGGCCATCCATCAGATTGCGCTTCAGTGCCTTAACCTGTCATGGAACATTGCCTTCGGTTTTTCCCAGGCGGCTTCTATTTTGGTTAGCCAGCATGTTGGTAGCAAGGAGCCAGCGCTGGTTCGCCGTTACGCTATACAAGGTTTGTTTATGGTTACGGCGACCAGTGCCGTTATTGGTGTGTTGGTGAGTGTGTGGCCGGAATTTCTGACCCAGGTATTCAGCGTAGAGGGTGATGAACTGGCAGCAGAGCTGGTATTGGCACTGCCGAGTGTCATGGTCATGGTTGCGCTGTGTTTTGTGGTAGATGCCTGGCAGTTAGCTGCGATCAGTATTTTACGCGGAATGAAAGTGGTTATTGGTCCGACGATTTCGACAGTGATTGGTTATTGGTTGATTGGTTTGCCTGCTGCCTGGTTGTTGATGAAGCAAATGGGGCTGGAAGGTGTCTGGGCCGGTTTGGGTGTCGGATTGGCTGCAACAGGGATTATGCTGGTGATTTTATTGTTCAGGCATTTAACTCATTTCGAACGTCTGGTCAGGCAAGACTTGGTCAGGGAAGAAAGCAGTGAACTTGTTGCTCAGGAGAGTTCAGCGTTGTTGACTTAATGCCATCAGTAGTGACAAACAAAAAGCCGGAAATGTGATTCCGGCTTTTTACTGTTTTCATTTTCTCTTTTCACTATTAACGCATCCGAAATACATCCGTTTGCTTGTCGTTCAATACCTCAGCAAAGCTGCGGACAAAAGGTCCTTGCTGGCGAATCTGAGGAGGCAGGCTGTCTATAATTCGTTTAGCCTCCTTCTTAGTGGCAAAGTCACCGTATATAACGGCATACCAGCGGTTACCCAGGCTGTGTTTCCAGTTAACCCAAATTGGATCCTGTCCTTTGATTTCTCGAATATAGTTTCGAATATCACGTTCTTCACTGAGGGCCAGCACCTGAATGGTAAAACGATTAGGATCCAGGTGCCCATAAGCCTCTTGTGTAGTCATAGCTCCGATACACTGGCTTTCTGTGTGGGTCGTTTGTGTCGTTGAGCAGCCTGCAATAAAGAGTAGCGCCACTAACGCAAAAATCTTATGCATCCAATGTCTCCTATAGCTTTCATATTTATTAGATATCTTTTTTAGGCGGCAAGTTTACCAATAAGGTAAATAATTGATGCATAAAACTAAACGCTGAAGTCTGTTCGCTGTTTTTTGCGTCATGTGGAGTATGAAATTTCATCAATTCCCGGAACTTGCCTAAATACTGTGCATCCATACATAAAATACACACCGGAATAGTGACTATTCTATCCAGTCTCGATTAGACTGTATATAAATACAGTATTCTTGGCGAGTGAAATATGGCGGTCTTACCTGTTTTTTTAGAGTCGGTAAAATGCGGATTTCCATCCCCGGCAGACGGGCATCAGGAAGATTTGGATCTGGATGATTACTTGATCCGTAACCCGAACGCGACTTTTTTTCTCCGTGCTTCTGGTGATTCAATGATTGGTGCCGGTATTTATGATGGTGACCTGCTTGTTGTCGATCGGGCCGAGGCAGTGGTTCCCGGGCGGGTTGTTATTGCACGTATTTATGACGAATTTACCTGTAAGCGTGTAGTGCGCCATGATAATGCGTGGTGGTTGAAGGCGGAAAATGCCAGTTACAAGCCATTTCCAATGCCAGAAGATTCGGAGATCTTTGGTGTCGTTACCCGCAATATTCATAATTTGCTGGGTTAAAAGTAATGGCTAAAGGCTTTGACGGTTACCAGCATCAGATATGGGCACTGGTTGACGCAAAAAGTTTCTATTGCAGCTGTGAGCAGCTGTTTGACCCTTCGCTCGCCAATAAACCTGTTGTCGTGCTATCGAACAACGACGGCTGCTGTGTCGCCTTGTCAGAGCAGGCGAAGGCATTGGGTATCAAGCGAGGGGCACCCTGGTTCAAGATTGAGCGAGAGGCTCGAAAGTTGGGTGTGGAAGTCAGAAGTTCGAACTATACCTTGTATGCAGATATGAGCCGTCGCTTTATCGAGGAACTCTATCTGTTCTCTCCTCATGTAGAGCAGTATTCAATTGATGAGGCCTTTGTCCGTCTGGACGGGCTTCAGCATCATGGGTTAACTGGCTACGGCCAACAGCTGCGTGACGCGATTGAGCGAAACATAGGCTTACCGGTTCGAGTCGGTATCGGAGCAACGCCAACGTTGGCCAAGTTGGGGAATGAGGCTGCCAAACAGTATGAAAGTCGTGTCGATGGCGTGATTGAGATAGATACTGACCATAAGCGCCGTTGGTTGCTAGAGCGAACCGACATTCAGTCTATCTGGGGAATTGGCGCCAAAACAGCCACACGGTTACGCACCACGGGGATTGATAATGCTTTGCAGCTGGCAGAGAAGAGCTCGGTAGATATGCGCAGGTTATGGAACGTTGGGCTGGCTCGTACGGTATTGGAATTGCAGGGAACAGCCTGTATTTCACCGGGCGATATCGATGAAAAGAGAAAGCAAATATTGTCCAGCCGAAGCTTCGGTGTCGGGATTAATAATCTCGATGAACTGAAAGCCGCCTTGGCCTTCCACTGTCAGCGAGCAGGAGAGAAGCTACGAAAGCAAGGCAGTCAAGCCGGTCTTGTCAGTATTTTCTTGCGGACGAATCGCTATAAAAACCTCCCTCAGCATAATAAGAGCTGTGTCCGAACGCTAGTATGTCCAAGCCAGGATTCTTATAAGTTTTTAGCGTCTGCGCTGGAACAGCTAGATTGCGTGTACAAGCCGGGATTTGAATACCAGAAAATAGGCGTGATCCTCGATGAGCTGACTGATGCTCAAAATGATAACTTTCAGCTCGATATGTTTGATACCAGTGCGCTGGAAGAAATGAAGCGACGAGATCTGATGGCACTTACGGATAAAGTGAATGCCCGATTCAAGAATGGCATCAAACCTGCCTCGGTGATAGGTTCCACCAATTGGCATATGCGGCAGGCTTTCCGGTCAAACCGCTGGACCACCCGATTGAATGAACTGCAAATAGCTAAATGCTAAATACAGGTATTACGAATAACACTCTTATAATAAAAATGCTCGCATTCTTGTTTGTTTATAACCGTTTTGAATTTCATAGAGATAAAGGGTATTTTTCTTTCCCCCCGAATCTTTCCGATAATATAGCAAGATAATAGTGCCTGAGTGGGAAAGGTAAGCGGATGGTTAAATGGACAGGGTTAGTCTTGGCGCTCGTGGGATTGTCGGTGATGACATCGGGGCTGGTGAGTGCCTTGATGGACTTGGCGGCATTTTTGCTTTTGTTGTTCGTTGTTGCAAGAAAAGCAATTAGAAGGAAGGCCAGCCCTGGAGAGGCAAAATTTTCGGCTGAGGCGTCAGATAATGAATCTAGAAGCAAAGATCGAATTGATATTGCACCATAAATCGAGCGATAAGTTGCGTAAAAAAAGAGCGAGTGCCAAACACTCGCTCTTCTTTTGATTTAGACCAGCTGAATATATGCCAACGAACCCATACCGATACTCAACCAGAGTAAGATCCCCAGCAATAGAGGCTGGAACCCGGAAGCGCGAAGTTTCTGGACCGTGATCCCTGAACCAATCAAGAACAGACAGACAACCAGAACTCGCTTGGAAATCGAAAATACCTGATCGTAGACCGACTGTAGATCTGGCACAAAATGCGCGAACAAAATAGCGACACAGTAAAAAACGATGAAGTAGGGAACCCCAACCTTTTTGCTATCGCCTTTAAACATCAGCGCACTGACAAAAGCAATAGGAATGATCCATAGCGCGCGGGCCAGCTTTAACGTCGTGGCCGTTTTCAGTGCCTCATCGCCATAGGCGCCGGCTGCACCCACAACAGACGAAGTATCATGAATAGCGATTGCAGCCCAGGTACCAAAGGCATGCTGGCTCATATCGAGTAGATGACCAAGAGCCGGAAACACAAATAATGCGACCGAATTCAGAACGAACACAGTGGCCAGTGCAAGGGAAGTTTGATCATCTCTGGCATTGATAGCCGGCGCGACGGCTGCGATAGCACTTCCGCCGCAAATAGCAGTACCTGATGCAATCAGGTGTCCGGTTTTCTGCTCAATTTTCAGTAGCTTGGTCAGTAGGTTACCAATGATCAGCGTAAAGAAAATGGAAGCGACGATAAGGCCCAGCCCTTGTTTGCTTGCTTCGATAGCCTGATCGAGATGGATGCCGAAGCCCAGCCCGATAATGGAGTATGACAGCAGTTTTTTGGTAAGGGATGCTAAGTTAAAATGTGTCGGTACCAAGCCAAGGCTGGCAAGAGTGAAGCCCAAGATCAGCGCGACGGGTGAGCTAATAAAAGGAAGAAGGCAAATCAGAGCGACAGCAAAGAAAAAGTAATCAGACGTCCGGGCGTTTTTGATGGAGTTAGAAAGCGACATCATTAGTGAGTAGTCAAAAGAGTCAAGATTAGAATGCTGCGAGTATACGCGAAAATTTAGTTAGTTAGATTTAAATATATTGAAGCTAGGGTTAAGAAATACTGAACATAATGAATTCAAGATAATTGCCGATGCTATTTTTTGATCCATCGTCCTGCTGCATTTTGGTAGTAGTTACCGGGTTTGGTTTTATCGACTGCTTTCTGGTAAGCCAGATGACCAACTTCCGAGCTGGTTAGTCCATGAGAAACGGCAATCTTTTTGTAGCGTTCTTTACGATGATTGTTAACGGAAGACACGAGCTGACGGACTTCATTGGACGCTGTTGAGGTAACAACGGCAACATAGCCTGAGTTTGCTTCACCAACCAAGCCTTGGTCTTTGGCCTGTTGTAGGTCAAGGGCATAGGCATTGGCTGATATGAAAACAGCAAAAAAAAGGATTAGAACATTCTTCATGGCAATCTCCCTGCCGTATCAGAATACATCGTCATCGCTGAACAAGTCATCAATTTCCTTATCAACTTTTATTCGGATCTCGTGTTCAATCTTTACATTGAGGTTTACTTCTATGGGTTTGTCAGATGCCGTGACCTGTACGGTGGGCGTACAGCCGGAAATACCGATCATCCCAAACATTGCAACGAGTGCAAGGATTGTGAGTATGCTGAAAAGTTTTAGCTGAATATCCATGAGCTACGACCATTCTTAGCTGTCATGTTAAACAAAAGCGCAATAATGCTACTCATCTAAACCAAGCTGCTTTAAAAATTGACCTTCCAGCTTTGATGAATTTATCGTATTCAACGTCTTTATTAGTGCTGGAATATCGTCTTCAATGTTCAAGTTTATATATACCGGCCGTCCATTTTGAAAATCAGGATTGTAGCCTTTAAACCGCGAACTAGCGTTTAATTGTCCTTCTTTAGAATAGTCTATATCAACGGCCAGCGAGTCGTATTTATAATTTTTGAGAATCTTGCTAATCACTAACAGGCTATTTTCACCGGCGGCTTCGACATTCTTGTCAATGGCAGAACCTTCCCGGTAGCGGAGTACACCTCCCGGATAGCGAGAGTGGAGCTTACCGCTCTGAATCGCAGGCAGGCCGTCTTGTATCGACATAGGGAAGCTGCCATCTAGCGTACCTGTAAGTTCAACATCATTAGGCTCAACGGCTTGCATGAGTTTTTCCAGATCCAGGCGATGGACAAGGATAGGAATGTGGGGGATGTTAGTCAGTGATGAGCTGGTTATCCCATGGGTACTGATAGAGCCGCCTAACAGATAAGCACTGGCGCGGTGAAGCGCATAGCGGTTGTTCTTGGTATCAAATTCAACCAGAGCAAAAATGTTCTCGAGTAACACTCCGGCATGTAGCAGGCCGGCATGTAGACTGATTGGATATTTTGAGCGGATCCCCCCTGGGGTGATGGCTGCCGTAAAAGAGACATTGAGATCTGCAAAATGAAATCCGTGTATATATCCGCCTAAACTGTCGGCAAAGACAGCAAATTCACCAGTTAGCTTTCCTTTGTTAAGTAGCAGATCAGCATCAAAGCTAACCTTTCCGTTGTTGAGATCGTACTTGATCGGTAGGTTCGGTAAATAGTGTTTTTTTAAACTACGTTTCGGACCAAAGTAAACCTTATTACGGTGTAATGTTATTCGAGTTTGATCTTGCTCTAAATCAGAATCCACCGAAAACTGCATCAGTCGAGCTTTTGCAGCGCTGTTTAAGGTGCCGGTGATTTTGAAGGCTTCAGGCTTTAGTACAATATCGCCTTGGCTGCTAAAAGAAGGTAATCGCTGGTTGTTCTGTTTTAGATTGAGGTTTGTTTGGTATTGAGTATTTATCTTCAACTGCCCGTTCGATTGAATAATGGTTGTGCCTTTTAAAGCAATTGTTAGTTTTGCATCGTATTTCTGCACAGGAAGTTGCTTCTTGTTACGTAGGGATCGTTTTCGTGACTGCTCGGAAGCTTGTCCGGAAATGATCTCCTCTGAAATCACTTTCTCACTATAGAAATCACTGGTAAGGAGGATTTCGGTATCAGGTGCCAGTTGGAGTGTCAGTTGTGGTGATGAATCATGATTTGATACTTGTGATAGCTTGATATTTCCTACTTGCAGCAATAAACCTGTAGCCTGAGACTGAACTAGAGTGGGATCAAGCTTCGCAGCCACAGGCAATGCTGCTTGAGCAACATTGAGCTGGGTATTTTGAATTTGCATGATCAATTCTTGGGATGACCATTTAAGGTCAATATCACTGCTGGCAGCAATCTGATTCAGTTCCGTATCTGCGGAGGGAGAAAGCCTATCAATCCGGGTTTGAAAATGCATATTGCTGTTACATTGTAACGAACTTGGCGGATGGCGTTGATCTAAGTTGATGGTGCAGCGTAATCTATTAAATAATAAAGAAAAAAAACTGTCGTGCTGGGGGCTTTCCATCGTGATTTTTTCAGTGGGTTCACTGAGATCAAATGCCAGCCTGCCATATTGGTATAGGGCATCAAAGGTTAGCGTTCCATCTGTGCTGAAAGATAGTGTAGAGACGGCTGCTTTCTTATTTGGTCTATCAGAAGTGGTAGCATACATTGGGTGCCGAAACGAAAATTGATTTAGAGCTACTTTGATGTGACGGGGTAACGTAACGTTTATTT
>Ga0209272_10001738_pt1 | contig 13180 bp, 9 predicted proteins | sample tdDd002_FD_187125 | JGI IMG/M metagenome (GOLD analysis project Ga0209272, IMG submission 187125) | Marine sediment microbial communities from the Atlantic coast under amendment with organic carbon and nitrate - tdDd00.2 (SPAdes)... | ecosystem: Environmental > Aquatic > Marine > Coastal >... | reverse complement strand
TCACTTACCCATGGTTACCGAAGAGAGCTCTGTGATTGCAGCAGCTTCACGTTCTGCAAAGTTTTGGGCTGAGCGAGGTGGTTTTCATGCCAGGATTGTTTCGGTTGAGAAAACAGGACAAGTTCATTTTTTATGGCCAGGAAAGAGTGATCGTTTAAAACAAGCTTTTCCTGATCTGAAGAAAGAGTTGATGTGTGCGACACATAGCCTTACAACTAATATGAGGCGACGTGGAGGCGGAATTCTCGATTTGTCCTTAATTGATATGAGTCATGAACTGGAGAATTACCACCAGTTGCATGTGAACTTTGATACACTTGATGCCATGGGGGCTAATTTTATCAATTCATGTTTGGAGATGATGGCTCGTACGCTAGAAACTTTTATTCAGAGTCAGAGTGATTGGACGACGGAAGAACGTGAGTGTGAAATTGTCATGTCCATTCTATCAAACTACACACCTGACTGTCTTGTAGAATGCTGGATTGAGTGTGATATTAAAGATTTGGATGGCGTTTTTGAAGGGATGACTGGTGAAACCTTTGCCAACAAATTCTTAAAGGCAACTCAAATAGCTGAACTTGATGTTTACCGTGCCTGCACTCATAATAAGGGTATTATGAATGGCGTTGATGCGGTGGCACTGGCAACAGGAAATGACTTTAGAGCTGTTGAAGCGAATGCTCATGTTTGGGCATCGCAAACAGGAAAATATAAGAGCTTAACTAAGGCTGATATTAGTAATGGACGATTTAGATATGAACTTAAAATACCACTTGCTTTGGGTACGGTTGGTGGTTTAACGAAACTTCATCCTTTGGCAAAATTAGGACTGGAACTTCTGGGTGATCCTTCAGCAAAAGATCTGATGATGATGACCGCAGCTTCTGGCTTAGCCAATAATTTTGGAGCCATCCGCTCATTGGTAACAACTGGAATCCAACATGGGCATATGAAAATGCATTTGTCAAACTTGTTGAATGCTTTCAATGCAAATAAGGCTGAAAAGCTGATGGCGAAAACCCGTTTTGCTCAATCAACAGTAAGTTACAGCGAAGTCGAGAACTTTTTGAATACCATTAGAAACACAAAATAAAAAGGGATTTGGAACAAGCACAGTTTTTTTATTCGAATGGGAAACTCTTGATTACAGCTGAGTATTTGGTATTGAAAGGAGCCTTGTCATTGGCGGTACCGACTCAATATGGTCAATCGCTTGCTGTTTATCCAAAAGCAGAAGAGGGGTTGCTTTGGCAAGCTTATGAGAATGAAAAGCAATGGTTGAATTTTCAACTCTCTTTGGATGAAATTACAAATCCGACAGAAGATCTACCTGCTGAGAAATCCTTTATCGCAGAGCTTTTGAATAAGGCTTTAGTATTAAATCCTAATTTAATAAATGGTTCATCTTTTCGAATTGAAACCCATCTGAATTTTAATAGAGATTGGGGTTTGGGGTCTAGTTCAACTTTAATAAACAATGTGGCGCAATGGGCGCAAGTTGACGCCTTTGAACTGCTGAGTAGGGTTTCAAAAGGATCAGGCTACGATGTGGCCTGTGCACAGAATGATACACCTATTCTTTTTCAAAGACTAAAGAATAGGACCTGGATAGAGGCTTGTATTTTTTCTCCGGAATTTAAAGATCAAATTTATTTTCTATACCTGGGAAAAAAACAAAAAACGGAAAATGAAGTCAAACGATTTTTGGCAGAAAAGAAGGATTACTCCCAGGATATTCAAGAAATATCAAACCTATCACTGCACTTGTTAGATGCTGATTCTGCAATTGATTTTGATGAGATAATTGTTGAGCACGAAGCGATTACATCAAATATCTTAGGCATACCAAGCATCAAGAAACTCGCTTTTTCTGATTTTGAAGGATCCATAAAATCTTTAGGTGCCTGGGGAGGCGATTTTGCTATGATCCGTAGCGATTGGGATATAAAAACATTAACAAACTATTTTCGACTGAAAGGTTTAAGTACACTTATCCCTTGGGATAATATGATTCTCGAAGATGAAGGTGATTTGTAAAAAATAGAAATTGAGAAGAATGAAACGAGCCATGAGCAAAGTTTTAATTCACACGAAAACGATTAAAATGGCGGCTTCCATCCGACCAAAATATAAAATTATAATTGGATGAAAAATACAATCATTTGGGAAAGCCCATCTAATATAGCTCTGATTAAATATTGGGGAAAAATGGGGGTGCAATTACCTTGTAACCCTTCTTTGAGTATGAGTTTGAAGGCATCTGTTTCTCGTTTTGAACTGACTTATTCTCCTAAAAAGGATGGAGAAAAAGATCTTGTATACCTTTTCGAAGGAAAAGAGAATAAAGCTTTTGAAGAGAAGTTGAGCCGATTTATTGACTCTGTCGCGAACGATGTACCTTGCGTTAGAAAATATCAGCTTAAGATTTCGAGCTCGAATACTTTTCCTCATTCGGCAGGTATTGCAAGCTCGGCTTCAGCAATGAGCGCTTTATCTCTATGCTTGTGTTCTATGCAAGAGGCGATTGACGAAATGGAAATGCCAAAAGATTTTTTCTTTAAAAAAGCCAGCGAAATGGCCCGATTAGGATCGGGGAGTGCTTCGCGTTCTTTGTTTGGACAATATGCGATTTGGGGCGATATGGAAGGATTATCAAATAGTTCGAATTATTATGCCATTCCTTATGAGAATACGATTCACCCAACTTTTCAGGATCTTCAGGATACAATTTTGATGATAGATTCTGTTCCAAAGAAAGTTTCGAGTACGGCAGGACATGGCTTAATGAAAAATCATCCTTATGCTGATGCACGTTTTCAACAAGCTCGCCAGAATATATCTGACTTAATGGTCGTTTTGGAGGAGGGTGATTTTAATAAATTCGCTGATATTGTGGAGAATGAGGCCCTCAGTCTTCATGGCTTGATGATGAGTTCCAATCCATCGTACACCCTATTAAAACCGAATACTCTGGTTGCCATAGAGCGCATTAAAAACTTCAGGGAACAAACTCAAACGCCACTTTGCTTTACTTTGGATGCCGGACCTAATATTCATCTTTTGTATCCAAAATCTAAGGAAATTAGCATTCAGGATTTTATCAAACAAGAATTGATAGAGCTTTTGGAAGATGGAAAATATATTCAGGATGGTATGGGGAACGGACCTAATAGAATTAAATAAGACATTGCAATGAATCACAGACCCGAACAATATTACGCTAAAATATTACTCTTTGGGGAGTATGCTGTTCTATTTAATTCAATGGGATTAAGTATTCCGTATACCCATTTCAAGGGAGAGTTGAGTTTCATCGACGAGAATAAATATACCGATAGACATTTTGCTCGCCGGTCCAATGAAGAACTTCAAAAGTTCTGTGCATATATCGAAGAGAAAGAACTTGATGATATTATTCAGATTAAAGCTCTGAAGGAAGATGTTGCTAAAGGTTTATACTTTGAATCAAGTATTCCCGAAAGTTATGGTTTGGGTAGCTCAGGTGCCTTGTGTGCGGCTATTTACAAGAAGTATGCAATAGAAGCTATCCCTAACAACCGTATCATTAGAACGAGCCAAATTACAGAGTTAAAAGCTCTGTTTTCTCAGTTAGAATCAGGTTTCCATGGGCAAAGTTCGGGCTTAGATCCTTTGAATTCATATTTGAAATTACCTCTCTTGATTCATAATTCTCAGAAAATAGAATTAGTCACCCTGCCAGGTCGAAAGTTTGGCCAGGATAGTGCTATTTTTCTGGTTGATACCGATAAACAAGGTAATACGGCACCATTGGTTAAGGCTTTCCTTAAATCGTGTGAGGCAGAAGATTATTCAGAGCAAATCAAAGAGGAATTTATTCCATTGAATAACAACTGTATTCAGGAACTAATAAAAGGAGAATCCACCCCTTTCTTTAATAATGTTGCCAAGCTGTCTGGTTTTCAGTTGCAACATTTTAGGTCGATGATTCCAGATGAATTCCTTTCTATTTGGGAACTAGGTCTAGAAAATAAACTGTTCTCTCTTAAACTTTGTGGTTCAGGTGGTGGGGGATTTTTATTGGGATTCACTCAAAACTACAGTCAAACACAAGAACTCCTAAAGAGTAAAGGACACAAGATTGTGACAGTTTATCAGAACAATTAACTGGTTTTAAGTTTTATTTATCAATTAATTGCACTTTTTGTTAATTTCGGAACTTGTATCTTAAAACGGGTTTGATGATAAAGCAGAAAGTATTTGAATTGGTAGAAAAAGGTGATCATGGAAGAAAATTCAATAAAATTTTCGACTATATCATTATGAGTTTAATTGTTCTGAGTTTGATCTCAATTATTTTAGAGTCGATACCAGAGGTTTATTTGAAATATAAAGCTGTTCTTTATGGCTTTAATGCTTTCTCAATTGTTATATTTTCAATTGAGTATGCCATGAGAGTTTATGTTTCTCATCTAACTCATCCTTCATCAAGTAGAATTAAATCGGCATTTCGTTTTATTTTTTCTACATATGGTATTATTGATTTACTGGCAATTCTACCATTCTTCTTGCCTATGTTTATAAAAATCGACTTAAGATTTTTGAGAGCTTTAAGACTAACCCGCTTTCTTAGAATTTTGAAATTGAATCGTTATAATGATTCTTTGAATCTTATATGGGCAGTTATTAAAGAGAAGAGATCTGAGCTAGCCGTAACAGGTTTTCTAGCTTTTATAATCCTGATGATTGCTTCATTTCTCATGTATCATATTGAAGGGGAGAAGCAACCCGAAGCTTTTTCTAATATTCTTGAATCATTTTGGTGGGCAATTGCGACTTTAACAACTGTAGGGTATGGTGATATTTATCCCATTACAGGTTTAGGGAAATTTATAAGTGGCCTGATCGCTATTTTGGGTATTGGGATTGTTGCTTTACCAACGGGAATAATTGGAGCTGGATTTATGACAAAAATTGAGAAATCTAAAGTCAAGATAGAAAATGAAAAATGTCCTCACTGTGGTCATGATCTATGAGAATAACTCGATAAGATATATTCTAACTAACAACAAATCCCAATCTGCTGATGCAAATCGGGATTTATTTTATGAAGTTATTTCTTGATTATTTCAAGTTTGCCTTTCTTCTGCGTTGTGCTTTGAAGTAAAGAAACTGAGCACGCAAGCTATAAATACCTCCAAGTATTACGATCAGGAAAATAATTTGTTTACGTCCCAGGCTAAATTCGCTGGCAAAACCTTTAGATAGCATGACAACTGACATGACTACCAGAAGAAGTGTTAAAACACCTGCTAAGTGACCAATTACGGGATTCTCATTTTTAATACCTTTGGTAAAGGAGAACAGAATTAGTCCGAAAACAGCAGGGATTAGGGCTGTGAATTGCATATCGCCTAGCTCCACATATCTCATAATGAATCCGAATGATCCTAGTAGGATTAGTAGCAGAGCGTAAAATTTATTGATGTTATGTGCTTTGTTCATAATAGAATTTTATTTATTTAGAATAAATAAAAATACGAATTAATTCAAAGAAAACAAGAAAGCATCGATAGAGAATATTTATCTACTGATTGTTCTGGAGAAAACACGATAAAATAAGAAGGGCTGTCCGTAATGGACAGCCCTTCTTGGACAACCTTAAAACTCAACCATGAATTGATTATCGAGCCTTAACTACTAAGAATTTTGAAGACTTCCAAAATGCATCAGCATTTGTGATAGTGATTCCTTTCCCAGCTTCAAACTTATAAGAGTTTGTTGGGTGAGTAGTAATCAACTTCATCTTCTTTCCTTCAACAGGAATTAAAGTAGTCTCAGTGATATCAATTTTCTTAAATTCTTTTGTATCTGCATTTTCACTTAAAACTTTAGCAGAAGCAATACCGATAATACCACCTTTAGAAGCGATTACATTCTTAGCTTTTAGCTCAGAAGTAGTACCTACTACATAGTAAGCAGTGTTCATAGATGTTGTTCTTTCGCTAATAGTATTAGCTTGATCAGCATTTTCTGTAGTTAATTCAGTAACTGCAGTATTTAATTTAGTAACGTCAGCGTTTAATCCTTCAACTTTTACGTTAAGGTTAGCGATTTGCTCTTTCATAGCAGCGATATCAGCTTCTTTCTGAGCAACATCAGCTTTCAAACGATCAGTTAATTTTCTTAATTTTGAGTTCTGGTACCAGCTACTCTTAAGCTTCTTGTCTAACTCAGCAATTTTAGCTTTGTTCTGCTCAAGTAAGTTGTTGATAGCAGTAATATTTTTTGAAATCTTTTGCTTTTGAGATTTAGATGGAGTTTCTGAAGCTACAGCAACAATATTCTCTTTTTCTTTAATGATCTCAAGATTCTCTTCGATAGAGTTCATTGCAGCAATAAAGTCGTTTAGAGCAACTTCTTTCTGCTTAAGAGTCTCAGTAAGTTGAGCTTTGTCAGCCTTTAATTGGTCAAGCTCTTTTTGATTACAAGCAAAAAATAAAGGCAAGATTAATAATGCAATAATAATACGTTTCATAGTCATGTTCTAATTATACAATTATTCAAAATAAATTCATGGTGTATAATATAAATACTGTGCCAAAAATAACATTTCGAAAATTTGAGATTGATTTATATTAATAAAAGCCTTTGTTTGTGGGCTTTGTGTAATGTTTTCTATTTGGTATGAGTTTTCCCCTATTTTTATTGGGGAGTAGAATTGTGGAATAATTCCCCACTGTTGTGGTGCGATTACTCAATTATGTAACACAACACTTTACTAAACAGATAATATATGTTAGAATTATTGAAAGACCATCTTTAAGGATGATCTTCCCTTAATTCAATTTTAATTGGTTTTGCTTATCGAACTTTAACAACCAGGTATTTTGAGCTTTTCCAAAATTGTTCTGCATCAATAATTGCTAATCCTTTTCCTTCCTCAATTTTAAATGAACTTAAAGGATGACTTGTAACAAGTTCAACTTTTTTACCTGCGATTGGAATTAATGCTGTTTCTCTGATATCAATTTGCTTGAATTCTTTAGTGTCAAAGTTGTCGCTTAAAACTGTGGCAGAACCAATACCTATAATACCACCTTTTTTAGCAATAACTTGTTTCAATTTTAATTCTGCACTGGTGCCTACCAAATAATAAGCTGTGTTCAAATTATTTGTTTTTTCCTCAATAAGTTTTGCACTCTCCACATTCTGTGCTGTAAGATCAGTCACTGTCGTATTTAAATTTTCAACATCAGTTGTTAAGCCATCAACTTTAATATCTAAATCAGCGATCTGCTCTTTTAGAATAATAATATCTGCTTCTTTTTTCGCGATATCAGTTTTCAAACGAGTTGTTAATTTTCTAAGCTTCGAATTTTTATACCAACTGTTTTTAAGTTTCTTATCTAATTCCGCAATTTTTAAACGATTTTGTTCAAGGATATTATTGATAGAGCTTAGTGTACTTGTAATTTTTTGTTTTTGAGATTTGTCAGGATTTTCAGAATTAACAACGACAATGTTTTCCTTTTCTTTAATGATATCAAGATTTTCTTGTATCGAATTTAAAGTTGCTACAAAATCATTAATGGCAACTTCTTTCTGATTGGCCGCATTTGTAAGTTGTAAATTATCTTCTTTAAGTTGTTTGATCTCTTTTTGGTTACAAGCAACAAAAAATGGTAGGATTAATAGTGCAAAAATAATACGTTTCATATGTCTTTAATTTGTTTTTAATTATCACATGGAAGTCCCCATCCTAGTCATCCTTAGGTTCTCGGATGATCTTGATATTGCTCCTTTCATGTTTCCTTATTCGTTATTTAGATGATTCTATTTAATTCTTACAATCTGTATAGTAAATACTGTGCCAATTGAGGTTTTCCTTTTTTCAGTTTATGCCAGAAGTCAAGTAAGTTGCTGTAATCGAGGAAGTATGCGATTGGTTGTGATGCGCGTTTGTTCTGCTCTTAATTTGGTGGGTAGCTGCGAATTGGGGAATTTTTAGACAGAACTGAGTGATAAATCCTCAATTCTGGAATATTAAAATCGATTTATATATAAAATCCTCTAAATTTGTATTTTACAAACAGTTCAAAGTTCATATGGTAAAAAATAAAGATCCACACATTAGAATAAAAGTGATTGCAGGTTATCTGGTATTACTGATAGCTATTGTAAGTTCAGGGCTTATTGGTCACTCTAGTTATAAGAGGTTGATGAACTCTGTTTCACAGCTCTCCAAGCCTGATGCTGAGATCTCTCGTATGAATCATCTTCTTACCGATCTTTCGGAAGCTGAAAATCATATTCGTGTGTATTCTTTGACAAAAAAGAACCAATACCTGAGACTGTTTGGGGAAAAAGTTGAGTCGATAAAAAGTGAGTTGGATTCTTTGCGATTAAGTAATATTAAAAATACGCATTCGATTCAAATGATTGATTCGATGATTTATTTGATCGGTGTTCGTTCCAAAAAATTAAATGCCTTTGCTCGAATTAAAAAAGCTAAAGAAGGTATAAACTATACCGAACAAGCATTGAAAGAACTGAGTGATGCTTCGAAGTATTCCCGAGATGAGTTTGAAAGTTCGATAACAAAACGGACCATAGTCGATACAATAAAGAAAATTAAGAAAAAGATTGATAAACCTAAGAGTTTCCTGGGAATTAGGTTTGGTAAGAAAAAAGAATCCAATTATGAGGTTGTTGATCGTGTGATTGAACGCCAAGAGGTAGGAATTGATAGTAGCTTTATCTTAAAACAAGATAGTCTTTTCAATAGCTTTAAGGAAGAATTAGAGTCATCTCGCAGGAAAGAGCAAAAGGCTCGTGAAAGGTTAATGTATGAAGAACTCAAACTTGTTGATGAAAACTCGATCATACTGCAGAAGATAAGGAAGCTACTAAGTGAGCTTGAGCAGCAACAAATAAGAGATATTACACAAAAGGTTACCCAAACCGAGCAAATAGCTAAAGACTCCATTATACTTATTGCCATTGTTATTGTTGTTGGTTTTATTTTTGGTGTGTTATTCATTCTTTTTACCCTTCTCGACCTTTCAAAATCAGATTATCTGAAAAAGCAACTTATCCTAGCCAAGGGTAAAGCAGAAAAATTAGCCAGGGTGAAAGAGGAATTTCTAGCATCGATGAGCCATGAGATAAGAACGCCCTTAAATGCTTTGATTGGTTTTTCAAGACAGCTTGAGAAAACAGAGATGAATACCGAACAAAGCAAGTATGTGGAAGTCATTGGAAATTCTTCAAACCATTTATTGGGTATTGTAAATGATATTCTTGATTTTGCAAAAATTGAGGCTGGTAAGCTAGTAATTGAGAGACAAAAATTTGAACCTAAGAATTTGGTTCACGATGTTTACAGCTTATTGATCGATTCTGCTCATAAAAAGAACTTAAACTTCTCATGGACTTATGAAGGTGAAGATCAGTATTTCTTTGAAAGTGATCCATTCCGTATAAAACAAATTTTATTGAATTTGGGTTCCAATGCCATTAAATTTACCGAAGAAGGTTCTGTAAATATTAAGGCAGTGATGGAATCAAAAGATGATCGATACAGATTTAAAGTCAGTTTAATTGATACAGGAATTGGGATTTCATCAGATAAACTGGAACATGTCTTCGAAGATTTCAGTCAGGCAGAATCTTTCTCTGCAAGAAAATACGGCGGAACAGGTTTGGGGCTATCAATTAGTCGACGATTAGCAAGAATGTTAGGAGGCGATCTACAAGTTATTAGTGAGTTGAATAAAGGATCTGAATTTTGTTTTGAGCTCCCAATTGTAAAGAGTGATATAATAAGTGAAGAGTCTGTTTTAGAAAAGATCAATATAGTGCCCGATACACTGAAGCAAAAAAGGATATTGGTTGCTGAAGATGATGAATACAGTTCGCTACTGATGCAAACAATTTTTAAAGCTTGGAACCTAAATGCGAATTTTGTTGACAATGGTTTGAAGGCTCTTGAATGCTTGAAAAATACCAAATATGATATTTTATTAACTGATATTCATATGCCCGAAATGGGAGGTGTTGATCTATGCAAGCAGCTTAGAACAAATCTAAAATCAGCCATACCGATTATTGCTCTAACAGCAAATGTGCGTCAAGTTGATCTTGATAAGTATATTAAAGAAGGTATGTCAGCCTACTTATTGAAGCCTTTTGAAGAAGATGCTTTGTTGGAAATTTTGTGTGAGCAATTGGATCTTAAAATTGAGATGAGTCCAGTCGAAGAAGTGGAATCGGTTTATGAAACCAATAACTTATTATTTGATTTATCTGAGATTGAGAAATTCACAGGCGGGGATAAAGCCCTCGTAAATCAGGTACTGACAAGTTTCAAGAGAATCGCTAAAGAGAGTCTTCAGCTCCTTAAGGGAGCAAGTAATAATAAGAATTATTCGCAGATAGGTGAATTAGCACATCGGATGTTAAGCTCCTATCGTCAGCTTAGAATAAATTCAGCGAGTGAGATATTACTTGACTTGGAAAAAATGATTCATCAATCACCCGACGAGCTAATGGGGGTAGATGAGTTAACTGGTGCTATCGATAAACTTGAGGAGATATCAAAACAAGTTTTTGAACAGATTGATAATTTACAAAAGGAGGCTTGATTTATTTTAGAGTTTTCCTCCCAGGAACATTCTGAAATACTTCGTGTGCGAGTAGAAGGGAATATAGAAATCCCATCTGGATTCTTTTGTCAGATAGCTTAAAAACAAACCATCAATTAGAGGTCTGAAGAACAAGAAATAGACTATCATGAATTGACCAATATCCAATTGGTCTTTGTAAATAAGTATGAGTGGTGCACAAACTGTAAGATAGTATAGTGTGAAATCAAGAATTTTTCTCGTCATTATCAGTTTGGATTAGAATTTTGATTTAGCCCTCAATACCATATTGCTTCATCTTAGTATAAAGTGTTTTTCTGTCGATATTGAGTAAGCGTGCTGCCTTTGATTTATTGTTATTGACTTCTTTCAAAGTGTCAATGATTTTATCTTTTTCGGTTGAGGCTTGAATCAGTTTCAAGTCCGTAGTATCATCAGCAAGATTCGTCGATTTCTGATAATTTAGAATTTCTGGAGGTAAAGCTGAGGTTTCAACACGTTCTCCTGTACTTAAAAGTAAAGCTCTTCTAATAACATTTCTAAGTTCTCTTAAGTTTCCAGGCCAATTGTAAACTTTCAGTTTCTGAATAAATTCATCAGAAAACTGCATGATGTTTTTATTGAGTTCCTGATTGGAAAGATTTAGGAAGTTATCGGCGAACAATTTAATGTCCTCTTTTCTATCACGAAGGGCTGGAACTGATATTTTGAATTCGTTCAAGCGGTGGTATAAATCTTCTCTGAAACTAGCCTTATCAACCTCTTTAATTAAATCCTCATTGGTTGCAACAAGAATCCTAACATCGGTATCAATATCATTATTGCTACCAAGTTGTCTGATCTTTCTTTCTTGAATAGCTCTTAATAATTTGATTTGGATCTCATAGGATAAATTACCGATCTCATCCAGAAAGAGCGTGCCGCCTTTGGCAAATTCAAATTGACCTTTCTTATCCGTAATTGCACCCGTAAAAGCACCTTTATTGTGACCAAAAAGTTCGCTGCCAGCTAATTCATTTGATAAAGCACCACAATCCACTGCAACGAAATTTTTATTCTTTCTGGCACTCGCCTCATGAATTCTTCGAGCAACAATTTCTTTTCCAGTGCCACTTTCACCTTCGATAATCACAGACATATCCGTTGGTGCAACCAAATTGATATACTGATCAATTTGCACAGAATTAGGACTTTTGCCACGAATAAATTCAACTTTTTTCGTTTTATCTATTTTCTCAACAGTTTTAGATTTTTCTATTGCAGAATTAATAAGAACGAGAATTTCTTCGGGATTGAGGGGTTTGGTTATGTATTCGTAAGCTCCCAGTTTTATGGCATTCACAGCAGTGCGAATTTCAGCATATGATGTCATAATAATGACAGGCATTTGGGGCTTTAAATTCTTTATCTGTTTAAGGAGATCAAGACCATTGATATCTGGTAAACGGAAATCGCTAATGACCAGGTTGGGTTTAAAACTGCCAAATTTTTTTAATCCTTCATTGGCAGAAAAGGCGATATCAGATTCGAAACCTTTCTTATTAAGTAGGCCTTGAAGCATGATACAGATCGTAGGATCATCGTCTATAATGAGGATTTTATTCATAATGGCTTATCGGGATGCTAAACTGTGAAAGTCAATTTAAACAAAATTAATTAAAAAGCTTTGACGGTTTACTATGAGTTTGAAAAAAAATAAAGGATTGTAAGCTTGCTGTCGCAATTTTACAATCCTTTTAACAGTTACGTATGAATTTTCATGAGCAGATCTATGGCAAAGATCAACTCTGCTTGCGTCAAAAAAGTGAAAGGTTACAGTGACTTTCTGCTTTTCTTACCCGAAAGCTAAACTCATGATTATAGGCAGGTCTTCTGGCTTATCTCAATTTTAAACACCTTCCCGTCCGCGTTAGGTGGACAGTGGTCTTTCGTTCAAAATACAGATCCGAATAATTTCGAATCAAGAATTACAGCTGCGGGGACAGCTCCTGTTTTTAACAGGATTCCCTATTATTCCTTTCGGAACCCAAATCGTTCTGCAAGTTTAATCAAAAATTGATAATTTGCCAACACTTCAATATGACTGATTTTAAAAGAAATCCTCTTCTTCAGATTCGATTAAACCATTATTTCTTGGATTAGCTGACTGTGTGTTACAATCCAAATCAATATTGAAACCTTCTGGCTTTTCAAACTTGCCTTTTGACACATTTAAAGATTTATCAGCATATACTTTTTGCATGTAGAGTCCCCAAATTGGTAGAGCCATATTGGCTCCTTGTCCTTGCGTAATATTTTCGAAATGGATGGCTCTATCTTCAGCACCTACCCAAACACCCGATACAAGACCTGGCGTAATTCCCATAAACCAACCATCGGAATGATTTTGAGTGGTTCCTGTTTTACCTCCTATAGGATTGTAGAGGTTGTATTTCCATCCAAGACGTCTACCCGTTCCTTGTCTAACTACACCTTGCAGAAGATTGGTCATTAAATAAGCTGTTTTAGCACTCATCACCTCATGTTTCTGGGGGATTGAGCGAGCAATGTCA
>Ga0209272_10001737_pt1 | contig 13184 bp, 11 predicted proteins | sample tdDd002_FD_187125 | JGI IMG/M metagenome (GOLD analysis project Ga0209272, IMG submission 187125) | Marine sediment microbial communities from the Atlantic coast under amendment with organic carbon and nitrate - tdDd00.2 (SPAdes)... | ecosystem: Environmental > Aquatic > Marine > Coastal >... | reverse complement strand
TGGTGCAGGAATCGTAGGATCCCTCTTCAATAAAAAGATTAGTAACAGATATAAGGAAGGAGCGATGACAGCTTTAGGGCTTGTGGCTCTAACGATAGGCATAGGTACAGTGGCAGAAGTTTTTCCACTGATAGAGAAGCCTTTAATATTTATCATGAGTCTTCCATTAGGATCACTAGTAGGAGAATGGCTTAACCTAGAGGGGATAGTTGAAAGGGTTACAAAAAATAGTAAGGAAAGGGGAGTTGAGGGACTATTAACATGTGTATTCTTATTTTCTCTGGGATCGATGTCTATTCTAGGTCCTATTCAGAGTGCACTAAACAATGATAATACTCTTCTTATGGCTAACTCTGCCTTATGTGGAGTAGCTGCTTTTTTCTTTGCCTCAACCTTTGGAAGGATAATATCATTTTCTGCATTTCCACTTTTAATAATCCAGGGAACCATATTCTTTCTTGTAAAGATATTTTCCAATTTAATTACAGATAATTTATTGATTGAAATATCCCTCCTGGGAGGTATATTTGTTATGGTTAGTGGGCTGAACCTATTAAAGATCAGCAACATAAAAAGCCTTAACTTACTACCAGCTCTATTGGGACCTATATTATTTAGTATATTTGGATAGATAAAAGAATAAGCTATCTTGAGATATAAAAAATTGTAACGAGATCGACCTATAAGTAGAAAATCTACTTATGGATCGACCTCGTTTTTTTTATTATTAAGGTAAGGTGTGGTCTATATTATGAAAAGGGTGTGAAAGGAAGTAAGGAATATAGAAAAAGCTTAATATGAAAAAAACTATAAAAGGTTCAAGGTTCAAGAAGTGAAAGAGGAACTCTAATGAAGGAATAAAAGACTTGTCAGCGAAAGAAAATTTAAACATAGAGTTGTTGACAAAAAAAAGATTGTATAATACAATCTTTTTATATGAATATACGATTTTGAACAATTATACAGATAAGGAATAAGAGATACGAAGAAGATGGCCGGGAGGATTCATAGATGCTTACAAATTTAAAGAAAATATTAGATCACGACGGAAGGTTCAAAAGAAATATACTAAGAGGGAACTTTGGCCTGGAAAAGGAAAATGTCAGAGTAGACAGCGAAGGTCACTTGGCACTGACTCCACACCCTAAGGAACTAGGAGATAAAGGCAACCATCCATATATAACTACAGATTTTTCTGAAAGTCAGATAGAGATGATTACCCCTCCCTTTAAAAAGATAGATGAAGCTTATTATTTTATGGAAAATATACATGATATAGTGTCTGGCTCTATAGGAGAGGAGCTCCTGTGGCCTCAGAGTATACCACCGGCTCTTCCAGAGGACGAGCATATACCTATAGCTAAGTATGATAACAGTGAAAAGGGGATGGCAGCAGAAAAATACCGTGAGATGCTGGCTGAAAAGTACGGAAAGAAAAAACAGATGATATCGGGGATACACTACAACTTTTCCTTTGATGATGATTTTTTAGAAGACTTAAAAGTTAAATTAGAGGACACAAGATCATTCAGGGAGTTTAAGGATGATGTATATCTGAAGATAGCCAGAAACCTCCTTAGATACAACTGGTTTCTTGTATATATATTCGGAGCAAGTATAGGAAGCCATCAGAGTTATTCTGAAAAGTGTAACAGCTATATGAAGAAAGCCAAGGACGATACCTATTACTTCCCCCATGCAACCTCCTTTAGAAACGGCCCATGCGGATATAAGAACCTCAAGGAGTATATGATATCTTATAATAGCATAGGGGAATATACAGCTGATATAAAAAAACTAATAGATATAGAAGAGATCTCAGGGGCTAAGGAGTACTACAGTCCTGTGAGACTGAAAAACCTTTCAGAGGGAGATATCCTGGAAAATCTTAAAAATGAGGGAGTATCCTATCTGGAGCTGAGATTTATAGACCTGAATCCATTTAAAAAGATAGGAATAGAGAAGGAGACACTTTACTTCCTTCACCTGTTCCTGATCTATTGCCTGGTAACAGATGACAGGGGATATACTGAAACAACCAAGAGAGAGGATGAGTTTAATACTATTATTGTATCCTCTATGGGAAGACAAAACGACACTCTCCTTTTAAGAGACGGAGAAAAGGTAGATATAAGACAGTGGAAGAAGGAGCTGTTAGATGGAATAGAAGACCTCCTTGGATCTCTTGTTCCTAAAAATAAGATATATACTGTAGCTTTTGATAAGATAGTAAGAAGAGCAATGGAAAAACCTCTTTCTAAAAAGCTTGCAAAAAAGTTTGAGGATGAGGGATACCTAAAATTCCACATGGAAAAAGCCAAGGAGTATCTGGAGGAGACAAGATCTAAGGAGTATAACCTAAAATCCTATGAAGACCTGGAGCTTTCCACTCAGATCCTTATTAAAGATGCCATGAAAAGAGGTATTAAGGTAGATATAATAGACAGAAAGGAAAACTTTATTAGTCTGGAAAAAGACGGTAAAAAAGAGTATATAAAGCAGGCGACTAAAACTTCACTGGACTCCTACAGCACAATTCTTGTGATGGAAAATAAGCTTGTTACTAAAAAGGTACTGGATGCAGGAGGGGTAAGAACTCCTCATGGAAGCAGCTATACAGACAAAGATGAAGCCTTTGATGACTATGAGACATATAGAGGTGGAGGAGTAGTAGTAAAACCCAATAACACCAACTTTGGAATAGGAATAACTATATTTAAAGGGGATATCACAGAGGAGAGCTATAAAAAAGCTGTGGAGATAGCCTTTACCCACGACTCTACTATACTTATAGAGGAGTTTATTCCCGGCAAGGAGTATAGATTCTTTGTAATAGGGGATGAAGTGGTGGGAATCCTTCACAGAGTACCGGCTAATGTGACTGGTGATAGTTATAAAACTATAAGAGAACTGGTAGAGGATAAAAATAAGGATCCTCTGAGAGGGAAGGGATATAAAACTCCCCTTGAAAAGATAAACTTAGGTATAGCAGAGGAGATGTTTTTAAAGGAGCAGGGCCTAAACTTTGACTATATTCCCAAAGAGGATGAGATAGTATATTTAAGAGAGAACTCAAATATAAGTACCGGTGGCGACAGCTTAGACTTTACTGATGATATCCACCCTGAATATAAGAGGATAGCTGTGGAGGCATCAAAAGCTGTAGATGCCACTATCTGTGGGGTAGATATGATGCTTGAAGATATAAGCAACTTTGATGAAACAAGGTACGGGATAATAGAGTTGAACTTTAATCCGGCTATACATATACACTGTTACCCATACAGAGGTAAAAACAGGAGACTGGGGAAAAAGGTCTTAGAAAAACTTGGATATTAAAAAGATTAAGTAATATAGAAAAAAGGGTGCCTATAGGTACCCTTTTTTTTCTACTTTAGGAAACTATAAATCTCCAGATGAACAAAGCATTAATCATAAGCTTGATTTTCGGTATGAAGAGTCATACTTCTTTTTATTGAATTAGTATCTGAGTATTAAGATCATATTTTATATGACAAAAAATCATAATAGATAATGTGAAGAGATAAAAAAATCAAACCAGAGGTAAAAGACATGAAAAAGTAAAATGATATTAAAGTTTTATAGATATAAAATTAAAAATAATTAACAAATTGTGAATAAAATGTTTTTAAATGTAAAAAAGTTACATATATTTTATTTTATTTCAGATAAGTAAAGATCATTTTTTTTAAAAAAGATGATTTTAAAAAATAAAAAATAAAAAATAAAAATTGAGTTATTTGTGTTATAAAAGAGAATGTAAATTTAAAAATGAACTATAGCGTTAAAAAATGTTCGGAGGTTCTCGTTTTGTGATATTAATAACGTACAAAATTATCAAGGTGATAAAAACAATGCTATAAACAATCTTTATAAAAACATTTTGTTCTGAAAAAGATCTTTTTGTTTTTTTTAAAAATAAAATTTAAAAGTATTGACAATGTTTTAATAGTGAGGTAAAAATAAGGGTGTAAGGAGCAGGGAACGGAAAAGCACCTTACGAAAATTTTTTTACGGGTGTTGAAACCGCTCCCAAAAAAGTTTTAGAAATAGTTAAGAGGTGGAAAATTTGAAAGTAATGATACTAACAAACAACTTAAAAGTAGCAGAAGATTTTACAGAAAGAAATAGGATGGAGTATCTTGACGGCGAGACATACCTAAATGTTTTATGTCAAGCAAGAGATTTTATTCACAAAAATCACACGTTGCTAACTCATCCACTCTCTGGAAGCATCAAGCCAAATGAAACACCATTTAAAAGTGTGGCACTTTCTGCTGAAGCTGAAGAATTTGATATGCAGTCACTGGAAATAATAGAAAACGCAATAGCAACAACTGAAAAACTATTAAAAGACTGTAAGGTAAGGGAATGGCCTCAGAAGATACTTGATGACTTCAAGCTTATCGATTACAACTTAATAAAAAGTGGAATCGAAAGTATTAACCAGTTCAATTAACACTTAAAAATATATTATCAGGGGGGAACTGATGAGCAAGATTTATGATGTAGTAATCATCGGTGGTGGTCCGGCAGGTCTTTCAGCAGCACTATATGCTTCTAGATCAAAGCTGTCTACACTTATATTAGAAAAGACTAAGATGGGTGGACAGATAGTAACTACTGAAGAAGTAGCAAACTATCCAGGATCATTATTTGAAGAGGGGGAGATGGAAACATCTGGACCTAAATTAATTGGAAGAATGGTTAAACAGGCTGAACACTTTGGTTCAGAAAGAGTTATGGATGGTGTAGTTTCTGTAGACTTTACAGGAGACATCAAAAAAGTAACAACAATAAGTGGTGCTGAGTACCAAGGTAAAACAGTAATAATTGCAACCGGTGCCTACTCTAGAAAATTAGGAGCACCTGGTGAAAAGGAATTAACTGGTAAGGGAGTATCATACTGTGCTACTTGTGACGCTGACTTCTTTACAGACCTTGAGGTATTTTGTGTAGGTGCAGGATATGCAGCAGCAGAGGAAGCTATGTATCTTACAAAGTTTGCAAGAAAGGTAACTATAGTAGCAAGAGAACCTGAGTTCACTTGTGCACAATCAATAGCTGATCATGTAAACGCTCATCCAAAGGTGGAAGTTCAGTTTAATACTGAGATCACTGATATGAGAGGTGACGGAATCTTAGAAGGATGTACTTTTAAGAGTAACATCACTGGTGAAACTTGGGATTATGAGGCAGATGAAGAAGATGGAACATTTGGAATCTTCGTATTCATTGGATATATCCCAGCAACAGATGCATTTAAAGGTCATATAAACTTAGACCAGTGGGGATACATTCCTACAGATGAATTTATGGCAACAAACGTACCAGGAGTATACGCAGCAGGAGATCTTAGACCAAAGGAACTAAGACAGGTAATAACAGCGGCTTCAGACGGTGCAGTAGCAGCAACAGCAGTAGAAAAATATATTGTAGAAAAGTTTGGACATTAAAATCCAAATTTAAAATAGGAGGCCGAAATGATTCAATTAGAAAAGGATACATTTGAAGCAGAAGTGCTAAAAAAGGAAGGACTAGTATTAGTAGACTTCTGGAGTGATGGATGTGAGCCTTGTAAAGCTCTAATGCCACATGTAGTAGAGTTATCAGAAGAGTTTGGAGATAAGATGACTTTTGCTAAGCTGAATACAGCTAAAGCTAGAAGACTGGCTATAAAGCAAAAAGTGCTAGGATTACCAACTGTAATCATCTATAAAGATGGTGAGAAGTTATCTGAACTTACTAAAGATGATGCAACAAAAGAAAATATCAGAAAAATGATCACAGAAGCTTTATAAGATCTTTAAAATCTTAAACATAGAATTAAGGGAGGAACTAAATTGCGTTTAGAATTAGGAGAAATCAATATCAATGACGTACAATTTGGAGATGTGTCGAAGGTAGAGAACAATGTTCTTTATGTAAATGCCAATGAGATTAAATCATTAGTATTAGAGGATGATCACATTGCAGACGTTAAGCTTGAAATTGCAAGACCAGGGGAATCAGTAAGAATTACACCAGTAAAGGATGTAATCGAGCCAAGAGTAAAAGTATCTGGAAGAGGAGGAATTTTTCCAGGTGTAAGAGCTAAGGTAGATACTGTAGGAGACGGAAGAACTCATGTATTAAAGGGAGCAGCTATCGTAACTTGTGGTAAGATCGTAGGTTTCCAAGAGGGAATCATCGACATGCAGGGACCAGGAGCGGACTACACTCCATTTTCTAAGCTAAACAATCTTTGTATGGTAATCATTCCTAGAGAAGGACTAAACCAGCCAGAGTATGAAGCAGCAGCAAGAATGGCAGGATTAAAAATAGCAGAGCACATTGGTGAACTTGGAAGAAATGTAGAGCCAGATCACGTAGAGGTTTATGAAACTAAGCCATTACTTGTGCAGGCAGCTGAGTATCCTGAGCTACCTAAGGTAGGATATGTATATATGCTTCAAACTCAAGGTTTACTTCATGATACATATGTATATGGTGTAGATGCAAAGAAGATAATCCCAACAATTCTTTACCCAACTGAAGTAATGGACGGAGCTATTCTAAGTGGAAACTGTGTATCAGCTTGTGATAAAAACACAACTTACCACCACCAGAATAACCCAATCATCAAGTCACTTTATGCTAAGCATGGAAAAGAAATCAACTTCATGGGTGTAATCATCACTAATGAAAACGTATATCTTGCTGACAAGATGAGATCTTCAGACTGGACTGCAAAGTTCACTGAGTACCTTGGACTAGATGGAGCTATCGTTTCTCAGGAAGGATTCGGTAACCCAGATACAGATCTAATCATGAACTGTAAGAAGATAGAAGGTAAAGGTGTAAAGACTGTAATCGTAACTGATGAGTATGCAGGAAGAGACGGAGCTTCTCAATCACTAGCAGATGCAGATAAAGCAGCAGACGCTGTGGTAACAGGTGGAAATGCTAATGAAATGATCACACTTCCTCCAATGGATAAGATAATCGGAATGACTGACTATACAGATAGAATTGCTGGAGGATTTGATGGTTCTCTTAAAGCAGACGGATCTATCGAAGCAGAGATCCAGGTAATCACTGGAGCAACTAACGAATTAGGATTCAACAAGCTTACAGCTAGAGGATACTAAGTAAAAATCACTAAAAGTACATCATTAAAAAAGCCGACAAAATAAAAATAAAATAACTAATGTAGCGGCGTAGGTAATAATGGAAAAGAAAGTGATATTAAAAATAAAAATAACATATTAAAAATAAAAAAAAATTAGGAGGCAACCTATAATGAGTATCTTAGAAAATAAAAAGGTAATCATCATCGGGGATAGAGATGGTATTCCTGGTGAAGCAATAAAAGAATGTGTAGAGACAGTAGCAACAGCAGATGTGGTATTTGCATCTACTGAGTGTTTTGTCTGAACGGCAGCAGGAGCAATGGATTTAGAGAATCAAAAGAGAGTTAAGGCACTGGCAGAAGAACATGGACCGGAAAATATTTTAGTATTATTCGGTGCTGCAGAGGCAGAGGCAGCTGGGCTTGCAGCAGAAACAGTAACAGTAGGAGATCCAACTTATGCTGGATGTCTAGCTGGAGTAGAATTAGGACTAACTGTATTCCACGCAGTAGAGCCTGAATTCAAAAACGAAGTAAATGCAGATGTTTACGATGAGCAGATCGGAATGATGGAAATGGTTCTAGATGTAGACGACATCATCTCTGAAATGAACGAAATCAGAGGAGACAACTGCAAGTACCTATAGGAGGTACATGCGAGTCCTTTAACTAAGCAATAAGGTAACTATTTTCCTGCCAAGAAGATAGGAACTGGCAACAAAACAAAAACTCTTAAAAACTCTAAAAATCCAAATATCCATTTGAACCTAGGTTAGGTTCAAGCTATTAAAAAAAATAATCTGGGAGCAAGTGTGCTCCCAACCTAATTATATAAAGTGTATCTAGCAACATCAAATATGCAAAAAGAAGGAGGGGACCTCATATAACCATAGTTATGGTTATGAGGAAAAAAAATATGGCTAAAATAAAAGTTGTTCATTATATAAACCAATTCTTCGCTAACATTGGTGGAGAAGAAATGGCACATGTACCAGCTGAGAAAAGAGCAGGACATGTAGGTCCAGGAATGGGTCTAGCAAAAGAATTTGGAGAGGAAGCAGAGATAGTAGCTACTATCGTTTGTGGAGACTCTTACTTCAATGAAAATGTAGATGAAGCTTTAGAAAATATCCTTGCAATGATTAAGGAAGAGGAAGCAGACCTATTCGTAGCAGGTCCTGCATTCAACGCTGGTAGATACGGAGCAGCTTGTGGAACTGTGTGTGACGCAGTTCAAGAAAAGCTGGGAATCCCTGTAGTAACAGCAATGTATGAAGAAAATCCTGGTGTAGATATGTTCAGAAAGAGCGTATATATGCTAGAAACTACAAACTCAGCAGCTGGAATGAGAAAAGTACTTCCTAAGTTAGGAAAGTTTGCTCTTAAAGTAGCTAGAAACGAAGAAATCGGATCTCCTGCAGAGGAAGGATACCATGCAAGAGGACTAAGAAAAAATGTATTTGTAGAGAAAAATGGTGCAGAAAGAGCAGCAGAAATGATGGTAGCGAAGTTAACTGGTAAGGAATACGTAACTGAGTATCCAATGCCTGTATTCGACAACGTTGAACCAGGAAAAGCAATAAAAGATCTTTCAACTGCAAGAATAGCTCTTGTAACTTCTGGTGGAATTGTTCCATCTGGAAACCCAGACAGAATAGAATCTTCTTCTGCATCTAAGTATGGAGAGTACTCTATCAATGATATGGGAGAGACTGCTCACGGAGGATATGACCCTATCTACGCTAACGAAGATCCTAACAGAGTACTTCCTGTAGATGTACTTAAGGATATTCATGCTGAAGGTAAGATTGGATCTATCCACCCTTACTACTATACAACAACTGGTAACGGTACATCAGTAGCTAACTCAAAGGCATTTGCTACTGAATTTGCTCAGAAGTTATTAGCGGACAATGTAGATGCCGTTATCTTAACTTCTACATGAGGAACTTGTACTCGTTGCGGTGCAACGATGGTAAAAGCAATCGAAGCAACTGGTCTACCTGTAGTACATATAGCTACAGTAGTACCTATTTCACTAACTGTTGGAGCTAACAGAATAGTTCCTGCAATAGCGATACCACATCCACTTGGAAACCCTGCTTTAGAAGCAGCTGAAGAGAGAGCATTAAGAAGAGGTATCGTAGATAAGGCTCTAGAAGCACTTACTGTTGAAGTAACAGATCAGACTGTATTTGAAAGATAATAATTTGTAAAGTGTTATAAATTATGAACTTAGTTTAAAGTTGAAGCTAAGGGCGTTGGGGAGTGACCCGCTCCCTTGGCTTCTTTTAAATTGAGGGAATAAAATAATACTGCCATAAATTAACACAAATCTTCACAAATTATAGAAGAAACTATAGTCAGTTCTTTCATTTCTCAATAGGTGTAATAGTGGCTGGTAAACAGATTAAAGTTATATTGGGGCTAATTGGTGAAGATTGGTGACTAAAACTAAAGGTCTTCTTAAAAATGGTTTATATTAATAATAAAATTATAGGGGGAAAACAATGAATTATTCAGTTCTTAAGGGAGCATCTTATGCTCTTATTCACACACCGGATATGATCCTGCACAATGGTACAACTCAAACAACGGAAAAGATAACAAATCCTGATTCAGAGTACTTAAAAAATATCAGAAATTCATATAGAACATATGAGCAGGTAGTAAACTATGCCCCTAATCAAACATATATTGGAAATATGCACCCACAAGAGTTAAAAGCTCTTGGAAAGACTTGGGTAGATGTAGAAGTAGAGGGGTCTAGACATGGTAAACTAGGAGAAATTATGCCTCAGGATGAGTTTATCCTTATGGTAAAAACTGCTGATGCATTTGGACTGGTTGAACTTGAGTCAGCATTCGTAGCAGAGATCAAGCCAAAGTATGGAGCTCATGAGCTAATTACTGAAGCTGAAGTAGCTACAATTGGAGAGGGAATCGACGGTGCAGAGATAAAAAGACTAGTTGAAGAAGAGCATGCAGAAGCTATCTACAACAACGATGTATTAATTGGATGCGTAAAGAAAGCACATGACCTTGACGTAAACCTTAATTCTCATGTAATGTATGAGAACCTTGTTGTAAAAGCTTCAGGAGTATTAGCATTTAAGCACCTTATAAACAGTCATAACTTAGATGTAAATACTGTAGACTATGTAATAGAGTGTTCAGAGGAAGCTTGTGGAGATATGAACCAGAGAGGTGGAGGAAACTTCGCAAAAGCTATCGCAGAAGCTTGTGGAGCAACTAACGCAACTGGATCAGATACAAGAGGATTCTGTGCTGCACCAACTCATGCACTTATTCAAGCAGCGTCTCTAGTACAAGCTGGAACGTTTGAAAATGTAGTAGTAGTAGCGGGTGGAGCAACAGCTAAACTTGGAATGAACGGAAAGGACCACGTTAAGAAGGGACTACCTATCTTAGAAGATGTACTGGGAGCATTCGCGGTACTGATCTCTAAAAACGATGGAGTAAACCCAATCCTAAGAACAGACCTTACTGGAAGACATACAGTGGGAACTGGATCATCACCTCAGGCAGTAATTACTGCACTTATTACTAATCCACTGGATAAAGCTGGAATGACAGTAACAGATGTAGATAAGTACTCAGTAGAGATGCAAAACCCAGATATCACAAAACCAGCAGGAGCTGGAGATGTACCTGAAGCTAACTACAAGATGATCGGAGCACTTGCAGTAAAAAGAGGAGATCTTGAAAGAAAAGAACTTATGTCATTTATAGATAATCATGGAATGCCAGGATGGGCACCAACTCAGGGACATATTCCTTCAGGAGTACCATACCTTGGATTTGCACAAAAAGACCTTACAGAGGGAGATCTAAATAGAGCTATGATCGTAGGAAAGGGTTCACTTTTCTTAGGAAGAATGACAAATTTATTTGACGGTGTATCAATAATCGTAGAGAGAAATACTGGAGAGGTAAAATCAAACTCATCTGTATCTAAAGAAGAAATAAACGGAATGATCGGAGAAGCAATGAGAAACTTCGCATCACACCTATTAGGAGAATAAGGAGGGCACAATGTCAAAAGAGATAAGAGAAATTATTGGAAATACATTTATGGACCTTGCATCTGCCCTTGAGACTGGAAAATTTGGTAACAGAGTAAAGGTGGGAATCACAACTCTTGGAAGTGAACTTGGAGTGGAAAATGCTGTAAAAGGTGCAGAACTTGCTGCAAGAACAGCTGACTATGATATCGTTCTTATCGGTCCAAAGGTAGATACAAAATTAGAGATAGTAGAGGCGAGTACCGAAGAGGAAGCTCATAAGGTAATGGAAGAGCTACTTGATAGTAACTATATAGCAGGTTGTGTAACTATGCACTACAGCTTCCCTATAGGAGTATCAACAGTAGGAAGAGTAATAACTCCAAGTTTTGGTAAAGATATGTTTATAGCTACTACTACAGGGACATCAGCTACTGAAAGAACTGAAGCTATGTTTAAGAATACTATCTATGGAATCATCGCTGCAAAATCTTGTGGTATAGAGAATCCTACAGTGGGAATCTTAAATGTAGATAATGCAAGAGGAGTAGAGAGAGCTCTTAAGAAGCTAGATGATAACGGATACTCTGTAAACTTTGGAGAATCTGGAAGATCAGACGGTGGATCTATCATGAGAGGAAACGATCTTCTTATGGGAAGTATCGATGTAATGGTAACAGACTCTCTTACTGGAAATATCCTAATGAAGATGTTTTCGTCTTATTCAACGGGTGGATCTTATGAGGCATCAGGATACGGATACGGACCTGGAATAGGTTTTGACTATGAGAGACAGATCTTAATCCTATCAAGAGCTTCAGGAGTACCAGTGGTAGCCAATGCTCTTCATTATGCAGCTGGGCTGGCTAAGGGTAACTTCAAAGAGGTAGCTAAAGCTGAATTTGCCAAGGTAAGAGCAGCTAAGTTTGATGAGATTTGTAAGGGATTTGTAAAGGCTGCTCCAAAGGCTGAGACAGATAACTTTGTAGCACCAAGCAAGGAGATAGTAACTGGACAACTTTCCGGAATAGATATTATGGACCTTGACTCAGCTGTGGAAGTACTTATGAGAAAAGCAATCTATGCTGAAGCAGGTATGGGTTGTACAGGACCTATCGTACTTGTAAATGAAAAAAATCTTGAAAAAGCTGCAACTATATTAGTTGAAGCAGAATTCATCGCTCAGGAAAAAGCTAGTTGTTAACTTTTTGGAGCTGCTTTAGGGGCAGCTCCATTTTTTTATCTCATAACGGAGTTTGTTGACAAAACGCCATCATAAACATATAATTTATACTGGGGGGGAAAGGTTTTGAAGAAAATTTCGATAAATGTGATAGCCAAAGAGGCTGGAGTATCAAAGAGTACAGTATCAAGAGTAATAAATAGTCATCCAAATGTAAATGAAACTACAAGAACAAAGATATTAAAAGTAATCGAAAGATTGAATTATAAACCCAGTGACATTGCAAGAAATCTGTCTAAGAATACAAGTAATGATGTGGCTGTGTCTCTGCCTAATATAAAAAATCCGTTTTTCTCGACTATGGTAACAGAGGTAATGGCAGATGCCATTACAAGTGATATGAATATTCTTTTATATACTACAGATTCTCTGAATGAAGAGATAGTAAAGGAAAAGGAAAAAAAGATAGTGGAGATGGCAGATAAAAAAAGAGCAGGGGCAATGATCCTTTATAGTTCAGGATATACAAAGGAACTGGAAGGGGAACTGAAAAAGCTGGGGATACCTGTAATACTAATAGGTAAACGGGTAATGGACACTGAATTTTATCAGATTGTGTATTCAGAGGAAAAGATGGCTTACATTGGAATGAAGTACCTTCTTGAAAAGGGGTATAAAAAAATTGGATTTCTGAAGTGGCATGAAACTGAAGACTGGAGATATCTCCACAGAATAAAGGGTGTAAGAAAGGCTCTGAAAGAGTTTGGAATTAAGCCGGACTTAAATCTTATATTTAACTGTGGAAACTATAAGATAAGTGATGACCACGCAAAAGCTGCCTATA
>Ga0209272_10001735_pt1 | contig 13207 bp, 9 predicted proteins | sample tdDd002_FD_187125 | JGI IMG/M metagenome (GOLD analysis project Ga0209272, IMG submission 187125) | Marine sediment microbial communities from the Atlantic coast under amendment with organic carbon and nitrate - tdDd00.2 (SPAdes)... | ecosystem: Environmental > Aquatic > Marine > Coastal >... | reverse complement strand
AAAGCGGCCGGTGACAACACCATCGTATTCACCAACTTTGTTGATTTTGACTCAGCTTACGGCCACCGCCGTGATGTGGCAGGCTACGCCGCTGCCCTTGAGTACTTCGATAAGCGCCTACCAGAAGTGTTAGCGCTCATGGCTGAAGACGACGTGCTGATCCTAACGGCTGACCACGGTTGTGATCCAACTTGGCCTGGTACCGACCATACGCGTGAGCATATTCCAGTATTGGTTTACGGTGAAAAAGTGCCTGCAGGTTCACTTGGCCTTCGCGAAACCTTCGCCGACATCGGCCAAAGCCTAGCAACGTATTTCGATACGTCAGAAATGGATTTTGGTAAGAGCTTCCTGTAATTTAGGTGCGAAAAGCTAAGTATTAAGCACTAAGTCGCTTAGTACTTAGCACCTCGGATTTAGAACTTATTTTCAACAAGGACAATTTCAATGGCTACTCCACATATTAATGCTGAAATGGGTGCATTTGCAGACGTTGTACTGATGCCTGGTGATCCGCTACGCGCAAAATACATTGCTGAAACGTTTTTAGACGACGTGGTGCAAGTGTGTGATGTGCGCAACATGTACGGTTACACCGGGACTTACAAAGGTCGTAAGATCTCTGTTATGGGTCACGGCATGGGTATCCCATCTTGCTCAATTTACGTAACTGAGCTTATCAAAGATTTCGGTGTTAAGAAGATCATTCGTGTGGGTAGCTGTGGCGCCGTTAACGAAGACATTAAAGTGCGTGATGTTGTGATTGGCATGGGCGCGTGTACGGACTCTAAAGTGAACCGTATCCGTTTTAAAGGTCATGACTTTGCCGCGATTGCTGACTACCAAATGGTAAGAAATGCCGAAGAAGCGGCGAAAGCGCGTGGCATTGAAGTGAAAGTGGGTAACCTGTTCTCTGCAGAGCTATTCTACACCCCAGATCCAGAAATGTTCGAAGTGATGGACAAATACGGCATCGTCGGTGTTGAAATGGAAGCGGCGGGTATCTACGGTGTGGCGGCAGAGTACGGCGCTAAAGCGCTAACTATCTGTACCGTATCGGATCACATTAAGACGGGCGAACAAACCACATCGGAAGAGCGCGCGACCACCTTTAATGAAATGATGGAAATTGCCCTAGACTCTGTACTGCTTGGTGACTAGTTGCCAGCAGGCAAACTAAGTATCAAAGCCGCTTTCATGGGAAAGCGGCTTTTTTTATGGGCGTTAATCGTCAATTAACTCTTGGTTATCTCACGCACAATCACTTCTTTCAGTTGCGGGTAAGGAAGGTAACCTGCAAGCACTTGACCATTGATGATCATTGCGGGGGTACCTTGTAAGCCAAGCTCTGAAAATGCTTGATAGTTTTTCGCAGTTAACTGCGCGACTTGAGCATCGTTTTCGAGAGCGCTTGCGGTATCCGTTTTGTTCGCCACTTTTTGCAGAGAACTTGAGTCATGTAAGCCATTTTTTGCAAAAAGCAGTCGGTTAACTTCGCTAAACTGCTTTGGTTGATGTTGCCATACCTTCAGCGAATATTGCGCAGCGCCCACGTCCGTTGATTGGCTCATCATATGCTTGATCGGAACGAAAATGTTCACCACTTTAATGTCGTCAACTTCAGAGACAATCTTCTCTAATGCAACTTCAAGCTTTTTGCAGTACGGGCAGTTATAGTCGGTGAAATTAATAATGATATTTTTACTGTCAGGGTTGCCGATAAACGGTTGTTTTGGGTTGCTGTAGAGCCAGTCATGATGTTGAGCAAGCTGCTTTTCGTACTCCACTTGAGCGTTCACATATTGATTTAAGCTCTGATGAAGCTGGGGAATAAGCGCTGGGTTGGATTGTAATATCTTCTCAATTTCCTGTAGCTGCTTTTGCTGCGCAGCAGGAAGATCGCCAGCAAGTGCGGCATGCGAAGAGAGGGTAAGCATGCATAGAGCGATGGAGCGAGTAACGATTTTCATGAGTTTTCCTAATAAAATAGCTATTTAGTGAAATAGCGTTCGTAACCATAAACCAAACGGGGAGGTGACCCCAGTGGATATCGAGCTGATTTGACCATCTTTCACAATCACAACGGTTGGCGTGACGCGTACTTGCCAATCTTGACTGTAATGGCCGGATTGATCATTTAAGACCGGAAACTGATATTGTTTTGCCGCCATAAATTGCGTTATACGGCTGTCATTGCCAGATGAAAGCGCAATGCTGACCACCTGATGCTCGCTGGCTAGCCTATCAATGCTAGGGCTAACCCATTTACACGCGCCGCACCAGGTTGCCCAAAAATAGACGATAACGGGTTTGTCTTTACTGAGTTCATTCACGTTGACTGGCAGACCATCAAGGGTTGTACCAATGATGTTCGGCGCCACCCCATTTGGCATATCTTGGGTATAGTAGAGATTGACGCCAACCGAGAGCAGCGCCATTATCCCCAGCAAAGAGACTAACTCTTTAAGCCAACGTTTGGCCCAAAATGGTTTAGTGTCCTTGGGGGATTGAGATAACTCGTTTTTGCTCATTCTCATTCTCCCACTTGTTTGATAGTGTCTAATACCGTTTGGCTATCCAGTATGACGGGAAGCTCAACACCGGTTGGATTATTGGGGCCATAAACAATGTTAAATGGCACCCCATAACGTTGGTGGCTCTGTAAGTATTGGGTGACCGCATCGCTTGGTGTCGTCCAGTCACCTTTCATTAATACTATGTCTTGCTCTTTTAAGCGGCTGTATACCGGGTCTTGTAATATCACGCCAATTTTATTGGCCTTACAGGTGATGCACCAATCCGCGGTAACATCGACAAAGACGCTTTTGCCCTGCGCAACCAACTGAGGGATCTGGTTTGCATCGAGTGGCTGCCAAGAAAGATCATCCACTATCGGAGAGGCCCAGTTTTCCGCGGTCACGCTACCGACAATCAAACCGCCGCCGAGCGCAACGGTGACGAGGGCAAATGTGGCGAGCAGTGCTTTCTTACCGTGCTTAACCCCGATTAAAACGATCAATCCAATCACAATTAATACCATGATCGCCATCGCTATTGCGCTACCAATAAAAGGCGTCAGTAGGCTAGCCAGCCATAAACTGGTGGCAAGCATCATCACACCAAAGCCAGCTTTGACTCGATACATCCAAGCGCCCGGTTTTGGCATGTAGCTAACTAATTTTGGCTTGGCGGCAAACAGTAACCAAGGTGCGCTCATACCTAAGCCTAGCGCGAAAAATATCAGCCAAAGATCGAGGTAAGATGCCCCTAATGCATAGGCGACTGCGGTGCCTAAAAAAGGTGCGCTACAAGGTGTCGCGAGCAAGGTTGCAAACATCCCTTGAATAAAATGACCGAGGTGAGAGTCATTTCCTTTCAAAGCCATCCAAGTGTTGGCGCCCGATGGCAATCGGACTTCAAATAGCCCAAGTAGATTCGCCGCGAAGAGTAGTGTCACCACAAAAAGGAAAGTGATGAACCAGCCACTTTGGAATTGAATGCCCCAACCGATCGCTTGGCCGCCCATTTTGAGCACGGTGAGCCCGGCGGCGAGAATGGCGAAAGAGGTTAGGATCCCTAAAGCCGATGCGACAAATGAAGCGCGGACGTGTTTTTGTTGCATGCCTTGAGCGGCGACGACGCTGTTTAACTTCATGCCGAGTACGGGCAGCACGCAAGGCATGATATTAAGGATCAAACCGCCAAGCAGGGCGAAGCCAAACATGGCAATGAGCCCGTGATCAGAGTCAACCTTAGCAGCCAAAGGCATCGTCGAAACCGTCGTATTCAGTTCGGCCGCGAGCGTATCGTCGATGACGGTAATCGTAATGGGTTTAGCACCAAGATCGGCTTCCCCCAGCCAGTTGCTGACATCAAAGACCGCGTTTAATTGATTGGCTTGAATAGAAAGCTTGGGTCTACCAAAATGCTCATCGACAACGGCCTCACCATCGACAAGAACTTGCGGGTTTAGCCACGGTTGAGATTGCGAGAGCTGCAAGGTGAGTGTTTGGTTAGCTTGATCCCAATAGGTATCCGTCACCGTTACCTGATCGGTTTTCTTGGGTGTGCTGCTCATCCCTTGGTTAAACAAAAACATCGCTTGCTGATCCAACATCAGATTGGGCATGTTTATGGGCAGGGCGATGGAGTAATCCGTGATGACACAAATCGTGGTACAAGACGCCAGTTGCAGCTTTGCCTTGAGCAGTGCAGGCTGGTCTAGATCTTTTAATGTAATAGTGAGCGGAAAACTAACATGGGATTGATAGCCCAACGTGACGACACCAAATTGCTCGTAGTGGCGAGGAGCCGGCCAGTGCCAAGTCACATCCGCGATGTTTTCTGATTGTGACCAATCTAACTCTGGAGCTACCCCGCCTTCACCAGGGCTGCGCCAATATGTTTTCCAATCTTTTTCCAGCTCTACGTCTAAAACCGCTTGAACTTGATTCGCGCTGTGGTCGTGCTCACCGGTGAGCATAACCCTTAGCTGAACCGGGGGGTGATCTGGGCTACTTATCCAGCCTGTTGACTGGGCAAAGGCCATTGAAGACGCAGCAAAGCCTGTAATGATAAATATGCACAGACGCAGTAGGGTTTGGCTAATACGCCGCTGCGCTTTAGCTTGGGGTAAAGTAGATTTTATATACACAAATGATCTCCAAGAATAAAAAGAATTAACGATGGATAAGATCGTTGTGCTTATTCTTGGAAAATACAGTGAGTAACATGGAGCCGATTTTTGGAGGCGGTAATGGGCTCTGTCGAGGTAAACAGTACTTTGTCACTGATGGCTGTGTAAGCGAGAACGATAAAAACGAACAGCAGGAAAACGAAATGACCATCAGAGTGGTTATTGGTCTTATTTAGCAGTTGGTTACTTTTATCACAGCGATCTTCAGGCGCTTGGATTGCCTGATCGACATCGGCATTTGATGCGTATTGAATTGACGCGCTGCCGTCGTTCGCAGGTGCCGAGATACGGCTAGCCATTGTTTGAGTTAGGCAGGTGAGCACCACCAATCCAACTAACAATAGAGACCATATAACGCGACGGATATGAAAGCGATCTTGCAAATGCACCTCAAAAGAAAATGCGTAACCAATGGCCGTTCAGAATATGAAAGCTGTCTAAATGACGCAAGACGGGGTAAGTCAGAAAATTGTAAATATTAATGATTTCCCCCTATTGATAAACCTCAATAAGGGGAAGTTGATGCAGGTTAATTGGCTTTCTTGAGCAGCAGATTTTCACCGCCACGGTTTCTTCTGACTTGGCGACGCAATAGGAAGCTCATCAACATGCCACTAAAAAAACTCATCAGTAGCATTAAGTACATCATGCGATCGCTATTGCGGTAGTGATGATCAGAGATAGCGGTCACACGGCCCTTTTCGAAAGTAATACGAATAAAGCCGATTTGGCTCCCCTCGTGATAAATCGGTTCGACCAATTGTTGGCGGCCAATACTCGCGGTGGCAAGAGGCGTATCTAGGCCTAACGTGGCGCGAACGGGTTGGGCATTTTTACTGGAGGCTAGTTTTACGCCCTCCGCATCATAGATGGTTGCATCGAACACCAGCCGATCTTGGGAGAGCTGATCGGTTAGCTGAAGCAGGCGCTCTTGTTCTTCGTTTACCAACATATTGCTGGCAGAGAGCGCCGCTTGTGAAACCAGTACACTGGTTAGCGTTTCTAACTGCCGAGTTTGGATCTGTTCGTTACCTTTGCTGATCACCACACCATTTTGAATGGTGATAACAAAAAGCAGTGCCAATGCGCCCATCGCCGCAATGCGTAAAAAAGAGCGAAATGAAAATAACGAAGTACTCATACTGTTCCTTAGTCGTGTTCAAAAGCCGGATTTTGAACTTTTAAGCATATTGTAGCTTGCCTTTGTAAATTGCAATAGGGTAACGTTCTTGTATCGTATTAATGGATTAATAATCATGGATGAAATGAAGACTATCGCATTTAGTAAACGGATCTCGCTACTCAATCGCTTCCCCGAAGTGTTATCTGCCACTCAGTTGGATAAAAACAAAGCCAACTGGATTATTTTCGCCCCATATCTCTCGCCAGCTCACCTCGAAGACATTGATTTTTTTACCGGATTCTATAATTCAGTGGTGTCTATTTGGCAAGTCGGTCAGTACGAAGTGGCATTAATGGCCGGAGAGTTAACCGCGCAACATGAAGAGATACTGCAAGCTCTGAGCCTAGATTACGCACGTTTAAATGATGTTCCCGATCTGTCAAAGCCCGGGCTCATTGTTATGGATATGGACTCGACGGCGATCCAGATTGAATGCATTGATGAAATTGCTACCTTAGCTGGGGTCGGTGAGATGGTCGCAGAGGTGACCGAGCGAGCTATGCAGGGCGAGCTCGACTTCGAACAGAGCCTACGCCAACGTGTTGCTGCGTTAAAAGGCGCAGATCAAGTGATTTTAGAGCAGGTGCGTTCGCGCTTACCTTTAATGCCCGAGCTTGAAGAGTTGGTGGCTAGTTTGAAAAAGTATGGTTGGAAAACCGCCATTGCTTCAGGCGGCTTCACCTATTTTTCCGACCACCTACAACAGACGCTAGCCTTAGATCATGCTCAGTCAAACACACTCGAAATCATCGACGGTAAGCTGACCGGAAAGGTACAAGGTGACATAGTTGGTGCGCAAGCCAAGGCGGAAATATTGCAACAACTGGCGAGCCAATATGACATAGAGCCACACAATACGGTTGCCGTCGGTGATGGGGCCAACGACTTGGTGATGATGCAAAGCGCAGGGCTTGGTGTTGCTTACCACGCCAAACCGAAAGTTGAGCAAGCCGCGCAAACGGCGGTGCGTTTTGCTGGGCTTGGCGGGGTGCTGTGCATTTTGAGCGCGGCGCTGATGAAGCAACGTAAAGTTAATTGGTAGCCCAAAAGCGTAAGCGCTTGCCACTGCTTCACTTAGTTTCTGCTTTATAGGCAGGGGCTAAGTGAGCTCTAATCGTATCAGCACTTCATCAGTGATATCCACCAACTCACCATAGCCAATTAAACTATTGAACTCTTTTTCCAAGGCGCGCGCATGGTGCATGGTGGACTTAGCTAAATTTCCTAGCTCACTATTCAATAAATTGGTAGAGGACTCAAAGATCGGCATTCCAGAAACGCGGAGCGCATAAAATTGGCCGATCAGCTTGGCTTTTTTGACAAAGCGCAAGCGCTCATCAATAGACTCAAAGTCATTTTGCAGCTTGGTGTGCACTTGCTCTATCTGTTTACCGTTTTGTACTACGGCAACATAAAGCTCATGAAACTGAGGTCTTGCCCCGGAGACTGGTCGCATCGGTGATGCCAGCAAGGTGTTGGTACGATTTTTAAATAGTGGTTCGAGTGATACTTTCCCAGCGTGCCCCAGCGATTGCAGAATTTTGGCCAGCGAATGCAGTGGAAAATTTACCCCTACGGCTTTCGGTTGTAAAATTCGGTCTTTCTTCTCGGTATAAAATGGAATGCTGACCATGCGGTTGAGTAGCAAGTGGTGCATGGTGTTGAGCAGTTCATTTGACGGTAACTCTTCGCTATCTTCTTCGAGTTTTTCTTTGTTATGACTAATTAAACGTTTAAGGAAGTTGGCGCAACGGTTGGCTTGTTGGCTTTCTACTAGAGTTAATTGAACATTGCGACAGTCTGGGCTCAATCGAATAATATGATAAGCGACCTCAGACAAAGGAACGTTCGCATCGTAGCGCTGTAGCTCGAGATAATTGATGCTGACGATATCCCCCGCTTTTGCAGGCAAGGGAGCCTCTAACCTTACGTTTAAACCTTGGGTCGAAAAGTTCAGGCTTTGACCTTTGATTGGATCCTGACCATCTAGGCTTAGCTCTAGTGGAGAGTCAAACATGTAACGTGGCTCTTTTCGCTGAGCTCTGGCGTCAAAGTAGACCCCTTGCGGAGTACCGACGATAGCCCGAGAGTGACGGTATGGGTTGAGCTCCGAGCTTGGTAGTGTTGGCTTCTCGGTTAATAAGTAGTCGTGGCTATTTTGCGGATCACTGACTTCTTGCAAAATACCCACATGAGTTAAAGTATTTAACGTTTCCTTCATTTCTGGCGCGACCTCTAATAGGTCTGCCACTTCCTCTTTTGACAGCTCAAACATATGCAAGCGATGAACCCGCCAGCTATCGCGTCTTGCGCCCACATGCCAAAACAGTTGCCGTTGTTCACGGGTGGCTTCAGGTAGCATCATGCTATAAAACAGCGTCTTATCTTGATGATTATGAGTAAACGAATAGACAAAGCTGCTGCTTTCACGCATGCCTGGTTGGATCAGTGGTGCCATACGATCTTTGGTCAGTAGCGTGCCAAAGGTTTGTTGATTCCGCTCATCATGCCAGTATTTCCACAGCGCTTGGTTGGCATCGGTGAGTAGAGCATAGCGAAGCTGAGTACCACTAAAAAAAAGCGGTAAATTGGTGGTATGACGTAGATAGCAGTGTTCATAGCCGCGAGACCGCGCGCGTAAAATGTGGTCTTGGTTGTCGTGTTTCGCGCGTTTGGTGCTGCTTTGCAGCAGTTGTTCAATCGCATGAGCGATAATATCGGTGTCGGTAAGGCGTTTTAATCGTAGCCAGCGAACGCTGTTATTTTCATAGCAGTCATCCACCCCTAAGATGCGGTATTCCAAAGGCTCTTCTAATTGTGGGTCGTTGAGCTCTTTTGCTATCTGAATAAAGGTTGCTTGCAGCACTTCACCTAATCGATAGTCAAATGCGCTTGGTACTTTAAAGCGTGCGCCCGAGCAAGATAGGTCAACACTGACGCCGTGGATCTCTTGACCGGTACTCAGTTTTATATCCACTTGGCTTGCCATCTTTAGGCGGTTTTCTTGGCGGCGTAGGTCATAGCCAAGCCGGATCGCCTCTGCCTCGTAAGGGCTTTCAGGATCGGTGATGCTATAAGCCATGTTGGAGCGTTTTTGATTCATGACTCGAAAATTATTGCGAGTATTGATCAGCGCTTCCCATACCCCTTCGGTATAACCACCATAGCGTTTCACTTTTTTGTGATAAGCATTGATCGCAACATCATCAAGCCAGTGACGAATGCCATTTAAGTTGTACTCGCGGCATTCTCCCTGAACTCGGCCGCGCAGGTCGATAGATTTACTGCAAGGGGCCATGACCCTTTTGAGTTCCATCTTAATAATGATCCGAGCTGACGGGTGCTCGCCCTCCGTCATTTGAGATAATACGAAATCAAAATCATCGGAGTGGTATGCTGGGATCAATCGTTCTACGTAAGAGAGTATTTCTGCCTGTTCCATTGTGTCTGCTAAAGTCTTATCCTTGTTACATTATCGGCAAAGTACGGTGTACCTTTAGTAGATTATACGTTTAGCCTTGGTTTAGATATCTTTAAGTATAGTTTTTAAGAAGTGAAAAGTGATGGCAAAAGCAAAACGGGCTTATGTTTGTAATGATTGTGGCGCGGATTTTCCCCGCTGGCAAGGTCAGTGTAATGCCTGTGGGGCATGGAATACCATTTCGGAAGTGAGGCTCGCGGCCTCCCCACAAGTGGCGCGCAATGAACGCTTATCGGGTTATGCCGGTTCTGCGACTGAGTCTCAGGTACAAGTGCTTTCTGAAATTGACCTGCAAGAAGTGCCGCGTTTTAGCAGTAGCTTTAAAGAGCTCGACCGGGTGCTCGGTGGCGGGATCGTACCGGGGGCGGCCATATTGATTGGCGGTAACCCAGGTGCTGGTAAGTCGACGCTCTTGCTCCAAACCATGTGCCGGCTAGCCGGTGAAATGCCCACTTTGTATGTCACCGGTGAAGAGTCGTTGCAGCAAGTGGCGATGCGAGCGTCAAGGCTTGGCCTACCCAAAGACAGTTTAAAAATGTTGTCGGAAACCAATGTCGATAAAATCTGCCAAATCGCGGAAAAAGAACAGCCGCGCATTATGGTTATCGACTCCATTCAGGTCATGCATGTTGCCGATGTTCAATCCTCTCCGGGCAGCGTCGCGCAGGTGCGTGAATCGGCGACCGCGCTAACCCGTTATGCTAAGAAAAATAATGTCTCCATTTTCTTGGTGGGTCACGTAACTAAAGACGGTACGCTCGCTGGGCCGAAAGTGTTAGAGCATATTATTGATTGCTCGGTGTTGCTCGATGGTAGCAACGACAGTCGTTTTCGAACCCTTCGCAGTCATAAAAACCGTTTTGGCGCCGTGAACGAACTTGGTGTATTTGCCATGACAGGGCAGGGGCTCAAAGAGGTCAGCAATCCTTCCGCTATATTCTTGTCACGAGGAGAAGAAGAAACCTCTGGCAGTTCCGTAATGGTGGTTTGGGAGGGGACTCGTCCGCTATTGGTTGAGATCCAAGCGCTGGTGGATTACTCCCAACTGGCTAATCCGCGCCGCGTCGCGGTAGGCCTTGAACAAAATAGGCTTTCATTATTGTTGGCGGTATTACATAAGCACGGTGGTTTGCAAATGGCTGACCAAGATGTGTTTGTTAACGTGGTTGGTGGCGTCAAAGTGACAGAAACCAGCGCAGACTTAGCGTTATTGGTGGCCTTACTGTCGAGTTTTCGCGACCGAGCCTTGCCTAAAGATGTGGTGGTGTTTGGTGAGGTTGGCCTTGCTGGAGAAATTCGCCCGGTGCCGAGTGGGCAAGAGCGCTTAATGGAAGCCTTTAAGCACGGCTTTAAAAAAGCCATTGTGCCCGCGGCGAATATGCCAAAAGGTGGCATACAAGGCATGCAAATCCATGGGGTGAAAAAGCTTTCAGACGCAATCGAAGCCTTTGATGAGCTTTAGTGCGTTTTTTCTATTCAAACCCAATACAAAAGTGGCTATAATCGGCGCAAACTTCTAACCCTAGTATGCGAAACGTAGTATCTGGGTCCAAACATGCTCAGAATCGTTGCGTTAGAGGGGACTATTTTAGCTATTGGAATAGAAAACCAAGCAGATCGCTACTAAAGTTTAAACACACAATTCTCCTCGTTATGAACGCGGAGAGTTTTTTTTCTATTGAATGCACGCAGTACTATTAGTCTTGACAGATTGTGGTATACTTTGCGCGCATTTTATATCCTATTAATAGAGTAAAACGATGACTGATTTATCAAAATACAGAAACATTGGTATTTTCGCGCACGTTGATGCGGGTAAAACCACGACTACTGAACGTATCCTAAAGCTTACTGGCCAGATCCACAAAACTGGTGAAGTACATGACGGTGAGTCAACAACTGACTTCATGGAACAGGAAGCTGAGCGCGGTATTACTATTCAGTCAGCGGCAGTAAGCTGTTTCTGGAACGATCACCGTCTAAACGTTATCGATACTCCTGGACACGTTGACTTCACAGTTGAAGTTTACCGTTCTCTTAAAGTACTTGATGGTGGTATCGGTGTATTCTGTGGTTCTGGTGGTGTTGAGCCTCAGTCAGAAACTAACTGGCGTTACGCGAACGAATCAGAAGTATCTCGTCTGATCTTCGTTAACAAACTAGACCGCATGGGTGCAGATTTCTTCAACGTTGTTGACCAAGTTAAGAACGTTCTAGGTGCTACTCCTCTAGTAATGGTTCTACCAATCGGTCGTGAAGACGACTTCGTTGGTGTTGTAGACCTACTAAGCAAAAAAGCATACGTATGGGATGACACAGGTCTTCCTGAAAACTACGAAATCACTGATATCCCAGCGGATATGATGGACGACGTAGAAGCTTACCGTGAAGAGCTAATCGAAACTGCTGTTGAGCAAGACGATGACCTAATGGAAGCGTACATGGAAGGCGAAGAGCCTTCAATCGAAGACCTTAAGCGTTGTATCCGTAAAGGTACTCGTGACATCGCGTTCTTCCCAACTTACTGTGGTTCTGCGTTCAAGAACAAAGGTATGCAACTTATCCTGGATGCGGTAGTAGATTACCTACCTTCTCCAACTGAAGTTGACCCACAACCTCTTACTGATCCAGAAACTGGTGAAGCAACTGGCGAAGTAGCAACTGTATCTGCAGACGAGCCACTTAAAGCACTTGCATTTAAGATCATGGACGACCGTTTCGGTGCACTAACGTTCATCCGTATCTACTCTGGCCGCATGAAGAAGGGTGACACTATCCTTAACTCTGCAACTGGCAAAACAGAGCGTATCGGCCGTATGGTTGAGATGCAAGCTGATGACCGTAACGAGCTAACTGAAGCTCAAGCTGGTGACATCATCGCTGTTGTTGGTATGAAGAACGTTCAAACTGGTCACACTCTATGTGATCCTAAGCACGAATGTACTCTTGAGCCAATGATCTTCCCAGAACCAGTAATCTCTATCGCTGTTGCTCCAAAAGACAAAGGCGGTTCGGAGAAAATGGGTATCGCGATCGGTAAAATGGTTGCAGAAGATCCATCTTTCCAAGTTGAGACTGACGAAGATTCAGGCGAAACTATCCTGAAAGGTATGGGTGAACTTCACCTAGACATCAAGGTAGACATCCTTAAGCGTACTTACGGTGTAGACCTAGTAGTTGGTCAACCACAAGTTGCTTACCGTGAAACTATCACTCAAGCAATTGAAGATAGCTACACGCACAAGAAGCAATCTGGTGGTTCTGGTCAGTTCGGTAAGATCGACTACCGCATCAAACCAGGCGAGCCAAACTCAGGCTTCACGTTCTCTTCAACTGTTGTTGGTGGTAACGTACCTAAAGAATTCTGGCCTGCAGTTGAGAAAGGTTTTGCATCTATGATGGAAAACGGTGTTCTTGCTGGCTTCCCAACGCTAGACGTTGAAGTTGAACTATTCGATGGTGGCTTCCACGCAGTCGATTCATCTGCAATCGCATTTGAAATCGCAGCGAAAGGCGCATTCCGTCAGTCTATGCCTAAAGCAGGCGCTCAACTTCTTGAGCCAATCATGCACGTAGACGTGTTCACTCCAGAAGACAACGTTGGTGACGTTATCGGTGACCTTAACCGTCGTCGTGGTATGATCAAAGACCAACAAGCTGGTACTACTGGCGTACGTATCAAAGCAGACGTTCCTCTTTCTGAGATGTTCGGCTACATTGGTCACCTACGTACTATCACTTCTGGTCGTGGTCAGTTCTCTATGGAGTTCTCTCACTACGCAGCATGTCCACAAAACGTTGCTGAAGAAGTTATTGCTAAAGCTAAAGAAGAGAAAGAAAACAAGTA
>Ga0209272_10001734_pt1 | contig 13228 bp, 13 predicted proteins | sample tdDd002_FD_187125 | JGI IMG/M metagenome (GOLD analysis project Ga0209272, IMG submission 187125) | Marine sediment microbial communities from the Atlantic coast under amendment with organic carbon and nitrate - tdDd00.2 (SPAdes)... | ecosystem: Environmental > Aquatic > Marine > Coastal >... | reverse complement strand
AAGGATGATCAAGTTTTGTTGGAAACCAGAGCAAAGGATAAAGACTCAGATCCAGGTGCAATAGCGATACCTGGTGGCCACATGGAGCCGGGGGAGTGTCAGCAAACAACTCTGTTCAGAGAGGTGAAGGAAGAGTTGAAAATCAAACCCTCTCAGTTCGGGTACTTGTGCTCTCTGTACCACCCAACGATCGAACTGCAATTAATTCACTATTATATCGTTACAAGCTGGCAAGGTGATATTCAGAGTTTAGAAGCAGAATCTGTTGATTGGTATTCGATAATAAAAGCGCCAGTTTCAACAAAAGTCGATAGCATTGCATTAAGTGAATATCAGCGACTAAAAGAATCGTTGAAGCCTTTGTTTAATCCGTAGAGTTCGGAAAAATCGCAAATGTGCGGGTGATGATTTTTTAAAAGTTGGAGTCATTTTAAAATATATTGAAATGTCCTTCTTTTAAAAATTGATACCTCGCGAAAACTTGATCAAAAATAAACTTCACTTTCAGCCAGTTATGCTAATTTTTGAAAATGAAAGCGAATAGAGGGAAGTGTATGTCGAAATGGTTAGACTGGGCAAAGCAACTTCAAGCAATAGCTCAAGCAGGGGAGGCGTATAGTAAAGACGCCTTTGATTTGGAACGATTTAAAATGGTCGAGTCCATTGCACATCAAATGTTTGCTGACATCAGCCAAAAACCAGTGGCTGATGTTCAAAATCTGTTTATTGCTGAAAAAGGTTACCCGACACCGAAAGTCGATCTTCGAGCTGGCGTTATTAAAGATGGCAAGATTTTACTGGTGAGAGAACGTGAAGATGGTGGTTGGACATTGCCTGGCGGTTGGGCTGACGTATGTGAAACCCCAAGTGCTGGAGTAATTCGAGAAGTATTAGAAGAATCTGGTTTAGTTGTTGCAAATCCAAAGCTGATCGCTATACGGGATAGGGCCATTCACGACTACCAACCACCTTATCCATTCCATATCTACAAAATGTTTTTTTTATGTGAGTATGTCTCTGGTGAACCAAAAGAAAACATAGAAGTCTCCGAGATTGAGTTTTTTGACCAGCACAAGATCCCTCAACTCTCTCAAAGCCGGACGCTACCGAGAGATATTGATATGGTGTTCGATGCTTTTTACAGTGAAGATTTTCAGGTGCATGTGGATTGAGGAGAGATTATGAGTCAACGATGTGGGCAGTGCAGGCAGTTTACTCGCCAAAAAGGTAGCGTTGATGTTTGTGATGCTTGGGGTCAGCCGACTAATGCAAAAAGAAACGCTTGTGAGTACTTTATGCCGACAATTCGAGCAAAAGACCGAGTGATTAGCCCTCGAAATGCCAACATGCCCTAAAGAATTATCATTAGTTGGGAATTGTTTAAACAATCAGTATTAACAAGTCACTGCAAACGATTACTGATCGGGTGAACTACTGTATAATTTGCGTCGCGTCACACTTTGGTGGCGCGTGGTACATTTCAGGATCCCCATGTTGAAGAAATCTCTTGCTCTAATGCTTGCTGCGTACTCACTTCCTTCCGTTGCAGGTTCGACCATCGGTATTGTCGGTGCGATGGATGTAGAAGTTGAAGCGCTATTGCCAAAAATCCAAAACCAACAAGTAAAAAAAATTGGTAGTCATCGCTTTTACACGGGTGAGTTAGAGGGTAAAACGGTTGTCGTGACTAAATCGGGCGTTGGTAAAGTGAATGCCGCAATGACAACTACACTCTTGATTCAATCTTTTGGTGTTGACCAACTTATTTTTACTGGTATTGCTGGTGCTAGTGATCCTAAGTTGGATCCACTCGATGTAGTGGTCTCAACACGGTTGGTTCAGCATGATGTTGATCTAACGGCATTTAATATGCCAAGGGGACTGCTGCCTGACTATCAAGAACGTTACTTCTATGCAGACAAAACACTGCAAAAGTATGCGTTTGATGCGGCGGTTGAAACCTTAGGCAAAGAGAGCGTTTATCGTGGCATTATTGCATCTGGTGACCAGTTTATTGCAAGCAAAGTGAAAGTGACGGGCATCTATCAAGAATACAATGCGATGGCTGTAGAGATGGAAGGTGCGGCACTTGGTCAAGTGGCCGAAGCCTTTAAAGTGCCGTATGTGGTCATTCGAACAATTTCTGATAAAGCGGATGGCTCTGCGGATATTGTTTATTCCGATTTAAAAAAGGCAACCGCAGATAACTCCGCCAATATTACGCTTAATATGCTTAAGCAAATGTAAGTGTCTTAAAAAGCAGCGATAAAACGCTGCTTTTTTGTGCCTAAGTCACTCTATGCACTGACTGACTCTTCAAATCGAACATCGTTTGCAGAGCGCCACCAATGATCGAGCTGCTCTCTGTTCATCGGTTTGCCGAACAAGTAACCTTGCATGAAGTCACAGCGGTAAGCAGAAAGCCATTCATGCATTACGTTGTGTTCAATGCCTTCAGCGGTCACAGTTTTGTTTTGCGCATGGCAAAGCTCGATGATTGGCTTAATAACATGTTCATTATCGGTGTGCATTAAGGTCAGCAGAAATTCTCGGTCGAACTTGATTTTTTGAACGGGGTATTGAACCAGTTGGGTCAATGATGTGTAGCCAGAACCAAAGTCATCGATCGCCAATCGATAGCCAAGTTTAGAAAGTTCATCGAGTAACACTGTTCCTTGTTGATCACTTGCGAACGTCTCCGTTATTTCAAGCTCAATGCACTGCGGAGGTACAGAATTTACCTGGGCATGCTTGTGTATATATTCCGCCATTGATAGCGAGTTTAGCTCAGCTGACGAAAGGTTGATGGATAAGGTAATGTCTTTGCCGAAAATCTCTTTTAGGTGATGGTATTCCAGCATCGCGTTGGAGAAGACCCAACGATCTATCTTGTTAAACTGACCGCTTTGTTCTGCAATTGGAATAAACTCGGCGGGCGGAACAACTCCTAGGTTTGGTGAATCCCAGCGAAGCAATACCTCAAGGCCTTCAATCTCATTTGCTTTGTTATTCATGTATGGCTGAAATACTAAGTGGAACTCCTTTTCTATATCTTCTTTTCGTAGTTCGCGTTCTATATCACCTTTTCTCTGGGCGGCTTCATCCATTTCCATGGAATAGTAAGAGGCTTGGTTTTTACCAGCACGCTTTGCCTGATACATCGCGGCGTCAGCACAAGATAAGAGTTTCTCAATATCTTGTCCGTCTTGAGGAAACCCAGCGATACCGACACTTGCCGTCACAGGTAGCCCACCAAAATGGTGATGATTACAATTCTTAATCGGTTCAAGGAGTGCATTGGTCAACTCATCGGCTATGGAAGAGGATTGGTGCTTGCTGCTTAAAAGAATGGCAAATTCATCTCCTGACAGGCGAGCACCAAAACAGGTACTATCGTGTTTGTGAGCGAATAAAGCACATACTTTTTGAATATGCCCAGCAAAGGCTTTCAGCAATTTATCGCCCCATTCATGGCCATACTTATCATTCACGAACTTAAAATTATCTAGATCGACATAAATAACCCATAGGTTGTCTGTGCAAGAGGCAAGTTCTCTACAGGCTAGGGTTTGAAAGCGAGAGCGGTTTGCTAGTTGCGTTAGCTGGTCTGTTTCAGCAAGGCGTTTAGTTTGTTCATAACTTTTTCTTAGCTCTTGGTACATGTCAAAAAAGCGCTGCGACAAGCGCCCAATCTCATCATTGCTGTTGAGTTTTTCGATGTTATCTCTCGTATTGCTCTCAATGTCTGTTAGCTGGTTATCCAGCTTGGCGATTGGCTGCATAACATAGAGGTATAAGACGATGACAATTAATGCGATGGTGATGAGGCCAGCGACACCAAATGATAGGGCAAGTTCTAGCCAAACCTTTTCGACTTTATTCCACATCAGATATTCCGCAGGCGAGAGAATGGCATAAAAACCGGGTAGCAGCTCTATCGTTTGCGCCAATGGTATATCGAGATAAATGGGCTTGTCAGAAAAGGTGATGACGCTATGGGTATCGTATTCAATTTCGTGTTTTATATCATTAAATGACTCCAGTGATACGGATGCCACAATGAATAGGCTAAAGGCTGGGTTAAATGTTGTAGCTACTTCACCGGAACGGCTATCAAGGACTTGATACTTTAATAAGATACTCTGACCGCTGGAGTTGTAGATAAACCCGGTATGGCTAAAGGCCTGTTGGTTATTAAAGGTTTTCGTTACGTACGCTGAAATCTTGGGGTCTAGCACGCCAGTGGGCTGGTAAGTACTTTCTTGGAAATACAGCACTTGGCTTTGGCCGTTAAGAATTGCCATGTTAGTGTCGCCGTTGTAGCCATGGCTTAATACTTCGACCGTTTCTGCTAACTGGCTTTCTAAACGAGTAGATTGTTCATTTGAGCCTCGGTTGGCTAAATAATCTAGCACCGCATAGCTTTTTGATAGGGTATGTGCGTAGCTGTTAAGAAACACATTCGCTTGGCGAAGTTGACCTGCAAGCTGATCCATCTGAAGTTGGATATAGCTGTCTTCGCGTTTTATCAACGTGACTTTTTGAATGCTGTAGATGATATAGCTAGACACCAATGCACTGAGCAATATGACTGGCGTGACAAGCAAAATGATTCTATTGCTAAGTTTCATGTGGTGATAATTTTAATTTTCCATTGCTTCTCTTCTAATTAAGAAGCCACTTATTGCATAGATTGATTTTTCAACGAATTGTATGTTGTATATGAAACAAAGTCTTACAAATGTCGTAAATTTGTGAAGGGGAGGGTGATTTATAAACAGAGGGCTTTGTATTCTTGAATTTAAGACAAAACTGGACTTGGAAATGATCGTTAACCTCAGTTTCGTGGTTGGTTATTCATCATCGAAACGTTTCGATGGCAAAATGTGACTTCACTATCCTTTTCTTAATCAGTTAGTACTCAATTGCGGATCATTCTCACACCTTATCGATCTGTGACTGGTCAATTATTCCTATCGTTCTATTATTGCATCGAAACGTTTCGATGAGTGTTTTGTCAATATAGAAATTAATCCAAGAGAGACGCTCACAGTTGTATGAACGTGTAACCGAAAGGTCGATGAGATGAAAAAAAGTACCCTAATTAACTCAGAAATTTCTTACTTGGTGGCGACGTTGGGTCATACCGATGAAATCACCATTTGTGACGCGGGCTTGCCAATCCCTGACCATGTTCAACGTATCGATTTAGCGTTGACTCATGGCGTTCCTGGTTTCCTTGATACCGTTCGCGTGATTCTGTCTGAGTCCCAAATTGAAGGGGTCATCATTGCTGAAGAATTCGCAAAAGTTAGCCCTGTTCACCATGATGCGCTGATCACTGAGCTAGCAAAAGAAAGTGAGCTAGCAGGTAAGCAGATCGCGATTAACTATGTGTCGCATGAAGATTTTAAAGCTCGCACAGAACAAAGCAGTGCTGTTGTTAGAACAGGCGAGTGCACACCATACGCGAATGTGATTTTCCAAGCCGGCGTGGTCTTTTAAGCCACAACTAATTGAGGACAAATTATGACTCAAGCCATTCTACAACTCAGCGACATCGAGAAAGCGTTCCCGGGCGTTAAGGCGTTGGATAAAGCCAGCCTTAATGTTTACCCAGGTCGCGTGATGGCGTTAATGGGCGAGAACGGGGCAGGTAAGTCGACCTTGATGAAAGTGCTTACGGGCATCTACCACATGGATGCGGGAAGCATTAAATATCAAGGTCAGCCAGCGGCGTTTAAAGGTCCACGAGACTCACAAGAAGCCGGTATCAGTATTATTCACCAAGAATTGAACTTGATCCCGGAACTGACGATTGCCGAAAACATCTATCTAGGCCGTGAATTTACCGGTTCTATGGGGCGTATTCAGTGGGGCAAGATGTATGAAGAAGCAGACAAGTTGCTTCAACGCCTTAACGTAAAGCACTCTTCAAAAACGCTGCTTGGTGATTTGAGCCTTGGTGAACAGCAAATGGTGGAGATTGCCAAAGCGCTGTCTTTCGAATCCAAAGTCATCATCATGGATGAACCAACGGACGCGTTGACCGACAAAGAGACGGAATCGCTGTTTAAAGTGATCAACGAACTTCGCGACCAAGGTTGCGGCATTGTTTACATCTCACATCGCCTAAAAGAAATCTTTGAAATCTGTGATGACATTACCGTGCTACGTGACGGTAAGTTCATTGGCGAATGCCAAGTGAAAGACACCAATGAAGACGGACTGATCGAGATGATGGTTGGCCGTAAGTTGGAAGAGCAATACCCACGTATCGATGTGAAGCACGGCGATGTTTGCCTTGAAGTGATTGGCTTGACTGGTTCTGGTGTTCACGACATCAACTTCACCCTTCAACGCGGAGAAATCCTTGGTGTCTCGGGTTTGATGGGCGCAGGTCGTACTGAGCTGATGAAAGTGATTTACGGTGCATTACCAAGTGAGCGTGGTGTCATCAACTTAGATAACAAGACCATTAACCCGGTTAGCCCACAAGATGGCTTGGCAAACGGTATTGCTTATATCTCTGAAGACCGTAAAGGCGATGGCTTGGTGCTGGGGTTATCCGTGAAAGAGAACATGTCTTTGTGTGCGTTGGATAAGCTCACCAAAGGTTTCCAAATCCAACACGGCGAAGAAGTTGTGGCGGTTGAAGACTTTATCAAACTGTTCAACATCAAAACGCCAACGCGTGACCAAATCATCGGCAACCTATCTGGCGGTAACCAACAGAAAGTAGCGATCGCAAAAGGATTGATGACCAAACCTAAAGTTCTGATTCTGGATGAGCCAACTCGCGGTGTCGACGTGGGGGCGAAGAAAGAAATCTATCAGCTAATCAATAAATTTAAAGCCGACGGCATGAGCATCATCTTGGTTTCATCTGAGATGCCCGAAGTGCTAGGCATGAGTGACCGTATCATGGTGATGCATGAAGGTCGAATTACAGGCGAATTTGATGCGAAAGACGCCGACCAAGAAACACTACTCGCTTGTGCCGTAGGCAAGAGAATGAATGAGGAAGCAGCATGAGTACTAATACCATGAGCAAACCAAACGAAACAGGCAGCAAGAAGCTGTTCACCAAAGAGTGGCTGATTGAGCAAAAATCATTGATTGCACTGCTGTTTTTGATTGTTGTCGTGTCATTTTTAAACCCGAACTTTTTTACGGTAGACAACATTCTTAATATCTTACGTCAAACCTCTGTCAACGCGATCATCGCAGTCGGTATGACACTAGTTATATTAACAGCGGGTATTGACTTAAGCGTAGGCTCTGTACTTGCGTTATGTGGTGCCTTCGCGGCGAGCATGATTGCGCTAGAAGTGCCAGTACTCATCGCGGTTCCAACTGCATTGTTTGCTGGTGCGGCACTGGGTGCGATAAGCGGTATCATCATTGCCAAAGGTAAGGTGCAAGCCTTTATCGCAACGCTGGTTACCATGACGTTACTGCGCGGTGTAACCATGGTTTACACAGACGGTCGACCTATCTCAACAGGCTTTACTGATACTGCAGACGCGTTTGCATGGTTCGGTACAGGTTACGCACTTGGTATTCCAGTACCAGTTTGGTTGATGGTGATTGTCTTTGCTGCGGCATGGTATCTACTAAACCACACTCGCTTTGGTCGCTATGTGTACGCACTTGGCGGCAACGAATCAGCAACGCGCCTTTCTGGTATCAATGTTGACCGTGTGAAGATCGGTGTATACGCAATTTGCGGTATGTTGGCAGCGCTTGCAGGCATTATCGTGACGTCTCGTCTGTCTTCAGCACAGCCAACTGCGGGTATGGGCTACGAGCTAGACGCTATCGCAGCGGTTGTTCTTGGCGGTACTAGCTTGATGGGCGGTAAAGGTCGCATCATGGGTACCTTGATTGGTGCTTTAATCATCGGCTTCTTGAACAATGCGCTGAACCTACTCGATGTTTCTTCTTACTACCAAATGATTGCGAAAGCAGTGGTTATCTTGCTAGCGGTACTGGTAGACAACAAAAACAAGTAATCCATAACAACTAATACATTAAAGCTAAATCCTGAATACAAACCGAGCCAGAGGACGTGTGCTGGCTCACCCTACACAAAGGACTAGAACGATGAAAAAACTCGCAACTCTTATCTCTGCTGCACTTCTTTCTTCAACCGTATCGGTAGCGGCGCAAGCTCAAGATACCATGGCGATTGTAGTTTCTACGCTAAATAACCCGTTCTTCGTAACGATGAAAGACGGCGCAGAAGCGAAGGCGAAAGAACTGGGATACGACTTGATTGTACTGGACTCGCAAAATGACCCGAGTAAAGAACTGTCAAACATCGAAGACCTAACGATTCGTGGCGTAAAAGCGATTCTGATCAACCCAACAGATTCAGACGCTGTGTCAAACGCGATTCGTATGGCGAACCGTTCTAAGATACCAGTGTTGACACTAGACCGTGGTGCAAGCCGTGGTGAAGTGGTGAGCCACATCGCTTCTGACAACGTGGTTGGTGGTGAAATGGCGGGTCACTACATCATGGAAAAAGTGGGCGAGAAAGCGAAAGTCATCCAACTCGAAGGTATTGCTGGTACGTCTGCGGCGCGTGAGCGTGGTGAAGGCTTCATGACAGCAGTGAAGGGTAGCAACATGGATCTACTAGCAAGCCAACCTGCGGATTTTGACCGTACTAAAGGTCTAAACGTAATGGAAAACTTGCTTGCAGCGAACCCAGACGTTCAAGCGGTGTTTGCTCAAAACGATGAGATGGCACTGGGTGCGCTTCGCGCAGTACAAGCATCAGGTAAAGATGTGCTGATTGTTGGTTTTGATGGCACTGAAGATGGTATCGCAGCGGTTAACCGTGGCAAGCTAGCGGCAACTATTGCACAGCAACCAGATCTAATTGGTGCGCTTGGTGTAGAAACTGCAGATAAAGTATTGAAAGGTGAGAAGGTTGAGGAGTACATTCCTGTTCCGCTAAAAGTGCTGACTAAGTAAGTTTCGCGCTAGGCTCAGGGATTACTTTTGAGAACCATGGAATGACCCAATGAGGTATTGGGTCATTCCAAACAATGCAAGTTGTACGTTGGAAAATGAAATCTAGCTGAATCGTAATACGCTTACCTTTTTCAAAGAGCGTAAGCCATATACCCAAGTGACTTCAAGCCAAGTCATTCTCGCTGAATCGAGCATATCGAGGTTACTTGGGTATATACTCCTGTTCAAACTAAAGGGTTCATTAAGAACCGAGGATAACCGTATGAATAAGTTAGTGGTGTTAGGTAGTGTAAACGCTGACCATGTTCTTCAAGTGCCTTCTTTCCCTCGCCCTGGCGAGACGCTGCATGGTCGCAACTATCAAGTTATCCCAGGTGGCAAGGGTGCCAACCAAGCTGTCGCGGCAGCTCGATTAACTGCCGATATCGGTTTTATTGCGTGTGTGGGGGATGATTCGTTCGGCATCAACATTCGTGAGAACTTTAAAATGGATGGCATCGACATCACAGGCGTGAAGATGCAGCCTAACTGCCCAACTGGCATTGCCATGATTCAAGTGGCAGACAGCGGTGAGAACAGCATTTGTATCTCCGCCGAAGCGAACGCCAAACTTACCGCAGAAGCGATTGAACCCGATTTAGAGCGCATTCGTCAGGCAGAATATCTGTTGATGCAATTGGAAACGCCAATGTGTGGCATCGAGAAAGCAGCGCGAATCGCAAAAGATGCCAAAACCAACGTGATTCTAAACCCTGCGCCAGCGCGTGAATTGTCAGATGAGCTGTTATCTTGCATTGATGTTATCACTCCCAATGAAACGGAAGCCGAAGTGCTAACTGGGGTGACCGTAACTGATGATGATAGTGCGCAAGAGGCGGCAAACATTCTGCACTCAAAGGGCATCGAAATTGTGATGATTACGCTTGGGGCAAAAGGTGTTTGGCTGAGTCAAAATGGCCGTGGTGAAATCATTCCTGGCTTCCGCGTAGAGGCAACGGACACGACCGCAGCTGGGGATACGTTTAATGGGGCATTCGTCACTGGTTTATTGGAAGACTTACCTTTAGAATCAGCGATTAAGTTTGCTCATGCAGCAGCAGCGATCTCTGTGACTCGCTTTGGCGCGCAAACTTCGATTCCAACCCGTCAAGAGGTTGAGGAGTTCCTTGAACAACAATAATCAAAAGGAGAAATAGCATGGCAACGATGAAAGACATCGCAAAACTGGCAGGGGTTTCCACTTCAACTGTGAGCCATGTTATTAACAAAACTCGCTTTGTCAGCGAAGAGATCTCAGAACGAGTCAACAACGCTGCCCAAGAGCTTAATTACTACGCGCCTTCAGCATTGGCGCGTAGCCTCAAAGTCAACCGCACCAAAACCATTGGTATGTTGGTGACTACCTCAACAAACCCATTCTTTGGTGAAGTCGTAAAAGGCGTTGAGCGCAGTTGCTACCACAAAGGTTATAGCCTGATCCTGTGTAACACTGAAGGCGATAATGAACGCATGCGTGACTCCATCAATACGTTGCTACAAAAGCGCGTTGATGGGCTTATTTTGATGTGTTCATCGTTAGAAGGGGAGCGCATTGATGTATTCGAGCGTTACTCTGACATTCCGGTTGTAGTGATGGATTGGGGGCCAATGTTGTTCACGAGCGATAAGATTCAAGATAACTCGCTTCGTGGTGGTTATCTGGCTGCTAAATACCTTATCGACTGCGGCCACAAAGAGATTGGTTGTATCACGGGGCCATTAATTAAGCACCAAGCGCAAATGCGTTATGAAGGCTATAAGCGTGCAATGATTGAAGCTGAACTGGATTTCAATGCCAACTGGATTGTGGAGTCCGATTTTGAGTGTGAAGGTGGTTATCAAGCCCTCAAGAAAATGGTTCAACGCGGTCCACTACCAAGCTCGATTTTTGTATCCAATGACATGATGGCGATGGGCGTAATTAATGCAGCAAATGAGCTTGGAATCAAAATTCCTGATGATCTTTCGATTATCGGATATGATGACATTCACATCGCAAAATTCATGTCTCCGTCACTCACTACTATTCACCAGCCCAAGTATCGCTTGGGTCAAGCCGCAGTCGAAACCTTACTGACTAAACTCGAAAATCATTCTAAAGAGCCGAATGTAGTGCAACTAGAGCCAACACTCGTGGAGCGAAACAGTGTCCTGCACAAATAGATTTAAGGCTTAAATCAGGGATTGCATCCGGTTAATGCCGAATTATGATCAATCGCGAAATTAGGGGGACAAAAGTCCTCCTTTTTTATTGTCCAAAGCTCCTAAACTGCCTTGAGTTAATTTGTATTGAAGCTTAAGGATTCAAAGTGAGTAAACAACCACATATTTGTGTCGACAAAACACAGGTTGCACCACGAGTTATTGTTTGCGGTGAACCAAATCGAGCTAATCGTATTGCATCTTTATTGGAACAAGCAGAATTGGTCGCAGAGAACCGAGAATATCGCGTCTTTACTGGCACATATAAAGGTCAACCTGTTTCTATTTGCAGTACCGGCATTGGCTCACCCTCAATGATTATTGCAGTAGAGGAGTTAAAGCAATGCGGTGTGACACATATTGTTCGTGTAGGCTCCGCGGGTGCGATGCAAGAAGGCATTCAGCTTGGTGAATTAATCGTAGCCGAAGCGGCTGTGCGCGATGAAGGAGGCTCTAAGTCATATGTCGAGCCGTCATTTCCTGCTTATGCAAGCTTCGAGTTACTTGCCAGCTTTGAACGCTTTTTAAATAACCAGCGGGTCACATATCATCGTGGTGTTGTACGCTCTCATGATAGTTTTTATACCGACGATGAGGAGCGAATTTGCCAATACTGGAATAGTAAAGGTGTGCTAGGCGCTGATATGGAAACTTCTGCTCTATTCACCGTAGGCAGATTACGTGGTATCGAAACCGCCTCTATCCTCAATAATGTTGTTCTGTACCAACAGGATGTTAAAGAAGGTGTAGGGCAGTATGTCGATGCTGAGCGAGATATGATGGATGGTGAGAAGCTTGCATCCATTGCCGCGTTAGAAGCGTTGATGACTCGAAACTGATAGCGACCAATGAGTCGTTAATAGAGTGTGTTCTCGCTTTGGAAAAGTGCAGTACAAGATACGGCTGATTCTTATCGCGACATCGTTCTCCCAAATACGTAGAATGTATCGTTTACGTGTTATAGCTCAGACAATATGGCGGCGTTATGAGAATTAGTCCGTACTCAACGGGGCGTTTCAAATCTTTCCTTAGTGATCAAAGCAAAGCGTTTAAAGACCTTGTTTATCAATGCCAAATCAGTACTCGTTACTTTGATGCTGGTCAGGAGATCCTTCAGCAAGGTGCAAAGTTAGACTACTTATACATTGTTCCTGTGGGTCGTGTTTCAATGAGTATTCTCGCGGCGAACGGACGTAGATTTCAGCTAGGTGAAGCGAACTGTGATTATCATGTTTTTGGTGAAATGGAGTTTTTTACCAAAACCGCCTGCCAGTGGAATGTGATTGCAGACGAGCACCTTCAGGTGGATGTGATTTGTTTAAACCTTCTCACAGAAGCATTACACAAACACCCTGAAATGATGTTCTTTTTTGCTTCTGCATTAGCGGAAGATTATCAAGACTCGCTGGATATCTATACCAATCGACTATTGCATCCTATCACTTACAATATCGCCTATGATTTGCTGGTGCAAAAGCAGACCAATACAATGCTAGGTGGGTTTGGCAAGGTAAACCAAGAGGCAGAACGATTTGGTACTTCAGGTCGGGTTTATCGCCGTGCAGTAAAAGATCTGATGGACAAAGGTCTGATTAGAAAAGGTGAGCAGGGGCTTGAGATTGTCGATGAAGTAGCGCTAAAAGCCTTTCTTGATGCCTACGAATAAACCGCAATGAGCAAGTCTATATAGCGAAGCTGCGGACTACCGTACTTTGTTTGTTTCGGAACATACCCAAGCATCTCAAGATTACTTGGGTATAAGATCATTTAGCGTTTATTTAGTCTAGAAAACGCAGTGCTTAGCAAAATCAGAAGCTTCGTTGGCAGTCCAATCGCCTTTTGGTTTCTCTTTTATGTCATTACACCATGCCTCGCTGCCCACTTCAGTACACGCCATCAGTTGTGCTGCTACAAATAAAACTAATGCTAACTTCTTCATTCTCTAGTCCTTTTTAATGAGTTGTTTAAAAGTAGTATAAAATAACGCTAATGTGATAAATAC
>Ga0209272_10001733_pt1 | contig 13228 bp, 8 predicted proteins | sample tdDd002_FD_187125 | JGI IMG/M metagenome (GOLD analysis project Ga0209272, IMG submission 187125) | Marine sediment microbial communities from the Atlantic coast under amendment with organic carbon and nitrate - tdDd00.2 (SPAdes)... | ecosystem: Environmental > Aquatic > Marine > Coastal >... | reverse complement strand
GCAGTTTCTGTTGCGTTGGCAAACAGTGCCAGCGCAATTGCTCAGGAAACTCCGGAAGAGATGGAACAAATCGAGGTGGTGCAACAGCGCCAGCCTTACCGCGGGGATGTACCTTTGAAATCACTGCCGCAAAATATTGATGTGGTAAGCGCCGAATTATTAAAAGATGTCGGCGTGAATGACTTTCAGAATGCGCTGGACTTTGCCAGCGGCGTCGCTCGCCAGAACAGCTTCGGCGGCCTGTGGGACAGCTTTGCGATTCGCGGTTTCGCCGGCGATGAAAACCTGCCGTCAGGTTATGTAGTCAACGGCTTTAGTGCAGGACGTGGATTCAGTGGTCGTCGCGACACATCGAACGTTCAGGCCATTGAAGTCTTAAAAGGCCCGGGCTCTGCACTTTACGGCCGCAGTGAGCCAGGCGGTACTATCAACATCATTACCAAAAAGCCGCAATTTACCGAAGAAGGGTATATTCAGGCAACTGCGGGCACCTACAGCCTTTACCGCCTTGAAGGTGATTACACCAATGCAATCAACGACGATTTAGCCTTCCGCGTGAATGGCGCATACGAAGATGCAGGTAGCTTCCGCAATACTGTGGAAAGCAATAAGCTAGCGTTTACCCCTTCACTTACTTATCAAATTACCGACGACACTTCTCTGACCTATGAGCTGGAAGTGCTTGATCAGGAAGCCCCCTTTGACCGTGGTATCGTAGTGGTAGACTATCAATTTGGGACCGTGCCAATCGATACTTTTTATGGTGAGCCTAACGATGGCCCCATGAGTATCGAAGCTTTGGGCCACCAGCTTACTTTACAACACGGTCTGAACAGTGACTGGAGCGTCATGGTAGGCCTGAGCTACCGCGAGTCGTCATTCGAAGGTTACTCGAGTGAAGTTGAGCTATCTGGCGGTCGTCAGTTACTTTACACCGACGGTGAAACGGTCTCGCGTCAGCGCCGTTATCGCGACTACGATGCCGAGGATTTATCGGGTCGTATTGAACTGAGCGGTACCGTTGAAACCGGCGACATTGTTCACCACATTCTGATTGGTGCTGACGCCTACGACTACCAACTTGATCAAATTCAACAGCGCTGGAGAACCGCTTGGGGTGCAGGGGATACCACTTATTCGGTTTCTCTGATTAACCCGGAATACGGTCAGGCTCAGCCAGAGACCGGGGCTTTGTGGGACCGCCGTGAAGACCAGTCTACTGTAGGTCTGTATGTGCAGGACCAGATTGACATAACTGACTCGTTAAAGGTCCTGGCCGGTTTCCGTTTCGACGACTATTCACGTGATTTCTACAATTACCTGGCGGATTCTGAATCCAGTCAGTCTCAGACTGCGACAAGCCCACGCATCGGCCTGGTCTACGAGCCTTCTAACCTTTACACCCTGTATTTGAGTTATTCTGAAGGCTTCCGCCCGAACTCCGGCACCGATGCCGATGGCGAGGCGTTTGACCCGGAAGAAAGTAAGTCCTACGAAGCCGGTGTGAAATTCGCAAACAGTGACGAAAGCCTGACCGGTACGGTTGCTATATTCCGTGCTGAAAAGTCTAACGTACTGAGCGCGGACCCGGTTAACTCTGGCTACTCTGCTGCCTTGGGTGAAGCGGAAAGTCAGGGTATCGAAGTCGACCTGAATGCTGTGATTGCCGACGACACGACAGTCACCGTCGCCTATGCGTATGTAGATGCAGAAACGTCAAACGACATTGTTAACTTTGACTGGGGCGTTAATATCCCAGCGGGAAGCCGTTTGATTAACATTCCGGAACACAAGCTGAATGTCACCGCCATGCACTTCATGGACATTGCAGGTAAAGAATCAAAAGTGGGCGCCAGTGTAACCTATGTTGGCGATCGTCTGGGTGAAACCATTGACCCAGATTACATCCTTCCCAGCTACACCACCGTTCGCTTATTTGGCTCGGTAAACCTGTCTGACAATGTTGTTATCAATGCCGACATCGACAACCTGTTCGACAAGGAATACTACGCCAGCTCTTACTCTGCGCTGTGGACCATGCCAGGTACACCCCGTACTGCTAAGATCAGCGTAAAATACGCGTTCTAATTGGATTGCCGGGCCATCGCGCCCGGCCTGTTTTCTTAGCTCTTGAATTAGCAGCTCTGAATAAGCCGCTCTGAACAAACAGTTGCGCTGGTTTAGCCATTAGCGATACTGTGTCGGAATCAAGCAGTACATGAGGAACACCATTGTGGCAGGTATTAAATTAGACAGAATCGACATAAACATTCTGGCCGAACTGCAAAAAAACGGGCGCATCACTAACACTGATCTCGCCGATGCCGTTGCATTATCTCCCAGCCCTTGCCTGGCGAGGGTAAAGCGACTGGAAAAAGCCGGTTACATTACCAGCTACAACGCGAAAATTGCGTTGGAAAAACTGGGTGAAACCGCAACCGTATTTACTGAGGTCACGTTAAGCGACCACCACATGGAAGACTTTGCGAAATTTGAGCGTAACATTCGTACCATTGACGAAGTCATTGAATGCCACCTGATCAGTGGCGGCTACGACTACCTGCTCAAATTTGTAACCCGCGGTATTACCCACTACCAGACCCTCATGGAAGAAATTCTGGAAAAAGATTTCGGTATTTCAAAATACTTCAGCTACATCGTGCTGAAATCACCGATTGAGAAACTGCACTATCCACTGACCACGCTGTTTAAGCCGGATAAATAAACATGCCGTTTACCCTGTTATACAAAGGCCCCCAGGCACGCGGCGAAAGCTGGCAACGCGCAGTCGCCAGCGCTTTACCCGATGCAACCTGGTGTACCTGGCCTGACATTCCCGCGCCGGAGAACGTCGACGCCATTATTGCCTGGACACTGCCAGACAATGCGCTGGAGACCTATCCCAATGTGAAGGCCATTTTCTCGGTCGGAGCCGGGGTTGACCAATTACAACCCGACAAGATCCCTGACTCGATTAAGCTGGTACGGCTTATCGACCCGTCGCTTACTCAGCAAATGCAAACCTATGTGCTGTCATCGGTGATGATGATCCACCGCGATCACTTTTTGTATCAGGCCCAAAAGGCGCAAAAAACCTGGCAACAACACAAGGTAGCTTTACCCCATGAGTGCACAATCAGTATTCTGGGCTTAGGCGAATTGGGTAAAGCAGTCGCCAGTCAGCTTAGCGCTCTGGGTTTCAACGTGAATGGCTGGAGCCGCAGCGCCAAACAACTCGACGGCATATCCACATTTCATGGTCAGCAAGGCTTGCAAGATATGCTAGCACTCACTGACATTCTGGTTAGTCTGTTACCGCTGACCGACGAAACGAAAGGCATGATCAATGCTGATACACTGGCACAGCTGCCGCAGGGTGCATCGGTAATCAATGCGGGACGCGGCGAGCAAATTGTAGACGAAGACCTACTCGCAGCACTCGACAGTGGCCATATTCAGTATGCGATTCTGGACGTGTTTAAAGACGAGCCTTTGTCTGAGTCTCATCCTTACTGGACGCATCCCAGAGTGCATATCACGCCTCATATCGCGTCCATTACTCGAAACGACACAGCCGGAGATCGCCTGGCAGAAAACCTGTTACGCTGGCATCAGGGTGAGCCAATGATGGGTGAGGTAGATAAACAGCGCGGGTATTAATCCATACCGCGCAGCCATTCACAGCAGTACAAATTTCGTTCAATTTAGTATATTATCCGACCACAAAGACTGAACGAGCACGTAATCAGCTCAAATAGGAATGTCAGTCTGCTTATTAAGGATAATAACAATGAAATACCTGCTTTTATGTTGCCTGTTGTGCCTTTCAACTGCCTCATTCGCTGCCCAGGACAGTGATTTAATTCGTGCAAAAGCCCTGGTAAAACAAGTCGAGAACGGCTTGAAGCACATCAAACGCAACGATGTGAATACCATCAACAAGCTCACCGATAAACTGAAAAACGCCAAAGACTTACTCACCAGTACCGGTTCAAAAGACGACCCGGCTTTTGCTGAAACAGTGGAAAAATGGAAAGGCGCAAGAACCACCTTACTGGCCACTTTTGAGGAGTGGAAGCAACCAGAAGCGCAAGCGCAAAAACCATCTGGTTTGTCTGGTCAGGCACTCTATAACTCGCTGATCGCGAAATATCAGAAAAACAACCGTCCAGTGCTGGGTGACAACCCCACCCCAGCGCAAGCGGAAACCTGGGCGACGGCAATGCTGTCATTGATTAAAGAACAGCGAATGGCCGACCAGCAAACCGTGAACCAGGCTTATAGCGAAGGACGACTAAGCAAAGCCGAATACGATCGGTTTGATCACTGGGTCAACACCATGTGGTTTAATCAAATCATCAAGCAATTTCAGCAGGCCTATGCTCAGGCTGAAGGCCGAATCGCCACCGCAACAGCCACGGCGATGCAAGTACTGTATGTGCAGCCCAACGATATGACCGGTGTGGTGAATATTACCAATAAAACCCATCAGGATGCCGGACAAGTGCTGGCGATGGGGCTGCAAAGTGTCGAAGTTGCCGCCACGTTTGACCGTATTAGCCAAATAGACAATAGCGCTACTCGCACTCAACAACGCGAACAGTTTACCAATGCCATTGCTCACTATGATGCCTTACTTGCCAAATTGCCCGAGCATCAAAATGCGCTGTCTAAAATACCTAAGAAGGATAAAAAGCTGAACCCAGAGAGCCTGCACATGTTTGTGAATGGCAATAAGTTTTGCGAGATCACCAAAAAAGGCGAAGTCTGGTTTGGCGGTACCTCTGGCGGCTGGGTCGAGGACGATGGCGACATTTATCTGAAGTCGGACTTTATTGGTTCTTTTGAGGAAGACGGTCAGGTGTGGAGTTACGGCAAAACCCTGGGCTCCCTCGAGGAAAACGGCGATGTATGGGTGAGAGGTCGCAAAGTCGCCACCTTCAAAACCAATGGCGATATTATTATGGGCGGCTCAGACTCCGGCCGCCTTGAAGGCAACGGCGACTGGCGCAAGGCTGCCGTCGTATACTTTTTTGGTATCTACGACGGCGTACAAAAGTATTAGGTCAGATCATATTTAGCGGCAATAGCTATTCAGGTACTGCTGATGTAACGGCAAACGCGCGACTGTCTGGTGAATGTTATGCTTTATATGACCCAGAAAGTCCGCCAGTTCCCGCTCCGTCATGGTATCTGCAATAGGATGGTAACCTTTGGGCACCATCCCTTGCCCAATCATCACCTGCTGCCAGGAGTCGTCAAACAGTTCATTGTTTTCCCGGTGAATTTGCCCGGTCTTTTCGAATAGGGCCAGGCGCTGAGCCAGAGAATCAGGCACGTCCATTTGCTTGCAGTGCTGCCAGAACGGGCTATCCGTTCGCTCGGTCACTTTGTAATGTAAAATAATAAAATCGCGAATGCGCTCCATTTCAAACACGGTTTGCTTGTTGTACTCGTCTACTACTGCCTGCTCAATACCCTCATGAGGGAACATGCGCAGCAATCTCACTATGCCCTGCTGGATTAAGTGAATACTGGTGGACTCCAGCGGCTCAATAAAGCCACTGGATAAGCCAATGGCCACACAGTTTCGATTCCATTGTTTTAGTCGGCGACCCGGCCTGAATTTAATCACCCTTGGGCTGTTTAGCGGGTTACCGTTAATGTTTTGCTGCAGTATTTCCGTTGCTCGCTCGTCTGACAGGTAGTTGCTGCAATACACCAGTCCATTTCCCACTCTGCTCTGCAGCGGAATACGCCATTGCCAGCCCGCCTCCCTGGCAATGCATCGCGTATAAGGCAACGGCGCTTCGACACTTTCTGTTTGCATCGCCACTGCGCTGTCACATAACAACCACTGCGACCAGTCTTCGTAACCGGTATGCAGTGCCTTTTCAATCAACAATCCCCGAAAACCGGTGCAGTCGATGAACAGATCGCCAGAAAGTGTCTGGCCATTATCTAGCGTCAGGCTTTCAATAAAGCCATCCTGCTCGCGCACGTTTACCCGCTCAATGGTTGCGTCAATACGCGTTACGCCAGCCTGCCCTGCTAACTCCCGCAGAAACCCAGCATATCGCGTAGCATCAATATGAAACGCATAATTGAGGCCATTACCTGGCAAATGGGCAAACTTCTCCGCTTCGGCAGCTACACGTTCCAGGCAGTACTGGCCAAAGTCTTCACTTAACCCAAGGTCCAGCCCACGGCGCCAGAAGTGCTGAAATCCCGCCGCCCAACAATCTTTACCGGTCGCGCCAAACGCGTGCAAATAGGCGTGGTTCAGCGAACGCCAGTTTTCAAAGTTAATCCCCAGTTTAAACGTGGCATTAGTGGCTGCCATAAAGGCTTGTTCATCAATCTTCAGCAACTTGTGAAAGAACAGCAAAGTCGGAATTGTAGCTTCTCCTACTCCCACCGTGCCGATGTCGCTGCTCTCCACCAAAGTCACTTCAACCCGGCCGTGCAAAAGCCTGGAAATCGCTGCGGCAGCCATCCAACCAGCGGTGCCGCCACCCGCTATTACGACGCGTTGTTTATCTGGCTGATTCATGAATATTCCTTATTGATATTGTGAGCACCGGTGAGGTGATTGAGCAGTGCGCGATTCGTTGGCAAACCATTCAATTGCATGTGCACATTCTGCTGATGCTGCTGCAAACGTTGACGTACTTCGGATAAGTCAGCTGCGGCATTCTTCTCTCCGCCAGAGAGCGCTGGTGTAAATCCCATACCCTGCAATACATAGAGGTAACTAGCCGTGGGAAAGATCTCTTCCCGCAAGTTAAAGTCGAGGGGGTCAGGACTTCGGTTGCGCCACATACTCAACCAGTCCTGAAGCTGCTCAGAACCGCTGTCCGGGTTGCGCATATACCGCCAGTACGCGCTGTCATCGCGCTTGCTCAACACATAGTGCAACTTTAAAAAGTCCACCACCCGCGACCAGCGCTGACTGAAGATGCGATTAAACTGCCTCGCTGCAGGCCCCAACTGTTCGGTAGTACACGGCATATGCCGGGCCAGATGAGACGCCGCCAATTCTACCATTACCAGCGCAGACGCCTCTAGCGGCTCTAGGAACCCCATTGATGTGCCAATCGCGACACAATTAGCCTGCCAGGGAGATTCGCGGTAGCCGGGTTTGAAACTGAAAAAACGGGCCGACGCTTTATCAACATCAGCGACAATCGGATCGTCATTTAAATACTTCAGTAACGTGTCCAAAGCCGTATCGTCGTCACAATAGTCGCTACAGAACACGTAGCCAGTGCCCTTGCGCTCTGGCAGCGCAATGTCCCAAATCCAACCGTTTTTCTGTGCGGTGGAGCGGGTCACTGATGCAATAGGTGTATCGGGCGACTTGTAGCGTGCCTGGATAGCCACAGCCCGGTTATTAACGAGCTGCTCACCACAGGATATAAGTGGCTGGTTGTAGTGTTGACCAATGAGTCGCGCAGAAAAACCGCTGCAATCAACAAACAGATCACCGTGAATTGCGCCGTATTGCTTCCCCACGATGGCTCGTATTGCCTCGCCGGGAGCACCGTCGACCGATTCAACATGGTCTACAATGTGTTTTACGCCAAGCCGGGTAGTTGCATGCTGTTTCAGTAAAGCCGCAAATTTGTAGGCGTCCAGGTGATAGCCGTAATTGGTCACACCGGCATAAGCAGGCGTTTGTATCTGTTTAGGGGCTAGATGATTGTCGCATAACCAGGGTTGGGTGCTGACTTCGTGGGCGAAAGACGGGCCCTCGCCCAATGATCGTAGCCAGGCATGTAAGTCGCCGTCTCCATACCCAACGGGCAGACTAAAGGGGTGATAATACTGGTCGCTGGCCTGATTGTGTTGCCATTGCTTAAACAAGGTACCTTGCTTAAAAGCACCATCGCATTGGGCCAGAAACGCCGCTTCGTCTATACCCAGCGTTTGTAAGGTACCGCGCATAGTAGGCCAGGTGCCTTCACCGACGCCTAAAATACCAACATCCGGAGATTCAACCAAGGTGACCGCACAGGGCTGTGCTGCCGTCGCCGCCAGAATACCTGCCGTTAACCACCCCGCTGCACCACCACCGACTACAATGACCTGAGTGATAGCGTTTGATTGTTGCATTTGACTCTCCGGCTGTTTGCAAAAGCCGGAGATCCTTTAGTCAGGACAGACCGGCTTGTGTCTGTTGCTTGGCCAGCTTTTGTTTTACATCGTTGCGATACTGGCTAGGTGTTTTATTAAACTTCTTCTTAAACAGCGTGTTGTACACTGATTTGCTGTTAAATCCGGCATCGTAAAAAATGTCGGTAATACTCTTTTCAAAACAAGCCGGGTCTTCCAATAGCCGCTTGGCTTCCTGAATGCGGTAGTTGTTGATGAACTCGTAAAAATTCACCTCATAGTGCCGGTTAATCGCGTTCGATAGCTCCTTCACAGGAATGTCGAGCTTTTCTGCCAAGCGCTCAAACGACAAATTCTGATTCAGGTACGGCCGCTCCCGTTCCATGGTGGTTTCCAGCTGCTCAAGCAGCGCCTGGCTAACCGGCTCCCTTTCTACTGCTTTGGGCTTAGCTGGCTGCGCGCGCAAAAAGTGCGACGCCGACATAAAAATCACCGTGTTAAACAACGCAAACTGCATGTAGTACGACGCCAGCCCGATAAACTCGACCACGTCGTAATACGGAAAGACATACAGAGAATGATAGACTTTGATCATGCTCAGCATGGTTTCCCAGGCTAACACTGCGGTGAGTAACATCAGTACTTTCGGCAACCATTCCGGTACATTGAATGTCGCTTTAGTTTGTTCGTTACCTCGCAGAATCAACAGTGTGGCATAGACGCTGAATACCACCCTGATAGCCTTCGCCAGCAAGTCCATAAACACGTAGTCAAAGTCAGCAAAACTGTAGTCTTTAACCAGCGTAACCTTGGCGTCGTGAGGCAACGCGTAAAAATGCTGAAAAATAAACACTGCAAACAGCGCTACCGGCACCAACAACAAGCCATGCCATCGCTGCAGCTTAAAATGCTGCTGCGTGACCGAACAGGCAAACAAAAATAGCAGCGGACCGTCCAGCCAGTACGCAAAATTTAAAACAAAGAAATAGTTCGGCGAGGCGTCCAATACCCAGTAACGAAATGTGCTGCCCCATAGCACCAACTCATGAAGAGCGATGCCCGCATGAACGGCTAGAAACGCAATGAGTAAACTGGTAGGTAAGCTGGCTTTTGCCCGATTAAGACCCAGATAAAAAGCCACAGCCAGACATTCAAAAGCAATGATAAGGAGAACCAGGTCATGTAAGTTGAAGAGGGTTTTATCCATGATCCTCTGCGCACGTTTGTTGTAATTATGATGTTAACGAATCACAAGGATGTTAAACACTCCATACAACGAAATCAATTGCTTAAACCTAAAAATGGCGCTTAGCCGAACGTTCTCTTATACGCCATTTTGACTTTTTGCCTATTGCCAGTTGTTCAAAACACTGTTCGCCGGAACTAAATTCCAAACCAATAACAATATAAATTTCATTAGGTTACAAGTTCTTTCCGGGAAACGAACGTTCGAGTTGCGCCTTTTACTAACCTGAACACGGGTCAATTAGGGGGCCCAATTGTGCTAAGTCACTAATTTTTCGCATGTTATAAAATTGAAAACACCACCCGTGCCAGACCTCATCAAATCACAACGAATAAAGAGGGAATCAAAGTAAGCATCGAGTAACAGATCCGGTAAAGCCACTTTTTGCACACCCATATCCATTCCAAACGGTCATTGTTGACGCTGTTCAATGTGTCGATGCCCACACCTGTAGTGCATTTGTTAACAACAATATAGGTTCATGGCTCGCTGATTCGACGTCTTACACTGAAGAAATCCAGCCATACAGCCCTATAGTGCCGGTTGAATTTGATGATCACCAAGGGTTAATCCAGCCAAATCAGCCATGGCACAAAAATCATAACAGCATGATTTTAATAGCAATATAAATATACCCACGTTCTATTCCTGCACTCGAACGTTCGAGTGGGCGGTTTTTTCAGCAGTAAAACGACTTCTCTGATGACGCGGCGTAGGCTTGCCCTGCTTTTCCTATTTGTTAATGAAAAGTAGACCAAATGCGTGCAACACGAGCACAACACATAAAGTTATCGCAAGGGAGAAAATAATGAAAACTCGCCCCTTTAAAAAAAGCCAGATAGCCCTGTCGGTTTCTCTGGTGGTAGGTTCGGCGATGCTCACCAGCGCACACGCACAGGAAGCAAACACAGACGACGTGGTAGAGATCATTGAAGTCAGTGGTATTCGTGGCAGTATGATTCGCGCCATGGACATGAAGCGTTCTGGCGACGGTGTGGTAGAAGCCATCTCAGCAGAAGACATCGGTAAGTTCCCCGACACCAACCTGGCGGAATCACTTCAGCGGATTACAGGCGTATCCATTGACCGTTCAGACGGCGAAGGCAGCCGCGTTACTATTCGTGGGTTTGGCTCAGACCGCAACCTGGTGCTGCTGAATGGCCGTCAAATGCCCACACCAACACGTTCATTTGATTTTGCCGACCTGGCATCAGAAGGCGTAAGCGCTGTTGAAGTGTATAAAACCGGCCGAGCGTCTATTGCGACGGGTGGCTTAGGTGGCACAGTTAACATTATTACTCCGCGTCCACTGGCGACACCGGGTCGCAAAGCCACAGTGGGTTTTAAAGCCGTACATGATGATTCCACTCAGCGCGGTGACACCTGGACGCCGGAACTGTCTGGCCTGTACTCAGAGACCTTCCTTGACGACAAATTTGGTGTGTCGTTGACCGGCAGCTATCAAAAACGCGACAGCGGCAACAGCAATGCGTCGGTGGGTTCAGGCTGGCGCTCGTTTATATCCGGTCAGGATGAAGGCAGCTGGGGTAACCTGCCCAGTGAAGACCCGGACAACTCCTACCTGAACAAGCCGGCCGACGGCGTGACTTATGCCGTACCGCAAAACCTGATTTATCAGTTCAACGAAGCGTACCGCACCCGTGTAAACGGCCAGCTCACGCTGGAATATCAGGCCACAGACAAACTGAAGGCCCGTCTGGATTACACCTATTCAGAAAATAGTATCGACCGTGAACTGACTGACATGTCGACCTGGTTCTCGTTCAACTACAACAACTCAACCATGGTATGGTCGGAGCCCAACAGCGAAGGCATCGCGTATCCTATTCAGTATCAGGATACCGATAACTACAGCGCTGACACCATGCGCGGTGAGGGTACCGGTATTAACTCGGGTCGTGGTTTCTCGGCCACGAAGAACACCAATCAGTCATTGGGCCTGAACCTGGAATATGCGGTAAACGACAACCTGTTGTTAGAACTGGACTATCATACCGCGGGTGCCAAACACGCACCTAACAGCCCATACGGCAGTTGGGGCTCACTGGCAATGATTTCTGCTAACCGTATCCGCACAACCGTGGATTTCTCACAAGTCCTCCCGGTACTTAGCATTGAATACCCGGACGGTGTTGACGGCTTCGAGCCAGCCGACATGATTGGCGCGGGCAGCAACTTTGGTAACAACCGCGAACGTTCCGACCTGGAACAAATCCAGGCCAAGGGTAAATACACCTTTGATGCAGGTATTGTAGAAAGTATCGATTTTGGTATCTCACAAACCGAAGTCAATAACCACTCGAAATACGCCAGCGCCACGCGCGGTACCTGGAGTGGTGTAGGCGAACCGGAGGACTGGGAAGACAGCTGGTTTACTCAGCGTTCACTGCCAAATATGTTCGATAACATACCGGGCCATGCTGACCCGGATCTTGAACCGTATTTCATCGACTGGGACTTTGTGCAAATTGCCGAATTCACCGCGGCCAATTTCTACAATGAAAATCCGGTTGAATGGCCGTGTGGGCCGCGCTTCTGTGGTGGCACCAACTACACCACCGACCGCTACACCGACGAAAAAATGCTGTCGGCCTATGTGCAGGCGAACCTGGTGTTTGATATCGGTGATATGCCCGCCACAGTCGTTACCGGTTTGCGCTATGAAGAAACCGAAACCCATGCCGCCGCACTGGTGCCCAGCTACGACGGTATTCACTGGAGCAGCACCAACGAACTGGTGTTACAGCCTACCGGCGACTCGGTCTTTACCGACGAATCCGGCGAATATGACAACCTGTTACCCAGCATCGACTTTAAAGTGGATTTAACTGACGATCTGGTTGCCCGTGCGTCATACAGCAAAACCATTTCCCGCCCCAGTTACGGCGACATGCAAGGGGGCAAAACCCTGGGCAGTCAAATCACAACCATTCAGGGTTCAGGTTCACGTGGTAACCCGGCGCTCTTGCCGCTGGAATCGACCAACTACGACCTGTCGCTGGAATGGTATTACGACGAGGCCAGCTACGCCGCCATTGGCTGGTTTAACAAAGACGTGAAGAACTTTGTTGGCCGCCAAACCATCACCGAAAACGCGTTTGATTTGCGTAACCCGGCACAAGGCCCTCGTGCCGACGCGGCGCGGGCAGCAGGCTTTACCGGTAATGCCGAGATTCGTCAGTACATTCTTGAAAACTATCTGGACAGCGATCCGAACGTCTATCTGAATGAACACGGTGACGTCGTCATTGTCGCCAGCCCGGAAGATGAACTGGCGGTATTCGAGATCACCATTCCATTCAACCAGCGCGACAACAATGTGCATGGCTGGGAAATGGCCGTTCAGCACATGTTCTGGGACAGCGGATTTGGTATTAACGTGAACGGTACGCTGGTCGACGGGGATCTGTATTACGACAACGCGTCTCTGGCACCTCAGTATGCATTAACCGGCCTGAGTGATTCCGCCAACCTGATCGCTTTCTACGAAAACGACGTGTTCTCAATTCGTATAGCCTACAACTGGCGTGACAAGTTCCTCGCCTGGATTGGCGACGGCTCTGGCGACAACCCGGTGTATACCGAAGCCTACGGCCAGTGGGATTTTAATGCCAGCTACGACGTTACCGAGAACCTGACTATTTTCGCCGAAGGTATCAACCTGACCAACGAATATCAGCGTCAACATGGCCGTCATGAGCGCATGCTGATCAACCTGCGTCAGTCGTCGCCTCGTTACAATCTGGGTATGCGCTACACCTTCTGATTGTAACCGGGCTAACGGTGCCTCACTTATCTACGGGTAGGTGTCGCGCCGTTTTTTGCGTTTTTATACAGGAGCAATTT
>Ga0209272_10001730_pt1 | contig 13244 bp, 13 predicted proteins | sample tdDd002_FD_187125 | JGI IMG/M metagenome (GOLD analysis project Ga0209272, IMG submission 187125) | Marine sediment microbial communities from the Atlantic coast under amendment with organic carbon and nitrate - tdDd00.2 (SPAdes)... | ecosystem: Environmental > Aquatic > Marine > Coastal >... | reverse complement strand
GCTCCAGCCCGGCGGCGAAGTAGGTCAGGAGGTGCTCGCCTTTTTCCCAGAAGCCGAGAAAGACCGACTGGCAGCTCCACCGCTCGTCCAGCACGCGCAGGAACTGTGTTTTCGCCAGCGGTAGTGGCCCAAGCAAGGTCAGGGGATTGCGCCCATGGAGCTGATGAACCACCGCGGCCAGCGCGATGATCAGCAGAATAAATCGCCCCAGAAGCAGAACGCCGCCCATCTGGGTGTTCCCCAGCGCCATTTCGGTCTCCAGGGTCATCAGATCGTCAGGGGGCAACAGCACGTTCACAATCGCAACCGAGGCGCTTTGTAGTCCGATAAAGATTGCGGCGCCCATCAGAATGCCGATTGCGAGGCGCCACAGCTCGGCCCGTGCCCGCGCAGGCGCGAGGAATATCTGGTGGGGGGCATAGACGTCAGACATTCGGGCGGGACCAAAAACAAGTTGCGGGCATGGCGCCGCTTGGGTGCCGGTTTGTATATGTTTAGCTGGGTTTTTCGGGGTGTGACAGGGGGCACGCGCGGCTTGTGTCTTGTCTCTTGTGTGGTGGGGATTGCTTCGGTATTGCGGTTTGGCGAGCGATCAGGAGGGCTGTCCCATCCGAAGAGTGGAGACATATTTGCGCGGGGCGTGTGCCCTTGTGGTGGTGCTGATTTTGTCGGGCTGTTTGCCCTCGGGTGCGGACAAGGACACCGTGCAGGACGCGCCCCCACCTCGTCAGGCTTTCTTACTGGACGGGCGCGTGGTTATTCCTGCCCCTGCCGGGTATTGCGTGGACCAGGCCAGTCTGCGGGACCAGTCTCGGGCCGGGTTTGTCCTTATTGCGGGCTGCGATGGGCTGATGGGGTTGCCAAGCGGGACACTTGTCGCCCCTGCAATCATGACCGTGTCGGTGGTGCTCCCAAAGGAAGGCGCAACAGAAACTGCGGATATTGCCCATGTGCTGGGCGACGGCGAAGTGCTGTCCCGGAGCGAGCAAAACGGGCTGACCCTTGTGCAGGTCGAAAATGCTGCGCTGGTTCCCGAGGGTGTTGCGCCGCGTCACTGGCGTGGGGCGATGCGGCTGAATGGGGTGTTGCTGACCATGGCCGTTTATGGCGACAGCAGCATGCCCGGCCCAAAAGGCAAGGCATTGCTGAATGCCCTGGCGCGTGGCATCCGTTCACACAATGCGCGCTAATGGCCCCGCGGGCTCATTGCGCTGAACAATGATCGAAAAATCCCGTTTCGGCGTATACTTCATTAACTGAACATCCCATATTAGGGATCACCAAGAGAAAAGGGGCAGAGCCTCGGGCTGGATCGCATGTCATTGATCAACCGTCGTATTCTGAACGTTCTTGCTCATCGGCGGGTCGTCCGCCATTGGGCGGCTCTGGCGCGTCAGGCGGGGACTGCCGGTCTGCGCCGATTGCGCCGACAGCGCAGCATGGCACAAGAGCTGCGCATTCATCTGGATGGACTGATCCACGAGGCTGACAACCGTCTCGCGCTGCCGTTGATCGGGAATACGGCTTTCCGCAAGCCGCACGGCTCGGACTGGGCGTGGCGTCCTGAACTGTGGCGCGCCGCACTGCCCACGCCAGGGATGTCCTCGGTTCAGAATGGCCGCAAACTGGGGGACGAGGCGACACTTTTTCATGATTGCCATTTTTCCGAGCTAACCCTGCGCCAACTGCGCAACCACCGTGAATCCGACCTTGCGCCTTATGGGCTGCGGATTGACGTGTTTAAATTCGACGGCTCTTTTCTTTCACTGGTTGTGGATTTACCGCCCGAGGCCGTGCAGGGCCTGCAAAAGCGGCACCTGATCCGCATGGACACCATCGTCGAGATGGAAAAACCGCTGGAGATTTTCGCCCGCCTCAACATTCGTCATGGTCCGAATACTGAGCAGTTCGTGCGCGAATTGCCCTTGCACGAAGAGGAAATCATGGTCGAATTCGATCTGGCCTATAGTCGGCTGAACGAAAAACGGATCGAGAAAGCCTGGATCGACCTGATTTTCGAAGGCCCGGAAATGAACCAGGTGACGATCCGCGATCTGACCTTTAGCCGTCGTCCCCGCGCAGACCTGTAAGAGGACCGAAATGAGCGACCTCAAACTGACCAAAACCCGCCTGTTCGAAGGCATCTGGGAGGGATTTCTGACGTCCTCTTCGATGGACAATCTTCAGCCGGAACTGGAAGTCACACATCTGAACGAACCCGTCCTGGGCCTGGAGCTGACCGAGGATCGTGAAAACGGTCATTGGGTCGTGCGCGTCCCGATCCCGGTTGAGGCGCTCTCGGATGGGGTGCAGACATTCCTGATCCGCGACAAGGCATCGGGCGAAGATCTTGAGAGTTTCTCGATCCTTGCGGGCGAGGCGATGGGCGATGATATCCGTGCGGAAATTACCCTGCTACGCGAAGAGCTGGATATGCTCAAACGCGCTTTCAGACGTCATTGCGTCGAAAGCATGTGATCCGCGCGGGGCTTGCCCGAACAGGGGGATGGCATTAACCTGACCCCAGCAGACGCATGGGAGGACGCGAAATGCCCGACACATTCACCGGAGGCTGCGCCTGTGGCGCGATCCGATACCGTTCAAATGGGCCCGCGCGCTACATGGGGAATTGCCACTGTCGGGATTGCCAGCAGGCCACAGGCAGCGCGTATTTCCCCGCAGTTCTGGTGAAAGAGAGCGACTTTGTGCTGGAAAAAGGCACTCCCAAATGGTTCGAGCGCGCCGCCGACCGTGGGCACCCCATGCGTCGCGGGTTTTGCGGCGAGTGTGGTTCGCCCCTGTTCATGATCAACGGGGCAAACGCGACGGCGATGGTGTTCTACGCAGGCAGCCTGGACGATCCCAGCTGGTATGCCCCCAGTCGCGAAATCTATGTCAAAAGCGCTCAGCCGTGGGACATTCTGCATGGCGATCTGCCTCATTCTCAGGAAATGCCGTGATACGCGGCGTGTCTGCGTGAAGCTTTTGTAACGGCGGGCTGTTTTTGCTTGCCAGTCTCTAAAACATCCATAATTCATGAAATATGGATGTTTCAAAATCTCTCGAATCTTTCGCGGCCCTAGGGCAGGAAACCCGTCTCGAGGCCTTTCGTGTGCTGGTCAAGGCCGGAGCGAAAGGCATGGCAGCGGGCGAAGTTGCTGCTGCCCTGGGGGTGAAGCAGAACACGATGTCCGCCAACTTGTCGGTCCTGTTTCAGGCCGGGCTGGTGCGCAATGAACGCGAGGGGCGCTCGATCCGGTACTATGCCAATTTCGAGGGGCTGCGCGGGCTTTTGGAATTTCTGATGGAAGACTGCTGTGGTGGTCAGCCCGACCTGTGCCGCCCTGTTTTGGATACTCTGACCTGTAGCTGCTGAGGCCTTTGACATGAAAAACGTGCTGTTCCTGTGCACGGGCAACTCTGCCCGATCTGTGCTGGGTGAATCCCTGATGAACGAACTGGGCCAAGGTCGGTTCCAGGCCTTTTCGGCGGGATCGCAACCCACCGGAAAACCGAACCCTTTCGCGATTGAGCTGTTGGACAGCAAGGGGTTTGACACCTCCTATGTGCGCTCCAAAAGCTGGGATGAATTCGCTGGCCTCGATGCCTCGCCGATGGATTATGTGATCACCGTGTGTTCCAGCGCTGCGGGCGAAACCTGTCCATTCTGGCCCGGTGCCCCCGTTGGTGCCCATTGGGGCATCCCCGATCCGGCGGGCGCTGGCAAAACTGACGCCGAAAACCGTGCGGCGTTCCGCATCGCCTTTGGCCGTATGAAAGCCCGTGTCGAGGCCTTCCTGGCTTTGCCGCTGGGCGACATGACCCTTGCCGAACAAAAAGCTGCCCTGGCCAAAATCGGCACCGAATCCGAGGGCGCAGCATGACTTTGTATCGCCGTCTTCTGGCCGAAGGGTTGGGTACCGCCACGCTGGTTTGCACCGTTGTCGGATCCGGGATCATGGCTGATATGCTTAGTAACGATGTCGGCGTGTCCTTGCTGGGAAATACCATTCCCACGGGCGCAATTCTGTTCGTTCTGATCACCATTCTGGGGCCGATTTCCGGTGCCCATTTCAACCCGGCGGTGTCGCTGGTGATGGCAATCCGTGGCGATCTGAAGTGGGCCGATCTTGGCCCGTATGTTGCGGTCCAATCTCTGGCCGCCATTCTCGGGAGCCTCGTTGCACATGGGATGTTTGACCTTGAAATCCTGCAATTTTCGGTGAAAGAGCGGACAGGTCCGCCGCAATGGTTCGCCGAAGGGGTCGCCGCATCGGGTCTGTTGATGACAATTCTGGGTGGCCTGCGTTTTCGGCCACAAGCGATCCCAATGCTGGTTGGACTATACATCACGGCCGCCTATTGGTTCACGGCGTCGACCTCGTTTGCGAACCCCGCTGTGACGATCGGGCGGGCCTTTACCGATACCTTTGCCGGGATCAGCCCCGCGCATGTTCCCGGCTTTATTCTGGCTCAATTGGCTGGGGCGCTGTTCGCTTTGGGGCTGGCGACAATCCTGTTCAAGGGCGACCCCGAAAGCGATACAGAATGACCGTTGCTATCCACCATAACCCTGCTTGTGGTACGTCTCGCAACGTGCTGCAGATCATCCGGGACGCGGGCTATGATCCGGTGGTGATCGAATATCTGCACACCGGCTGGACACGGCCGCAATTGCTGGCGCTTTTCGCGGCTGCTGACCTGACGCCGCGCAGCGCTCTGCGGACCAGCAAATCCCCCGCCGCCGAGCTGGGTCTATTGGATCCCGAGGTCCCGGACGACACCCTGTTGGATGCAATGCTAGAGCATCCGGTCTTGGTAAACCGGCCCATCGTTTGCACCCGAAAGGGCGTACGCCTGTGTCGTCCGTCCGAAACCGTTCTGGACCTGCTGGACCAATGGCCCGCAGGCCCCATGTTCAAAGAGGACGGCCAGATGATTTTGAATGACAAAGGACAACGCGTTGACTGACACCCCCAATATTGATTTGCCCAGTTGGCAGGACGTTGACTCTGACCGCTTGTTCCCTGCGGATCGCGCCGACCATGCACCGCGCATTCTGTTGCTTTATGGGTCGTTGCGGGACCGGTCCTATTCGCGCTTGATGGTCGAAGAGGCCGCCCGCGTGCTGCAAAAGCTGGGCTGCGAGACACGGGTTTTCGATCCTTCTGGCCTGCCTTTGCCCGACGACGCCCCGGTCGAGCATCCCAAAATTCAGGAGCTACGCGATCTGGTCATGTGGTCCGAGGGCATGGTCTGGTGTTCGCCCGAACGTCACGGCGCGATGACCGGCATCATGAAAACCCAGATTGATCACATCCCCCTGGCCCCCATCGGCGGTATCCGCCCGACGCAGGGGAAAACCCTGGCGATCATGCAGGTCTGTGGCGGTAGTCAGAGCTTCAACGCGGTTAACCAGATGCGCATTCTGGGCCGCTGGATGCGCCTGATCACGATTCCCAATCAATCCAGCGTCGCGCGCGCCTTTCATGAGTTTGACGAGGCCGGCCGCATGTTGCCCAGCCCCTATTACGACCGCATGGTTGATGTCATGGAAGAGCTGACCAAGTTCACCCTGCTGACCCGTGACCGCGCGGCCTATCTTGTTGATCGCTATTCCGAACGCAAAGAGTCACTGGAAGAGCTGTCAAAACGTGTGAACATGAAACAGGTGACATAGCACCGGGTGCTGGGCGCCTTGAATAGGGGCGCTGACGCTGCGTTGAGCGTGACAAACTCCCCGGCTTTTGCCCAGATGGGTGAAATTCGGGAGGCACGCAATGACATCATATCCGCACCTACTGGCCCCACTTGATCTTGGGCATACGACGTTGAAGAACCGGACCCTGATGGGATCCATGCACACAGGCCTGGAGGAAACGCGTGACTGGCCGCGGGTGGCTGAATTCTACGCCGCACGGGCGCGCGGTGGCGTGGGCCTGATGGTCACGGGCGGGATTGGTCCGAACCTAGAAGGCTCGGTCGCGCCGGGGGCTGCGATGATGACCACGGATCAGGACGTGGAAAATCACACGGTGATCACCAAGTCAGTGCATGAGGTCGGCGGCAAGATCGCCATGCAAATCCTGCACGCGGGGCGCTATGCCTATGGCCCGAAATGTGTGGCGCCTTCGCCGGTGAAATCCCCGATTTCGCCCTTTCCCCCGACCGAACTGGACGAAGATGGGATCGAAAAGCAGATCAGCGACATCGTCAACGCGGCCGTTCTGGCGCAGCGCGCGGGCTATGACGGGGTCGAGATCATGGGCTCCGAGGGATATTTTCTCAATCAGTTCATCGTCACCCATACCAACAAGCGCACGGATCGTTGGGGCGGATCCTATGAAAACCGCATCCGCCTGCCGCTCGAAGTGGTCCGGCGCACGCGTCAGGCTGTTGGCACGGAGTTCATCATCATTTACCGCCTGTCGATGATCGATCTGGTCCCGAACGGTTCCACCTTTGACGAGGTGGTCCATCTGGCACAAGAGGTCGAAAAAGCGGGCGCCAGCATCATCAACACCGGCATCGGCTGGCACGAGGCGCGCATCCCCACAATCGCCACCAGCGTTCCGCGCCGGGCCTTTGCCTGGGTGACCAAGAAACTGATGGGGCAGGTGTCGATTCCGGTGATCACCTCGAACCGGATCAACATGCCCGACGTCGCCGAGGATGTCCTGGCCGAGGGCTGCGCCGATATGGTGTCGATGGCCCGGCCTTTCTTGGCTGATCCCGATTTCGTGGTGAAGGCAGCCAACAATCAGGCGGATCAGATCGCGCCGTGTATTGGCTGTAACCAGGCCTGTCTGGATCACACATTTGGCGGCAAGCTGACTTCGTGCTTGGTGAACCCGCGTGCCTGCAATGAAACCGAGCTAACGATCGACCCTTCGGGCGCTGGGGGGACACTTGCGGTTGTTGGGGCAGGGCCTGCGGGTCTGTCGGCGGCATTGACCGCAGCGGACCGCGGATTTTCCGTGACCCTGTTTGATCGCGCCGACCGCGTGGGCGGACAGCTGAACATGGCGCGTCAGGTCCCGGGCAAGGAAGAGTTCCACGGTCTGGTGGATTGGTATGAACGCATGGTCGCCGTATCGGGTATCACCGTCAAACTGGGCACAGAGGCAAGCGTAAGCGACCTGCGCGGCTTTGATCATGTGGTTATCGCCACAGGGGTCACGCCGCGCGATCCTGGCATTCCCGGCCAGGACGGCCCCAATGTGCTTAGCTACATCGACGTGCTGCGCGAGAAGCAACCAGTCGGCCAACGCGTGGCTGTGATCGGCGCGGGTGGTATCGGGTTTGATGTCGCCGAGTATCTGGTGACGGGCGAGAGCCCCACGGAAAACCTGCCCGAGTGGTTGAAGGAATGGGGCGTTGTCGACCCGGAAACCGTGCGGGGCGGGCTAGCCCCCGAAGGCCCGCAACCCGAACCAGCGATCCGCCAGGTCACACTGTTGCAGCGCAAAGCCAAGGCCTTGGGCAAGAGCTTGGGCAAAACCACTGGGTGGATTCACCGCGCCACGCTGAAGATGAAGGACGTGCAGATGGTCGGCGGGGTGAACTATGAACGCATTGACGCCGAAGGGCTTCACGTCAGTTTTGGCGAGGCCCGCGAAAACCCCACTCTGATCGAGGCCGACACCATTGTTCTATGTGCCGGTCAGTTGCCCGAACGCAGCCTTGCTGATGCGCTCGAGGCAGAAGGCGTCGCCTGCCACGTTATCGGCGGTGCCGACGTCGCAGCCGAGCTGGATGCCAAGCGCGCGATCAATCAGGGCACCCGCTTGGCGGCCTCATTGTAGTTTAAAAACAAAAGGATGCGGGTCGGATGGGCCCGCATTCCCGGCCTGTAGATGGGATCGGAAACAGCTTGTTTCCCTGTTTCCATGCCCTAAACGATCCCACACATTACCCTGATATTGTCCGCCCCGTGCCCCAGTCGCGCCCCAATCTTCCGTGATACCGGATGCTGAAGACTAGGAAGTATTTAAGGGGATCAGCATGGACCGCCTGACCGAGATGGAAGCCTTTGCCACCGTGGTAGACCAGGGTGGATTTACAGATGCCGCAAAGAAGATGGGCATCTCAAAGTCGGCCGTCTCGAAACACGTCTCCAGCCTGGAGGCCCGTCTGGGCGCCCGTCTGTTGAACCGCACCACCCGTCGGGTGTCGCCCACGGAAATCGGCTTGGCCTATTATGACCGCGCCCGCCGTGTTCTGAATGATGCAGGCGAGGCTGACGCGTTGGTGACCTCGATGCAATCCGCGCCTTCGGGCCTGCTGCGCATCAGCGTCGCCACGGATTTCGGCGTGAACCACCTGAGCCCCGTTCTGGGTGAATTTCTGGCGGAATTCCCGGACATCACCGTCAACATGGTGCTGAACAACCGCTACGTCGAGCTGATCAGCGAAGGCTTTGATATGGCCATCCGCATCGGAGAGCTGGAAGACAGCACCCTGCGTGCCCGCAAGCTGACCGAGACCAGCAAGCGCATGATCGCCAGCCCGGCCTATTTCGAAAAATACGGCCGCCCGCAGAAAATCGACGACCTGAACGAACACAAACTGCTGCATTATTCCAGCCAATCGGCCGGTAACATGTGGAAGATCACGGCGCCCTCGGGTGAAAAACGTCAGGTCCGCACGGCAGGCTGGCTAAGCGTGAACGATGGGCAATCCCTGTTGAACGCTGCGATTTCGGGCTTGGGCATCGCTTATCTGCATTCCTTTTTGTACTCGGACGCGATGGCCGCTGGGTTGGTCGAGGACGCGATCCCCGATTTGCCAACCGAGACCCAAGGCATTTATGCCGTCTATCCGCCCGGCCGCTTTACGCAGCCCAAGGTCCGGGCGTTCATCGACTTTCTGGTTCACAAATTCGCGGAACGTGGGCCGAACGACTGGTAGGTTTCCAATCATATCCTCCCCTGACTGCGCACCCCTTTGTGGGTGCGCTTTTCTTTGGGGGCCTAGTGCGCGACAGGGATGACATCCACCCGGTGCGTTCCCGTTTGCCCGCCCGAGGTCCGCAGAACGCCCTTTAGCGGGGCAACATCCGCATAGTCGCGCCCATAGCCAACCACGATGTGATCCGATTTCACCAGCAGATCGTTGGTTGGGTCGAACTCGACCCAGCCCAGTTCCTTGCCGCACCAGGCGCGCACCCAGGCGTGCATCGCATCCGCGCCCTCCAGTCGGGCCTGCCCTTCAGGAGGGGAGGTCCGCAGGAACCCGCTAACATATCCCGCCGGAATCCCCAGCGTGCGCAGACAAGCGATCATGATGTGGCTGAAATCCTGACAAACCCCATGACGATTCCTGAACGCAATCACAGGCAAGGTGTCCACATCCGTCGCGTCAGCGTCAAACCGCATTTCTTGGTGAAGGCGTTTGCCGATTGCCTGAACGATCTGCAATATGGTCATGCCGGGCTGGTGGCATTCTTGTGCAAAGATCGAAAACTCTTGGTTCAGCGAGATCCGGGACGAGCTGCTAAGGTAGTGCAGCGGCGACCCAGGTGTCAGATCTGTAGAGGCGCGCAGCTCTTTGCTTAGCCCAGGAAGTTGTGGCGACAGATCCAGCGCGGGCGTCAGACCCGAGCGCGATACGCGAGATTTCAGGGTCACGACCAGCTTTGACAAAGGCTGACGAAAGGCGATCTCGGTCACCGCATTGCCGAAGAAGTCGCTGCGGTCCTGGCGTTCGTCTGGTTGGGGTGAAACGGTCACGCGCCCGGACATCAATTGCTGCTGTCCCGGCAACGTCAATGGCATCACGCGGACCACATTGCGGGCGTGATCTGTCGTATTCTGATAGGCGGTTTCCAGCGTCAGGGACAAATCATAGATCATCGTAGCTATCCTAAATAGGCGGCGCTCAGGTCCGCGGACAGGCTGCCCAAGGCCGCCGCCAGGGCATTCAAACGCGCCGGGCTCATTTCGTCCGGGGTGCTGATGGCCAATTCGGTGTGCAGGCGCAATGTTTCACGGCTTAACTGAGTCATCTGCCCGGATCGGCCCTTTTTCGGAAGAGATGCCAGTAGGTTGCGCATGTTTTCGAGTTGGTAAAAAACTGACCGGGGGTTGCGCTTATCCAGCGCCAACAGGTCAATCACGCTCTGCGGGGAGGGATCACCCAGATAGTGCCGTTGATGTGTGACAACGCTGTCGCCCAGTTCGATCGCGATGTCCACGCTGCCCGTTGGGGCGTCGGGATCCGCGAAAACCGCCAGCACATAGGCCATGCTTTGCGCGCGCTCTAACGCACGGCCGAATTCCAAGAACCGCCAGCCCGTTGAGCGGTACATATTGTCCTGCACCAGACCCGCGAACCCCGATAACATCTGTAGCAAGACGCCCATCGCCTTGGCGCTGTCCTGTCCGGGGTCCAGCGCGTCCTTTAGCGTGGTGAGCGTGCGTCTGAGATCACGCAGCGCCACCCAGCCATCCACCGAGAACCGATCCCGAACCTTTGACGCACAGCCCGCCGCTGCATCAATTTGCGCCAGCAGGTTCGAGGGTAGGCCTGTTTCCAGCGTGGTGCCGCAGTTTTTCAGATAGGTGGCGATCTGTTCGACGCGGGCATCAGCTGGGCTGCCGGTTTCCTCAAGCCGCAGGTGATATGCGCGCAGCAGTCGGATGGTGGTTTCGGCCCGTTCGACATAGCGACCCAGCCAGTACAGGTTATCCGCCGCCCGGCTGGGCAGAGGGGTCTCGGGCAGGCGTTGATAGCCATTGGTCGGGGTCAGGCTATCCGCCGCGACGGGGTCGTCGGACACCACCCAGACATCCGCGACTGACCCGCCGGTCTGCATCGCGAGGGCTGTGCTTTGGCCGGACATTCCGATCCGGGCATAGCCGCCGGGCATGATCGCCCAGCCCTGTGCCGTACGCGCCATGAAAACCCGGACGGTCATAGGGCGCGGCAGCAGTTTGCCATCCGCGTACACAGGGGCCGTTGATAGGGTGACGGCCTCTTGGGCGACCAGCTCTGCGCCTTTGCGGGCGATCCAGTCCGGCAAGGTGCCTTGGCTCGGGTCCTCAAGCACGCCAGCGACCGCGTGAACCGCGTTGGCGTCAAAGGGCAGGCTGGTGCTTAGCGCGGGGCCGATGGTCATCCGGTCGGCGTTTTTGGCGACATACTGGCGCTCGGTTTCGGTGCCGCACCACCAGGTGGCAATGTTGGGCATTTTCAGCGGCGTCCCGAATGCCGATGCCGCGATCCGTGGGACAAAGGCCATCAGCGCACGGGTTTCCAGCACGCCAGAGCCAAGCGCGTTCATCATCCGCAACTGCCCTGAGCGCACCGCATTGGCCAATCCCGGCGTTCCGATTTGGGAGCCCTCGTCCAACTCCAGCGGATCTGCAAACCGCGCGTCCATACGGCGCCACAACAGGCTGAGCGGCTGCACCCCGTCCACGGTGCGCACCATGGCGCGGCCGTTTTCAACGGTCAGGTCTTCGCCTTCCAGCAGCATCAGGCCCAGATAGCGGGCGATGTAGACGTGCTCGAAATAGGTGTCGGTGCCGGGGCCGGGGGTCAGGATCGCCGGGATCTCGTGTCCCTGCGCACGTCCGGCGCCCAAGGCCTCTTGGAAGGCGCCAAAGAACCCGGCCAGCCGTTGCACATTCGTGTTGACGAACAGGCCCGGAAACACGCGCGAGGTGGCGCGCCGGTTTTCCAATGCGAACCCCGCCCCCGAAGGCGCCTGCGTCCGGTCCCCCAGCACGAACCAGCTGCCGTCGGGGTTACGTCCGATCTCGAACGCCAGGTGATGCAGATAGTGGCCTGACGTCGGCAGCACGCCCACCATCGGGCGCAGCCATTCGGGGTTCTTGGCCAACAATTCCGCCGGAAGGAAACCATCGCGCACCAGGGCCTGCTGCCCGTAGATGTCCGCGACGATCCGTTCAAGAATGTCGGCTCTTTGGGTCAGGGCCTCGGCGATTTGGGCCCATTCGGCCTGAGGCAACAGGACCGGAATATGGCTGAGAGGCCAGTCGCGTTCGTCCTGTTCCTGATCCGAGTAGCGGCGGAAATAGACCCCCGCGTCGCGCAAATACTGATCACCGCGGGCAATACGTTCGGCGATTTCCTCGGGCGTCAGTTCCTGAAGCCGGGACAAAAGCGGCTCCCACACGGGGCGCATCCGGCCATGGGTGTCAAACAGCTCGTCCGCCGTCCCCGCAGGCACGGCATAGTCAGAAAGTAATTCCGCGCCGGGCTGGACACGCGGCGCGGCAAAGATGTCAGACATGGGTCAGACCCCTGTGGGCCGCCGCAGATCGAGGGTCAGAGGGAACTCGGGGTGCGGCGTTTCGATGGGCGGTAGATATGAACCTGATGTATGCCCGTTCGCCTGGAACCGTGCAAGCCTGCGGGCCTCGGCCTCGTTTCCATTCACCGGGAAGGTGTCATAGCTGCGCCCGCCGGGGTGGGCGACGTGATAGACGCAGCCGCCAATCGACCTGTTCGACCAAGTGTCATAAACATCAAACGTCAGCGGTGCGTTGACAGGTAGCACCGGATGCAGCGCTTCGGCGGGTTGCCAGGCCTTGAAACGGACGCCGCCGACGAATGTGCCTGCCTCGTCTGTGGCCGTCAGCGGGACCCGCCGTTGGTTGCAGGTGACGACATAGCGATCGGGGTTGGGCGTGATCAGCTTGGCCTGGAGCCGTTCAACCGAGCTGTCAGTATAGCGGACCGTGCCGCCGATCGCCCCGGTTTCCCCCAGTACATGCCAGGGTTCCAGCGCTTGTTTGATCTCCAGCGTGGTGCCCTCGTATGTGACTTCGCCGCAAAAGGGGAACCGGAACTCGGCCTGGGCCTTGAACCAGTCGGGATTCATGTCGAACCCGTGGTCGCCCAGATCGCGCAGCACGTCCAGCAGGTCCTGCCACAGGAAATGCGGCAACATATAGCGGTCGTGCAGAACCGTGCCCCAGCGGACGGGTTTGCCCTTGAGCGGGGATTTCCACATACGAGCGATGATGGCGCGGATCAGCAGCTGTTGCGCCAGCGACATTTTTGCATCGGGTGGCATTTCGAACCCGCGGAATTCGACCAGACCCAACCGGCCCGTCGGCCCATCAGGCGAAAACAGCTTGTCGATGCAGATCTCGGCGCGGTGAGTGTTACCTGTCACATCGATCATGATGTTGCGCAGCAGGCGGTCCACCAACCAGGGCGGTGGGGCCGCGCCCTCGTTCGGGTCGGGGAACTGGCTGAGCGCGATTTCCAGC
>Ga0209272_10001729_pt1 | contig 13249 bp, 17 predicted proteins | sample tdDd002_FD_187125 | JGI IMG/M metagenome (GOLD analysis project Ga0209272, IMG submission 187125) | Marine sediment microbial communities from the Atlantic coast under amendment with organic carbon and nitrate - tdDd00.2 (SPAdes)... | ecosystem: Environmental > Aquatic > Marine > Coastal >... | reverse complement strand
GTAATGAAGATTATGGTTTGGAGTATTAAATAATTTTTCTCTTACAGTCCCTTTACCTACTCCACTTGGACCGCTAACTACAATCAGTAAACCTTTTTTCATAAAAACACCTCAAAATATTTGTTATAGACATCATACTATAAATGTCGTCATATTACAATTTTTTATGACATAATCTTTCATTAATAATTTTTTCACAAACTCTTAACGTTATTAACATTATAATTATTATGTTTAATAAGTTAATGTAAATATGATATAATACCAAAGAGGTGATATTATGGCACTTGATGGTTTATTTTTACATCACTTAACTAAGGAGCTTTCTTCAAGTTTAGTTGGAGGAAGACTGAATAAGATATATCAAGTTGGTAAAAACGAGTTTTTACTGATGTTTTATAATAAGAAAAAATATAAATTATACATTTCATTAAGCGGCGAACGTAGTCGTTGCAACTTAACAACCAAAGAATTTCATTACCCTGAAAAGGCTCCAATGTGGTGTATGATTTTAAGAAAACATTTGAGTAATGCTTATTTACACGAGATCATTCAACATCAATATGATCGTGTTATTACTTTTAAGTTCTCACATACAAATGCTATTGGTGATACTTCAATTAAATATTTAACTCTAGAATTAATGGGACGTCATTCTAATATGATTTTACATAATGATGAAAAGATTATCGATTGTGTAAAACATTTAAATGGACATCGTTTTATTGTCCCTAGCGCTAAATATGAGTTACCTACTTCATCTAAGTTATTACCAGAAAACATCGATTCTATACTTAGTGAGCAGCAATTAGTTGAAAAGTACCAAGGAGTTTCAAAGTTTGGAGCAAAATTAATTAAAGAAGATCCACAAAAAATCAAGGAATTAAATCCTACAGTATTTGAGAAAGGATTTTACTTCAATAATATCCAATCAATTACTGGTGAGAAACAATCCTATGAAAGTTTGTCTGAACTTTTAGATACTTATTTCTATCAAAAAGATGTTCGTGACCGCATCAAGCAAACTACTGAGAATTTACTTAAGTTTGTTAGGCAAGAGTTGAATAAGAATAAGAAAAAAATTAAAAACTTAAATAAAGATTTATCAAATGCAGAGAAAGCCGATAGATATCGAATGCATGGAGAACTTCTCTATGCAAATCTACACAACTCTAAAAAGGGTGACACTAAAATAGCAGTCTATGATTATGAGGGTAATCAACTAGAAATCCCTTTAAACCCTTTAAATACACCTTCACAGAATGCGAAAAAGTTGTTTACTAAGTACCAGAAAGCTAAAAATGGATTGGTATTAATTACAGAACAAATAGAAAAAACTAATGAAGAAATTGTATATCTTGATTCTGTTGAAGCAATGCTCAAAAACTGTAAGTTAAAGGATGCATTAGAAATTAAAGAAGAATTAACTTCTCAAGGATATTTTCGTCAAAGAAATAAAACAAAGAAGAAGAAAAAGAAACATGTTCCAGCATTTGAGCGATTTACATCTCCTGAAGGAATTGAACTATTGGTTGGTAAAAATAACATCCAAAACGAATATATTACCTTTAAGGAAGCTAAAAAGGATGATATATGGATGCATGCTAAAGATATTCCTGGTTCACATATCATCATCAGAATGAGCGAGCCAACGGAGACTACAATTAGATACGCTGCGAACATCGCTGCTCTATACTCAAAAGCCAAGGATTCCTCAAGTGTCCCTGTCGACTACACTCTAGTTAAGAATGTTAAGAAAGTCCCTGGGATGAAACCGGGATTTGTGATAATATCAAACCAAAAAACAATTTACATCGACCCTGATGAGAATTTAATTTAAGGAGATTTATATGGCTATACCGAATTGTCCAAAATGTAATAGTGAATATTGTTATGAGGATCGTGACATGATTATTTGTCCGATGTGCGCTCACGAGTTCACGATTGAAGTAATAGAAGAAAAAGTATACAAAGATGTTAATGGTAATATCCTTGTTGATGGTGACAGCGTAAGTGTTGTCAAAGATTTAAAAGTAAACGGGTCTTCTTTAGTAATTAAAAGAGGAACTAAAGTTAAAAATATTAAACTTGTTGAAGGTGATCATGATATCAATTGTAAGATTGATGGATTTGGTGCAATGCAATTAAAAACAAGTGTTGTTAAAAAAATTAATAAGTAGTGGTGATGATGTGAGAAGTATTTTCAAAATTTTATCCTCTTTATTTGCTGTTTTGTTGTTAACATCATGTGGTAATACAAAAGAATTAACAAATGTTGACATTACACAAGATAACAAAGATAAAGATGATGAAGTAATTGTAGAAATTGCAAGTGAAGAAGTTCTTGAAAGATTTAAGATTTTTACAAATTCGAGTCTAGATAATTTTGAACTAGAAATCAATATTGATTCGGTGGAACTAGATTATGAAACAACTATTGAAGCAAAGATGAAAGTCTATGATATGCAAAATGTTTACATAAAGATGACAACTTTACTTAGTAATATGGAGTTTGAAGTAGAATTATATAACACTTTAGAGGAAGATGAAACACCAGTCATTTTTATGCGGATGAACTATGCTAATGTTGATTGGTTAAAAACAAAGAACCTTGCGAAATCAAATGGTTATGAAGCAGATCAGTTCAATGACTTGATTTTAGTTGATAATGGTGAGTACACATATATAAAGAAAACATTTTTTAAAGATGATGAATATCATTTAATTCACGTTGACATGAATAAACATTTTATCGCTGACCTTGCAGAAGCAACTAATAGTAATGTTGAAGATGTCGACCTTGGTAAAATGGTAAGTGATTTTTATGTTGATGACAACGGAATACCACATCATATTATTTCAGAATATGTAACAACAAATTCTAATACAAATGTTGAAATCAAATTAACAAATGTAAATGCAGTAACAAAAATAATTGTTCCTGACACAGTAATTGAACAAGCAATAGATTATGACACACTTAATAACTAAAAAATCCAACTTATGTTCTAAGTTGGATTTTTTTATTCAAACAATGATAACTGTTGATTTAACTTATTTGCAACCGGCGAAAAACTTCTGCGATGACTATCTAAGACTCCAAACTCTTCAAGTGCTTGAAGATGTTGTTTTGTCGGATAACCTTTATGTTTTTCAAAACCATACTCAGGATGTTCTTTAGCTAATTCATACATTAACTCATCTCGGTAAACCTTTGCAACTACACTAGCTGCAGCAATCGAAATACTTTTTGAATCCCCTTTAATAATTGAGGTATAAGGAATATTTAATTCAGGTATTGGCATCGCATCAATAAGCGCATGTTCAACTTGACAATCTAATTTTCCTATTGCTTCAATCATCCCTTTTTTAGTTGCTTGATAAATATTAATTTGATCAATTATCTTCTCATCAATTTCAACAATGCTAACTGCTAGGGCATTTTCTAAGATATACTCATTAAAAGCAATTCGTTTTTTTTCTGTAAGTTTTTTTGAATCATCCAATCCTTCTAACTTAAAATCTTTAGGTAAGACAACAGCGCAAGCAACGACTGGTCCGATTAATGGTCCACGACCAACTTCATCAACTCCACAAATATAGTTGACTCCACTGTTTCTTAATTCATTTTCATATTTATATAAATTATTTTTCATATCGATCAAACGTTATGCGGCCAATTAATCCGTCACGAACATCTTTACGAATTAGGTCAGATACACGTTCGTAGTCAATATATCCACCGCTACCGATACAGCCACGTCTTTTTGCAATCTTATCAAAAGTAAGGGCGATATCTTCATCTAATTCAGAAAATCCGTATCTTTCATTTAAAAGTTTTGGATAATGTTCTTCTAAAAACTTCAATGCAAAAATAGCAACTTCATCTTTAGGTAAGATTTCATCTTTAATAATTCCACTTGTAGCTAAGTTGTACCCAACTAATTCATCTTCAAATTTAGGCCACAAGATACCTGGAGTATCTAAGAGTTCTAAATCTTTTGTTAATCGAATCCATTGTTGAGATTTTGTAACACCAGGTCGATTACCGACATTAGCTACTTTACGTCCTGAAAGACGGTTGATTAATGTAGATTTACCTACGTTAGGAGCTCCAACAATCAACGCTCTAACTGGTCTCTCCTTCATCCCTCTAGCTTTATCGCGAGCGATCTTATCAACTAAGATTTCTTTAGTAACTTTTGCAATGTTATTTAAACCAATCTTTTTCATATTATCGATTCCAATTGCACGCATTCCTAAATCTTCATAATATTTAATCCAATAATCAGTCATTTCTTGATCAGCTAAATCAATTTTAGTTAATAAGATTAACTTCTTCTTATGTTTTAAAACATCATCAAGCATTGGATTAAATGATGACTTAGGACAACGACCATCAACTAATACAAAAACAATATCAATTAATTTTAATTTTTCTTCAATCTGACGTTTGGCCTTAACCATATGTCCTGGAAACCAATGAATCTTTTTCATAAAATCACCTCTTTATAATAGTAAATGAAGTGTTTCCACTTCACTACTTTAAAAATCCTATTCTTTTAAAAGGAAAGAAAACAAATTTAACTGTCCCTCTAATATACTCATGTTCAACAACTCCATGAAGGCGGCTATCTAGTGAATTAGATCGGTTATCACCGATAACGAAGTAACTACCTTTTCCAACAACTACTTCACTAAAATCTTCCGTATAAGAACCTTCACTCAAAAATTCTTCAACTAAGAGCTCCCCGTTAATAAAAATTTGATTCTCGTTACAATAAATTCTATCACCAGGTAATCCGATAACTCGTTTGATTAAGTCTTTACCAGAGTAGTCTTTATCAATGACAACAACATCGAAACGTTCTATGCTTTTATCTAGTAAATTCAGGATTACAAAGTCATTATCATCTAATGTTGGATACATCGATACACCATCGATATATACTGGTGAAAATACAAATAATCTAAGAGCTATCACTATTACTAATGTAATAATAAAACTAAGATTGTTTTTAGCTATTTTTTTCAATTAAATCAACTCCCATTTGAAGAAAAAAACCCTTGTTAAAGGGCTTATCTTTTTTCTTTAATTCTAGCTTTTTTACCACGTAATGAACGTAAGTAGTATAATTTAGCACGACGTACTTTACCTTTACGAAGAACTTCTAATGTTTCGAATTTTGGTGAATTTACTGGGAACGTTCTCTCAACACCAATTCCGTAAGAAATTTTACGAACTGTAAATGTTTCAGAAACTGTAGCACCTTGACGCTTGATTACTACACCTTCAAAAATCTGAATACGTTCTCTATTTCCCTCTTTAATTTTTACGTGAACTCTTACAGTATCTCCAACTCTAAAGTCAGGAAGATCTGTACGTAATTGTGAATTTGTAATTTCGTTAATTAAGTTACTCATCTATAATCTCTCCTTATTTTATAATAAGTGTTCATAATACGTTTGTATAAGCGGACCACTCAAGCATATGAATATTACCATAAATCGTAAGTATATGCAAGTGGTTCATCGATTATTTTAAGGCTTTATGCATTATTTTACCACTTTTGTAGTATTTATCGATTGTTAGGTTATTTTCGTGTAAATAGTTAGCTAAATTAATACCAACATACCTTATGTGCCATGGTTCAAACATATAGCCAGCGGAGTTATCTTTTGGGTAGGATAACGTAAATCCGTATATATGCATATTACTCCCCATCCACTGATATTCCTCGCTATCTTCAAGACATCTAGAAAGGTAACATTCAAGGTTTGTCGGTGTATACCAGTCAAGAGTAAGTCCTGTTTGATGTTCTGAATGCCCTGGTCTAGCTGAGAAAGTATCAGCTTTTTCTGAACCTTTCGCAGCGCTGTAGTTTGAATAGAGGGTATATTGTAAATCGTATGAACGATACGCAGAAGCAACGCCAATTTTATATCCCTCACCTAAAGCAGCTTGATATAATAATTCAAAAGCAGATGCACAATCATCTCTTAAAAAGCGATCATTTTGACTTACTAAAGTATCTGGTAGTCGTAAACCTTCTGGAACATAATCAAAAGGTAACATGTTATTTTTATCAACTAAAACATCTAAAGCAGAAGGATTTTCGATTACATCAACCTCATCATAAGGAATCTTACTAATTAATGCCTCTTCACCTAATGAGAACTCAAAATGAATTCCATCGTCCGCATCAACTGTTGTTAGTGATTGATCATGAGAAATAAAACTATTGTATTCAATACTTGAATCATAAACAAATTCAATGTCACAAGTTACTACCTTCTCTTGGCACCAATTTTGAACTTCATTTGGTTGCATTTCTGTAAAATCAATAAGTTCAATATATCTAATCTCATCTGGTTTCTTTTCTTCTTTTACCACTGGTATCGCTTTCGATAATTTAGAAATTCCAAAAACAGCAATTGCCACTATGAAAATGAACATTAGTATATTCACATAATTAATTCGATATTTTTTTTTAGAATAAATATTATAACTTTTTCTTGATTTCATCTAATATCTTTTTCTCCTCATTTGTTAAAAGTTTTTCATCTAATAAATCCGGTCTTTTTAACAAAGTATTTTCAAGAGCTGTTTCAACTCGGTACTTTTCAATATTTTTATGGTGTCCACTCAAAAGTACTTCAGGAACTTCCATCCCTCTAAACTCACGAGGTTTAGTGTATTGTGGATAATCTAATAAATTATTTTGAAATGAATCATTTTGGTGGGAGTGCTCTTTGATTACTCCATCACGCAATCTTACAATCGAATCAGTAATTGTCAAAGCAGGCAGTTCTCCACCTGTTAAAACAAAATCACCAATTGATAATTCTATATCTACAAGACTTCTAATTCTTTCATCAAATCCCTCATAGTGACCACACAAAAAGATTAAATCTTCTTCTTTTGCTAACTCACAAGCTAGTTCTTGATTGAAAGTCTTTCCTTGAGGACTCATTAAAATTATTTTTGATTTCTCACTTTTAATGTCATCAATACAATCAAAAATTGGTTGGCATGATAAAAGCATCCCTTTCCCACCACCATATGGATAGTCATCAACTTTCTTATGTTTATCAATTGTGTAATCTCTAAAATTAACAGCGTTTACCTCTACTTTATTATTTTCAATTGCTCGCTTAAGGATTGACTCATTCTTATAGTTATTAATTATTGAAGGAAATAAAGTTAAAATACTAATTTTCATTATTCTAACAATCCTTCAATTGCTTCAATAGTGATTACTTTAGCATCAAAGTCCTCTAAAATAACAACACTTTCGATATAAGGGATTAAGCAGTCAGTATCACCTTTTACTCTTAAGATATCATTACTACCTGTACTAAATACTTCAGTAACTTTACCTAACAATACACCTTTAGAAGTGATAACATCACAATCAAGTAGTTGTCCTACTAAAACTTCATCTTCTTCTAAGACAATTTCATACTCTTCTTCTTGATCAAAATATACATTACAACCTTTATATTTCTCAATTTCGTTAATATCTGAAACTCCATCAAATGTTACCATATCTAGTCCTTTGTGAATACGGTGAGTTTTCAATTCAAACTCTACTTGTTTCTTACCGAATTCAATAATTAATATAGCTCCTTTTACTAAAATTTCACTACGATATTCTAAATTCGATTTAATTTTAACCTCACCTTTAAGTCCATGAGTATTGACTAATTTTCCTAATAGTACTCTTTCCATACTAACCCTACTTTCTTTGTTTTGAAACTTCATACAATATAATTGATGCGGCTACGCCGACATTTAAACTTTCTGATTTACCAGGCATTTCTATGATTACATTTTGATTAGTTAAATCCAAAACTTCATCACTTATTCCCTTGCCTTCATTACCAACAATGATTGCTAATTTATCATGGTTCAACTCAACTTCATCGATGTTTTTAGAATTTTCCAGCGCAGTCCCTAAAATGAATCCATTAAAATTTTCTAAGTAATCTGAAAGATTTTGTTTAATAATTGGAATATGGTATAAACTACCTTGTGTTGAACGGATTACTTTTTGGTTATATAAGTCACAACAACCATCACCCAATACAACAAGGTCACACCCAAAGGCATCTGCAGAACGAATAATTGTTCCTAGATTTCCTGGATCTTGTATTCTATCTAATAAAATTATTTTTTTCTCATTATTAGGTATGTGGTTAAGTTGAGAACATAATCCCAAGATTCCTTGAGAAGATTCAGCGGTTGATAATTTATCAAATACTCTTTCACTAACTTCAATTGTTTCAACATCTTTAGTATCAAAAGTTACTCCATGTCTTAAGACAATAAGTTCAATATTCTTGTAGTTAAGAGCCTCTTCAATTAGATGGAATCCTTCTACTAAAAACTTCTTCTCTTTATCACGGAATTTCTTGTTGTGATACTTTATAATTTCTTTTACTTTTTTATTTTGTACACTTTCGATTAACATAATCCACCTCACGCTATTATTTTAACACATTATAATGACAGTGAAAGGGATTTAGTAGATTTATTTATATTTAAAGTAGGTGATTTAATGGATACGCTTAGTCATAGTTTAGTTGGTGTCTCAATTGCTCAAGTAGCGATTGCTACTCAGAATGTTGAGAAATTTGAAGACAAGTTATTTGTATTATCTTTTTGTGTAATTGCAGCCAATATTCCTGATGTTGATATTTTGACAAAGCCATTTGGTTCGAGATTTTTCTTGAAATATCATCGAAGTATTAGTCACTCGCTATTCTTAAATTTTATATTAACAATTCTTTATAGTTTAATCGCATACCGGTTTAATGATTCATTCTCGATATACTTTATATTAGGACTGTCGACTTTGAGTGTATTCGGTCATATCTTCACTGACATTTTCAATAGTTATGGAACCCAAGCCTTATGGCCCTTTAGTACTAAATGGTTAAGGTTAGGACTCTCTAGTACCTTTGACACGTTCATATTCTTTTCGTTAGCAACCTCAATTGCGGTTGATTACTTTACTGATTGGTATATGGTAAACATCTATTTAATTAATTATTGCCTAATATTTCTTTACTTAACCTTCTCATTATTTAAGTACATGAAAGTTAAACAGAAACTCTTTGAAGAATATGATGATATCAAGAAATTTTATATTTATGCTAATAGAATTACCGTCAGCTACTTTTTTATCATAGAATTAGAATCAGCTAGATATATCATTGGCAAATGTATCAATAAGATTAGAGTAATTGATGAAGTTAAAAAGAATCGAGTCGAACCAATTCTTTTTGATAAATTAATACAAAATAAGAACTTGCAGCATTTTATTGATTTCTGTCCCATCTATAATGTTGAGGAAAAGAAACTTCTAAATGGGTATCGTCAGATCAAATATTATGACCTTAGATATGTAAAGAACGATGAAACAAAAAGAAAATATTATTGGTTTAGTACTACCCTCATCTTAAAAGGTGATGAAGTAATCAATAGTTACATGGGATTCATAATGAAAGAACATAAACTAATTAAGAAACTTAATTTAAACTAAAAAAACTGGAGAAATCCAGTTTTATTTTTTTATTAATTATCTTCACAATAATTTTTAATTTAATATCTATTTTCAAATATTCATCATATGATTATTTAATTTATCAAATTACGATATGAAAATTTTCCCGACCTCTTCATTGCTTTATGTTTATATTTTAGCTTGTCCGTTAATCTTACCTATCTTAGTTGGAGTTATAATACTTAACATAAACAAAATAATTATATAATACCAACTAAAAGCATATATATCTAAGGCATAGCCAATAGTGGTGGCAATAAAACAAATCACTGAAAATAACCATGCAAAATATATTGTGACTTTACTTTTATACCCCTTAGCCATTAAAACTATTACCGGAATCGTTAGAAATAACATAGAACTATATAACCATATATTAAACGCTATTGATAGGATACAGAATATTAAAAAAATACATACTGAGTATAGAATGATAATTCGATCATTTTTATTCTTTAAATCAACTTTTACAAATATATAACCTTGTAAAAATGATCCCAGCAGAATTAGAGGCAAAATTATAAAACTAAAACTACTTTGATCAAGAATTCTTAATATCATAAATATCCATGGAAAAACAAAAAATAAAATTATATTAATTTGATTTCTCCTATGCCACCTATCACTGTACATTATCATCAATGGAATTATAAAGAGTATAGCTAAACTAGGAATCCATGTAGAACTTAAAACATTAACTCCAATATAAGCTAATACCACCATATAGATACTCGTCAGGGAAAAGATATGCATAATATTCTCATCACCACTAAATGTTAGAAGTATCATAGTTTCTACGATGAGAACTATCCAAATATTTGAAAATAACTCGTAATTAATTGCCGAGAGATTGATTATAAAAACTGACATGAATATAGAAATTGGATATATTATTTTATAAGAAAATAATCCTCTTTTTATTGTCGTTACAATAGGTAAAAGAATGAATATAATCCAGTTTAAATGCCAAATCGAATATTTGATTCCTAAAAACAAATAAATGAAAACTGTAGAAAAAAAAGTAATAACACTAATTAACTGATACGATGATTTCAAATATTTCATAAGAGCCCCCTGTCTTATTAATTTTATATAATTAATTATACATTAATATAATAAATAAATCCAATATAATAATATTAAATAATATATGTTTAGGCGGCTGATGAAAAAAAAAAAATCAAACATTTTATAGAATAAGAATTTTGAGTTAAATATTTATAAATGGTCTGTAAGACAGAAGCATTAAATATGGATTTTATATCCCTTGTATTCCAAATCATCTGTTATTTTCAATATATTTAATTTGGGACACTTTTATAGGAGATATTATTTTTTAAATTTTATTTGGATTTGAGCCCTGCCATCGCTAATGTGCCGAAACTCAAAAAGAAACATAATTAGACTTTACCTACACTTTTCAGCTAATATTGCACTTATATTAATTTTGCTTAATTAATAACTTTTTATGAGGAAAAGTAATATAAGTTACTAATTCACTACTATAAATCATCGTTATTAAATCTCTCATTCAATTCATATAATGCAGTTCTATTACTATCATATTTTAATAATTTCATGCCTTCTTCATACGTACAAAATTTATATTCTATATGTTCGCTAGATAATAATATTTTTTCAGATTCTAGCTTAACAGCAAAAGAATATTCAGGAATAATATAGATATCACTTTTATCCCTGTGCTCTTTAAATATACTCTTTGGTATAGAGCAAACAGTATCCAGCTTCACTGCATCATTTATTTCAATACTTGTTTCTTCATATAACTCTCTAATCGTTGCTTCTAATGGTGTTTCATTATCTTCACCACCACCTGACACAAATTGCCAAATACTCATATCACTTCTTTTTAATATTAAAAATCTAGGTTCATCTAATATTACATAACATAATACTAACACCTGAAACTCTGCTCTCATAAGTTCCCCTTCATATGCTTTGCGTACCTCATTCTACATAAGGACCAATCTAATTTTGATTTTTTCACTCTATCTGATACCTTTTCTAAATTGGGAACAATTCTCACTTCTATATTTCTTTTAATTAGTTCTGCAAAAATATCATTAACAACTATTTTTTTAATGGCTTTTTGAGGTTTCTGACTTATATAATAACCCGCTACATCATCTTGTATAAAAGTCCTTTGAATCAAATTCATAAATATATAATGTTGTTTCTAACATCTTTCTAAACCAGACATCTTCTATTATCAAAACTCCATTGGATTTATCACTCGAAAAAAAATCATTTTTAACTTTAATATCCACCATTTCATTCAGATGGTACCCAACTCTTGGGCAATCCCTAGGTGTAAGAAAATTCGGTAGTTTTTCTTCAAACCAATCCTATATTTTTATCCAAATCTGGTCTTGTTGGTATCCTTGGATTAAACACTTCAATATCTGACTCTTCACTAACATGAAATAATCTCATAATTGACACCTCCAGATTTCATTATACCACTTACATTATTTATCTCAACGTAAAACCCACCCTGATAAAAATGAACCCAATTGCTACAAAAGTGGGGCTTGGATACATTGAAATTTGCTATTTGGTAAACTATTAAAACTTTACTCCTATTAAGGTGCAAATTTCCACGCATGGAATTATTTTTAGTATTTGCATTGCACCCTTATAAAACATGAAAAGAAGTCAGATCTGACTTCTTTTCTTTCATAAGAATATATTCAGTAAAGGAATGCTACTTACTATATTTACATTCTTCTGGTAGTTTATCATCCCTTAAGCCTTTAAACACAGGTTGTCTTAAACCTCCACCTGGAGTTCGTTCCATAAATTCCACTTTACATACAAGGTTAGGAACAATCCATACTACATCATCATCGAAGTCTGGAAAGTCACCATAATAGCTCTTAGAAACTTTATCTTTAGATGATATTATTTTAAAATCATTTCCTGATACCCCCAACGCAACATGACTTTGGTAAGAGAGTTTATCTTGAGAATACTGTGCAAGAATAATACTAGTTACCTTATTAGATTTTAAGTAATAGCCACACACTATGAAATCATCATCTAATAAGGCTTTCATCTTAATCCATTCTTTTGTGCGCTTACCAGAATAATACTTACTATTTTTTTTCTTTGCTACGATACCCTCAAGTCCTTGTTTCTTAGCTATTTCAAAAAATGAAACTCCATAATTTTCAATATGTCTAGAAATTGCAATAGTTCCATTTTCGTTAACATTCTCAAACAATATATTTTTTCTTTCTAAGAGAGTTAAGTCGGTTATTTGTTTCTCTTCGAAGTAAATAATATCGTATACAGTGAAGCAAATTGGTAATTTCTTTGAAGCCAACTCTATTTTAAAAGGATTAGTCATAAGACTACGACGTTGCATTTCAAAGAAATCTGGTTTACCATCTCTAATTACTAATAATTCACCATCCAAGATACAACGTTGTTTTACCTGCTTATTAATTGAAGCTAATTCAGGATAGATCTTATCAATACGCTTATTTCTTTTATTTCTAAGTTCCATACTATCTCCATCAAGATAAGCCAAACACCTTATTCCATCAAATTTTAATTCAAATATATATTTATCACTATCAAAGGGAGGTTGGTTTTCAGCTATAAGCATTGGTGATATCTCTTTAGTGTGAAATATGTCCATGTTCATCTACCTGTCT
>Ga0209272_10001727_pt1 | contig 13278 bp, 11 predicted proteins | sample tdDd002_FD_187125 | JGI IMG/M metagenome (GOLD analysis project Ga0209272, IMG submission 187125) | Marine sediment microbial communities from the Atlantic coast under amendment with organic carbon and nitrate - tdDd00.2 (SPAdes)... | ecosystem: Environmental > Aquatic > Marine > Coastal >... | reverse complement strand
CAGAGGAAGACGAGGAAGAATAATTGAAGATAGGTAAATTAAGTAACGATCAACTTCAATCAATTATAATGGATAGTATCAGTTATAAACGTGATGATGTTGTTTTAAGATCAGGTATTGGTGAGGATTGTGCAGGCGTGTCATTTGGTGATGAAGTTTGCTTATTAACAACCGATCCGATTACAGGCGCTGCAAGTGAAGTTGGTAAACTTGCTATACATATATCATGTAATGATATTGCTTCAAATGGTGCTGCTCCTGTGGCTATATTGCTAACTATTTTAGCACCCGAAGGTACAACTGAAGAAGAATTAAAAACAATAATGACTCAGGCTCATGAAGAGGCTGCTAAACTAGATGTTGAAATCGTTGGGGGACACACAGAGATAACAAATGCTGTTAATCGAATCGTAGTTTCATCAACAGCGATTGGTAAGCAAAAGTTGAATCAACTGTTTAGCAATAAGAACCTTCAACAAGGTGATTTAATTATCATGACAAAGTCTGCCGGATTAGAGGGAGCGGGTATTATTGCTTATGAAAAAAATGATGAATTAAAAAATGTCCTTACAGAACACGAAATTAAAACAGCAAAAGATCTGCTTGATAAAGTATCTGTTGTAAAAGAAGGGATAATTGCAGGACAAATTGGCGTTTCGAGCATGCATGATATTACTGAAGGCGGTGTGTTAGGTGCTGTTTGGGAAATCTGTGCAGGTTCTGAACTCGGCGCTGTTATAAAATATGAAGCGATACATATTCCAGAAGTAACTCATAAAATATGTGATTATTATAATCTTAATCCATTGAGACTCATATCGAGTGGCACAATGTTGATGACGATTCATCCAAATCGCATAACTGAATTAATGGATGGTTTAGAAGAAGCATCGATAGAAGCAGCTGTTATTGGAGAAATTACGGCTAAAGATGTTTATTTAGAAAGACGTGGGAGATTATCATACGTAACACCTCCTGATAGTGATGAACTGTATAAAGTCGTTTTTTAAGTAATGATTAAAAAATGATGACATACTTGTTTATACAAGTATTTTTGAATAATATAAAAGTACTAGGAGGAATAGTATCTTGAAAAAAATAATTGTTTTATTGTTAGTTATGTTGATGATGACCACTTCAGTCGCATTTGCTAATAAGTTTATGGAAATAGAATTTGTAGAACTAACAGATGGTAAAGATGGTAGTGTTGGTGAGTACAACGTTGTTAACCTGCTAATTGATGGTGATGATGTATTTGCTGATGTTCCAGCTGTTTTATATGAGTTGGAAGGTTATACAAGAACGTTGGTGCCGATCAGCTTCATAACTGAAAAAATAGGCGCGGGTATTGCATGGAATGGCGAGACACAAGAAGTTACCATTACTCATGATGGTAATACGATTGTTTTAACCGTTGAGAGTTCGAAGGCTGTTGTGAATGGTAAAACATATGACTTACCAAATGGTGTACCTGCAAAACTAATGGCTTATGAAGGCAATTATAGAACGATGGTACCGGTAAAATTTATCTCTGAACATTTAGGTTATGAAATATTCTGGCAGGGAGAGACAAAAACCGTATCTATCAATAAACCGCAACAAACATTAACAGCTGTAAGATATGATGATTCAGGAATCTATCCTGAACTTAGATTTAAGGTATCTGGAGAAGTAAGTTTAACTTCATTCTCGGTTGATGGTAAATCAGTTGGTGGTGAAGATACATTAACACTTGATTTTCACAATACATTACTTGATTTAAAAGATCCGCCAAAATACGGTAAATTTATTATAAATGATATGATACAAGAAATCTATGATGTGGCTATTACTCAAACAAGTACTACGCCTATGAACGTTCGTGCTGTAGTAGGATTAGGTTATTTCAGAAATGGAGACGTTTATTACGATGAATCTACTGGTGAAATGGTTGTACAGTTAATCAACTCAGTAAAGTACGTAGATGTTGAGGTTGTAAATGGTTATAATGCTGTTGTAATTGAAACCAATGAAAACCCAGCGTTTAATGTCACTAATTTAGGGGATGCGGTTTACATAGATGTTATTCATGCTAAATTAAGCGAAAAGGAGAGTGCTATTATTGTTCAGGATTACGGTATTGATTCTGTAACGTATGAACAATTTGATGATAGTGCTTTATATGATCCTGGTGTTCGTTTCTCAAGGGTAGCCGTTAATTTAGATAATCAAACAACATCTGATGATGTTTATGTACAAGATGTGGGTTCGAAGATAATCGTCTATGTTAAAGATAATCAAAATGGTACATATAGCTATGCGAAGGATAAACAAAATGCTTCCAGTCAATTTGGATTAGATTTGGTAACGTCGGGTAGTTATGCTGTGACTTATAATGCTAGCAGTCATTCTGTAAGCTTTAGCGTACCAAAGGATCAAATCAAAAAGAATTTAGAAATTGGTGAAGTTAAAGAAGATGATGGTATTGTTAATAAAATTGCAGTAACTGACAATGGTTCAGTTTATGGATTCCAAATCTATCTAGTGGACCAGGCTCAGTACCAAGAACAGTCATCGGGCAATTTATTTGAGATTGCATTTACAAATCCATCTCTTAAAAATTCACAATTTAAAGATACAATTATTGTTGTTGATGCAGGGCATGGTGGACATGATCCAGGTGCAGTATCACCAAATGGTACTAAAGAGAAAGATGTTATTTTAAAAGCATCATTGTTATTAAAGCAAAAATTAGAAAATGCCGGGTTCAAAGTATACTTAACAAGAGAAAGAGATAACTATGTTAAGTTATATGATAGAGCAGGTATTGCGAATCAATTGCCAGCGGATATATTTATTAGTGTTCATGCAAATGCTGCAAAGAATACCGCTGCAAAAGGAATCGAAACCTTGTATGCACCAGACACTTCAAGAAATAATAAAGCACTCGCAAGAGCCATACAAGATCAGTTAATTGATAAAACCAATGCAACAGATAGAGGGATTGTATCAAGACCAGATCTAGTGGTAACTAGAGAAACTGAAATGAGTGCTGTATTAGTAGAACTTGGCTTCTTAACCAATGGTGATGAAGAGATCAAATTACTAAGTGAATCTTACTTGGAAAAGTGTGCTGAGTCTATTGTAGAAGGTATCATTGATTTTGTAGACTAGTCTTGTTTTAAGAGTTCTATCTAGGGTATATTTGTCTTAGATAGAGCTTTTTTTAGAATTTTCGTTGTTTATTTGGAATGTATAGGACTGAGTCCTCATTTATGGAGTTGATGTGTATTGATGATTTACAAAAATGAAATCCAATCAAGCTTTAAATCGGTTGATTTATGTGTTAGAGAAGTGCTTCAATTAATGGAGAAGCATGAGAGTCTTTCAGATGAATCGCTTCTATTTAAGGTGAGCTTCGTATTAAGAGAACTCATGAATAATTCAGTTGAGCATGGCAATAAATTTGATGTGAACAAAAGAATTATCTGTAGAATTGAGTATGATGCGCCAGAGTTGTTGATTGAGATTACAGATGAAGGAAAAGGCTTTATTAGAGACAATGGTTATTACCGAGCTTTAGATAATGAGAAGCGGGAACGAAGGCGCGGTTTAAAACTAATAGAAGAATTAAACTTTGTTATAGAGATGGAACAGAGTACAATCCGTTTGAACTTAGATATATCATAGAAAGGATCACAATATGTATAATGAAATTATTGAAGATAGAATGACAATTTATTTAGAAGACGATTTAATTGCACCTAACGTTAAAGGATTTAATACATCTGTTTCTGATTATTTATTAGATTTAGATGTTCTAGATGAAGTTGTTTTAAATTTAGGTTCAGTAGAAAATATAGATTCTATTGGTGTAACATTTGTAATCGGTCTTTATAAATCGGTTACGAACGATGGCCTAGGATTTGCAATCTCAGATGCCTCAGATAATGTAAGACAGTTATTCAAGTTGATGAAATTAGAAGATTTATTAGAATAGAGATGATGATATGTATAATATTTTAATAGCCGATGATGTGGCAATGAATAGAATGCTGATAAGGAGTATTCTAAAAAGTAAATTAGATAATATCACCTACTTTGAAGCTGAAGATGGAGAGGTTGTAATTGAGACGGTTAAGACACATTCGATTGACTTAATTATCTTGGATTTAATAATGCCCGTAAAAGATGGTTTTGAAACACTTCAGTACCTTAAGAGTCATTCTTTATATCATCATATTCCTGTTATCGTAAACTCTGCACTGAGTGAGATAACCAGTATAGAAAAAACATTAGAAATGGGTGCGATTGAGTACTTTACAAAGCCTTTTTCACCAGATGATATAGAAATAATATTACCTCTGAAAGTAAAAAATGCTTTGAGGTTACATGATCAAAATAAAGAAATTGAGAGACTTAATATTGAACTAAATCAAGAACTGAAAAATGCCAATGAGTTTGCTAGGTTTATGTTACCTGTTAAATCATCATTTAGGAAAGTTGATTTTGAATTGCATTATCATCCTTCACTAGGTATTGGTGGTGACTTCATTGATTGCGTAGAAATTGGTGATAAAGTTTGGTTTATGGTTGCAGATATTACGGGTCATGGTATCGCTGCTGGTATGGCATCATCGATGATTAAAATACTGTTTAGAATGACATTGGAATCTCCAGATATGTCTCCAAGTGAATTGCTGGCTTCTATCAATAATAGAATCTTCAATATTTTTGGTGATAATGATAACAGTAATTTTATTGTGTTCACAAGTTTTGTTGGCTGTATAGAAAAGTGTCAATTAACTTATTCAAACGCAGCTCAGCCTTACCCAATCATTTATAAGAAGTCAACAGATGAGGTCTTTGCAATTGAAAACGGTGGTATGCTTGTTGGGATGATTGAAAATATGAAGTATGATGAGTATACGATTCCGTTGGAAGCTGGAGATGGTATTTTTGTTTATACGGATGGTCTTTTTTCAACTGGTAAAAGTAGTGACTATACGCATTGGACGCTTGTAAAGGAATCCTGTGGTGAATTGAAATCAATTATGAAAGATGATCCTAAGAAGTTCTTAGAGAATATTTTCTGGAAATTTAGTTTTCTACACAAAACAGCAGGAAGTGACTTTACTGATGATGTGGCATTACTATATCTGAGCTTAAGAGAGTAACTAAGGCGAAATGCCTTAGTTTTTTTGAGAAAATATAGGAAGTATGATAAAATTCTATTAGTGAAACACTATATTTATATTGAGAGGAATATTATGACTAGAATAGATAACAGAGAATTTGATGAAAAAAGACAGGTAAAAGTAACGAAAGATTATTTAATTCATCCGGAGGGATCAGTTCTAATAGAAATGGGCAATACAAAGGTTATTTGTACAGCTACAGTGGAAGAGAAAGTACCCCCTTTTTTAAAAGGAAAAAATAAAGGGTGGGTTACTGCAGAATACAGTATGTTACCACGATCAACACATACAAGAAAAATAAGAGATATTGCCAAAGGGAAATTAGATGGTAGAACCTCTGAGATCCAAAGGTTAATCGGAAGATCTCTGCGTTCTGTGGTTGATTTAGAAAAATTAGGTGAAAGAACAATTTGGCTTGATTGTGATGTGATACAAGCAGATGGTGGTACTAGAACAGCGTCGATTACAGGTGCATTTATTGCAATGGTATCAGCAATGCAACAATTAAAAGAAAAAGGACTCATTCAAGAAATACCAGTAAAATGTTATCTTGCAGCTATCAGTGTTGGTTTATTAGAAGAACATGTCGCTCTTGATTTATGTTATGAAGAAGACTCATCAGCAATTGTTGATATGAATGTTATTATGACGCATGATAAAAGAATTGTAGAGGTCCAAGGCACTGGAGAAGAAGCACCATTTACACGTGAGCAAATGAATCAGATGTTAGATTATGCTGAAAAAGGTATCTTAGAGTTGGTATCAGTTCAGAAAGAGTATATAGGAGAATTGTTTGATGAATAAGGCTATTTTAGCTTCTAATAATGCACATAAATTAGAGGAAATATATGATATTTTAAAAGATTTCAATTATGAGTTAAAGTCGATGCGAGATGCTGGCTTGGAAATGGATATTGAAGAGAATGGATTAACCTTTGAAGAAAACTCTCTAATAAAGGCCAAAGCTGTAGTTGATGCACTTGGGTGTATTGCAATTGCAGATGATTCTGGATTAATGGTTGATGCACTTGATGGTGCACCGGGCATATACTCTGCTAGATATGCTGGTGAACCAAGTGATAGTCAAAAAAATAATGAAAAGTTACTTGATGCTTTAAAAGATGTCAGTGATGATAAAAGAACCGCGAAATTTGTAAGTGTTATCACAATGGTTTTTGAAGATGGTGAAACGATAGTAGCAAGAGGAGAAGCACACGGAAAAATAGGGTATGAATACAAAGGTAATAATGGATTTGGTTATGATCCGTTGTTTATTGATGATGTTTCAGGACTTACTTTTGCAGAATTATCTTCAGAAGAAAAAAATGAACGCAGTCATAGAGCAAAAGCACTGATTATCTTAAAAGAGTCTCTTAAGAAACGAGTTGCTAAATGAGAGTATTAGTATTTAGTGATTCCCATGGGAAATTGGCTTTAGCACATGATATTATCAAAAAGGAAACCTGTGACATGATTTTGCATATGGGTGACTGCTTTGAAGATATGTTAGAACTAAAGTCTTGTTATGATATACCTGTTGTTGGTGTTGTTGGAAATGTGGATTATGTCACCGATGGACCGGAACAGGTGAGCATGGTTATAGGTGGTTATAAAGTGTTTTTATGCCATGGTCATCATTATCGAGTAAATCAAAATCTAACTCACTTAATTGCACAAGGTAAAACCATGGATGCTGATATTATTTTATATGGTCATACTCATACACCTTACTTTGAGGAGAATTCACCAGTAATCATGAATCCTGGGAGTATTTCAAGACCAAGAATTGTAACTCATCCAAGTTATGGTGTTTTGGAATTGGAGAAAGATAGTATAAAAGGAAAGATTATTTATGTTAAGTAGTTTCCTTTTAAAATAGTATTTGTTATAATGCTATTATATGCACCGTTAGCTCAGCTGGATAGAGTGGCAGACTTCGAATCTGATGGTCGGGGGTTCGAATCCCTTACGGTGTGCCAGAAGTATTGGAACTCCTAAGTTTTACTTAGGGGTTCTTATTTTTTTATCGTAATATCCTGAAATATCCCGATTTTTCCCAACTATTTTATCGGACGATATAGAAATTATAGTGAGTTATTGAAATTCTGATTCGTAATATAAGTAGGAGTTTAATTGCTTCTACTTATTTTTTTATAATGAAGTGATTGGCTAACTAATTGATATTTTGAATAATGCTGTATGCAAGTACTTTTTCCCGCTTGCTTTGATTGAATAAATTGATGTAATTCAAACTCAAGCTTTGCTGAATATATACTAGGGTAATTTTTTGAGATATTGAATTTGATATCGGTTATTGGGTAGAACTATAAGAGAGGCTTTAGTTACTCTTAATAGAATAATGAACCTAACCGAAGAAGAACACTAAAAGAAGTTGCCTTTATTATTAGGAAGCAAAAGAGTGAGGATGTGAGTGTCTGGCACCGATATTTTGCTTGAACGCCATATAAGAGTAGATATAAGGTAATTGAAATGTCGTTATAAAACTATTATAGGAGGAGGATAGCAATGAGAAAAAAGATCTATTCTTTTAACACAAAAGAGAGCCCCCTACTGACCGAAGTGGGAGGTAAAGCACAGAGTCTGATCAGTACGACACAAGCCGGATTGCCTGTGCCAGATGGACTAGTTCTTTCAGTGGATTTTTTCAAGCCCTGGACCGACAAGATTAAAGCTGCAGCTGAGTGGAAAAACCTGCTCGAAAACCCAGTGAAAGAGAATTGTGATGCTGTTAAGGCGCTAGCGGAAAAATTGAATCTGGAAGAGGAACAGAAATCACAACTCGACAAAGCCATGGCTGAACTGGAAGGAAACCAAGTGTTCGCTGTACGGTCCTCCTCTCCCGAAGAGGACTTAGCCGGTTCCAGTTTCGCTGGAATGTACGAAACCTTCCTGGGGACAACTGAGGATCAGTTGGAGGAGACCATCGCCAAAACTTACAGCTCCATGTTTGATTACCGGGTGATGGAATACAAAGCTCAAAACAGCATTAAACTAGAGGGAACCTGCATCAGTGTGATTATCCAGAATCAGATCGCTAGTGATGTGAGTGGCGTGGGATTTTCCCTGAACCCAATAAACAATTGCTATGATGAAGTGATGATCAATGCTTCTTTCGGGTTGGGAGAAGCCATTGTTTCTGGGATAGTGACGCCCGATACCTATGTGGTTGAAAAAGTGAAGATGGAAGTACTGGAGTACTCCGTTGCAGAGAAACATATAGCTCTCCATCTGAAATCAGACGGAGGAATAGAGGAGATACAGAACAGCAATCCCAAGGATCAGGCTCTGACGCAGAAGCAGATTCTTGAATTAACCGAATTGATAAAAAAGACCGAAGAGCACTGCGGTTTCCCCGTGGATGCAGAATGGGCGTATGAAAAAGAACAACTTTTCCTGCTCCAGGCTCGACCAGTCACAAGCTACTTTCCTCTCTACCCTGAGATGATGACCAAACCCGGTGAGAGAAAGAAACTCTACATGGATTTAATTACTTTGACACAGGGCTTTGATGAGTCACTTTCCGTGTTGGGTAGTGATATCTGGTATATGGTGATGGATTATCTGAAAGAGGGAACTATGCCCGCTGGAGAAGAAGGATATTTACTGAATATAGCTGGAAGACAGTACATTCAGATGCATAATATTTTCAAAGCCATGGGTAAAAAAATGGGAAGTGCAGTGCTTAATCAATACGATAATGCCTTTAAGGGAAAAGAAGAGGAAGCTTTTACAGAATTCGTGAGTCCAAAGATGTCGCCTCTGCTTAAACAAGGGAGAAAAGCCACAGGCAAGATGATATTCAGTTTAATTCCCTTCCTAATCAAAACCCTGTTAAAACCATCTAAAGGAGCGGCAGAAATGAATGCCATAGCTGAGGATTTAAAAACAAAATTCAGAAACATAAAAAACGACAAAGCTTACGATGAATTGGTGATCTCTTCCTTTGAGCTTTATAGGAATCTGATTTCCCGCATGGCTATTTATTCTGCCGGAGTATACTCTCACAGCAAAATTAAAAAAATGATGAAAAATACTGAGGCTGAGGATCAAACTGATTGTCTACTTATGGATCTCGAGATAAATCCTACCAGCGCCATGGGACATGCCATGTTTGATCTGGCATCATTCAAGGATATCCAGGATACAGTCAATGCCGGGGAGTTTGTGCAAAGAATTCACAAACGCGAATACTCCAGCGAATTCCTGACTATATGGGATGACTATGTCTATAAATATGGAGCTCGTGGATTCAAAGAGATTGATATCTCGTCTCCTAGGCTTGAGGAGAATCTGGACGAGTTTTTCCTCCAGCTCAAGACAATGAACCTCAAGGACAATATGATGCTCAAGGTCGCTGAAAGAAAGCAAAAAGCAATTGCAAAAATGCGTGATGTAGCCGGGAGAAAACGTAAACTGAAAGCTTTTAACAAAGCTCTGGATGTCATCAATATGACTTATGGCCTGCGTGAAACACCAAAATATATTGTAGTTGTTATGGTCGGCGCCTTAAGGAAAATAGCTCTGGAAATAGCCGATGAATTGGTGGCTCAGGGACGGCTGGATAATCGGGATCAGATTTTTGCTCTTCATATAGAACAGATTGCTCAGGCGCAAAAGGATAACTCGCTGAAACTACTTCCACTCATTGAAGAAAACCTGATATCTTATAAAATGATGGAGAAAGTCAGACAGTTTCCAAACTTCATTGACAGCCGGGGAAAAATATACCGTAGGGTGGTTAAAGCAGGAGCTGATGATTTGGCTGGAATGGCAGTATCAAACGGCGTGGTCATAGGAAAAGCAAAAGTATTGGCATCCCCTTATGAAAAACCACTGGAACCCGGTGAGATACTGGTAACTGTAGCTACAGAACCAGCCTGGACCCCGGTATTTACAAATGCATCTGGTGTCGTTCTGGAAATAGGCAGTGGTCTTCAGCATGGAGCCATTATTGCCAGGGAGTACGGCTTACCTTGCGTTAGTGGCCTGTCAGGTGTTACTAAGATCATTAAGGATGGTGACCTACTGGAGGTGGACGGTACTAATGGAATCGTAAAAATTCTGGAGAAGGCATGATGAGAACATCCATGGACGCCAATCTTTGTCAATAAAGTAGGTGTTTATGGAAATCAGTGGACCACTTCAACATGGTGGAATCATCGCTCGCAAGAACGGAATACATTGCGTTAGTGGTCTAATTGGTGAAAGGAGATCATCAAAGATGGTGATCCTTTGAATATGATGGGAGCAATGGCCTTGTAACGTTTAGAAAGGAGTAATAAATGAAGTGCGATCTACACATCCATTCTAACTACTCTTCTGGCACTCAATCATTAGAAGATATTATACTGGAAGCGAAAGAGAAAGGAATCGGTTTGATTTCTATAACCGATGATGATACAACCGCTGCTTACGATGAGTTGTCGGAAGTGGCGGAAAAACATGGGATTGACTGGCTTCGTGGCTTGCAGGTTACATCAATGTTTGGCGAGATGCTTTTCCGTTTTGTTGTTTACGGGTACGATCCAACCAATGAAAAACTTCAAGAGTTACTCGTTCTTAATCGGAAAGAGTGGGATCATATGGGATTAATCATAATCGAAGAACTTGAAAAACATTACACTAAACTATCGGCAAAGGAGTATCTAGACTATAAATATTCCTTTGGAGCCGGCGGTTTTAAATACAATGGTTATCTTAAGTCCAAGGGATTCGATGGTTCTGATTCCGGTGCAGGCAAACTGCTTGTACAACACTTAGAAGATCTCCTGCCAAGAATGAATGAGCTACAGTTTCTTCCTATAAACGAGGTGATAGATATTGTACACAGGGCAGGCGGAAAGGTTATCGTTCAAAGCGGCTACCTACGAAATCCAGACACAATTCGTGAGGATTTGGACAAAATCGTTGCGCTCGGAGCAGACGGAATCGAAGCCTACTGTGCAAGTGTCAAACCGGAGCTACGTGAGGTGTTAATAAACTACAGCAAAGAAAAAAATCTTCTAATCACAGGTGGTGGCGACGGTCATGGAGACTTTGCGGATAAAAATATGTACAACATCGGGATTATAGATATCGATGATTCCCAGCTTGAGCTTGGCGGATTGTGGCAATAAAATAGGTTGATACATATTCGATCACCTTATAGTTATAAAGAGCTTATAGAATATTAACCAGGAATGCTCTGTATGAGTACAATATGCGAACATGAGCAGAACCTGTTTGTTCACGGGTTTCAGAGGTGCAGGAACGTTAGCTAACTTATGATGCAGCGTTAAAAGAGCCTTATATGCAATGACTTGAACAGCCTTACTAATTAATATTTTATTTGTAGAGTTTGGGTATCTCCACGCATGTGGATTGTAGTGAACTTAAATCATTCACATCCTTTGACATTCGTTGAAGATCTAATTGAGTAGGCAGGTAAAAACTTCCCAACATTTTCCCAACAAAGTTATAGATTGATATGGGACCATATAGAAATTATAGGATGAAAACCTGTTTTTTTCAGCTATTAGGGGAATTATAGAGCGACATAGAGTAGAATTACTGATTCTGATGGTCGGGGGTTCGAATCCCTTACGGTGTGCCAGAAGTATTGGAACTCCTAAGTTTTACTTAGGGGTTCTCGTTGTTTTTGATATAATCTATACAATTTCATAGTTTTCAAAGTTGGGATAATGTTGGGAAAGTATAAGGTTTATCAAGTTGAATGGTGATGTACTTCAGTATTTGCAATGGTTTCTATCAGTTAGACCCTCGACTACGATGATCACATTTTGTGTGAAAGCTACATATATGTGATTGCTTGTATTTATTTTTCATTCAATGGTGAATATTTCGCGCGATTAGAGCCACCAGTACGCACCTCCCAGTGGCTCAATTTGTCCGTGACAGTGGCTCTCTGACTCCGAAATACTCAAATTGTTTTCACGTAAGTAGCGATATATACATATTTAACCATTTTGGTTACTGAAAACACATATAATTGGTAACGAATAGGCTGGTCTAAAGAAACACATAACAATTATTGACAATTTGGTTACTAAAAATATATAATATTAGTAACGAGGTGGAAAATGGAAAGAAATTTGATTAAGAATAGAATTAGAAGTCGAATTATTAACTCTAATAAGGAAAATGTATTTATAATATCTGATTTTATAGACCTTGGCAATTATGATGCCGTTAAAAACGTATTATCAAAACTTGCTAAGGAAAAATTTATTGTGAGAGTAATGCGCGGTATGTATAAGATACCTAACTATAATGAATTTCTAAAGTATGAAATTCCTGCATCGCCAGATGCTGTTGCACGTGCGTTGGCAAGAGCTAATAACTGGACAATAGGTCCTAAAGGAGATGCAGCTCTAAATATATTAGGTATTTCAACACAAGTTCCAGCTGTTTATCACTATATTTCAGATGGACCATATAAAAAAATAGAGTATGAGAATGTTCAAATTGTTTTTGAGAAGAGGACCAATAAGGAAATAAGCGGATATTCATACAAGACGATATTAATAATTGAGGCAATTAGAACTCTAGGTCCAGAACATATGAGTGATTCTATAAGAAAAAAAATACTGAGTAAATGCAGCTATGAAGATTTAATTCTATTGAATAATGATGGCAAGAAAAGTAGACGATGGATATATGAAGAAATCAAGAGAATACTTGATATGGGGGAGTTTGATTATGTTGGAACTAGCACAACGTTCTAATGAAGATAGGTCGGCAATATTTACTGCTACAGCATTGAAAGTTGGTATGAATGAGGCGATAGTAGAAAAGGACTTCTGGGTCTGTTGGATGTTAGAATTGTTGTTTCATCATAGTACTTATTCAAATCAATTATCTTTTAAAGGCGGAACTAGTCTATCTAAAGGTTATGGGATCATCGAACGATTCTCAGAAGATATTGATTTAATATTGGATTGGAGAATATTGGGCTATAGTCAAAATGAACCTTGGCATGAAAGAAGTAATTCTGCACAAGATAGATTCAACTTAGAAGCTAATTCTAGAACAGAGGAATTCTTAGCAGAAAAGATGATGCCACATTTAGATGAATTGGCAC
>Ga0209272_10001722_pt1 | contig 13306 bp, 7 predicted proteins | sample tdDd002_FD_187125 | JGI IMG/M metagenome (GOLD analysis project Ga0209272, IMG submission 187125) | Marine sediment microbial communities from the Atlantic coast under amendment with organic carbon and nitrate - tdDd00.2 (SPAdes)... | ecosystem: Environmental > Aquatic > Marine > Coastal >... | reverse complement strand
GTAAAACAATCGGATCGTATTGAAGTGGTTTTACATGATAAAAGATCATTCGTAGCTAAATTAATAGGACAGGATGCTTCAACTGACTTAGCTTTATTAAAAATTGAGGGGAAAGATTTTCCTAAGATGGACTTGGGAGATTCTGATTCTCTTAAACTAGGCGAATGGGTTTTAGCTGTGGGTAATCCATTTAATTTAACATCTACGGTAACGGCAGGTATTATTAGTGCCAAGTCGCGAAATATTGGAATTATGGGAGGACGAATGAGTATCGAGTCATTCTTGCAAACAGATGCAGCCGTAAATCCAGGTAATAGCGGAGGTGCTCTGGTTAATTCTAAAGGGCAATTGGTAGGAATTAATACGGCTATAGAGTCTAGAACGGGATCGTATTCGGGTTATTCTTTTGCCATACCCGAGAGTATCTTTAAAAAAGTAATCGCAGACTTGAAAAAGTATGGGGAAGTTCAGCGCGCATTTTTAGGTGTATCGATTCGAAGTGTTGATGCCGGTTTAGCGGGTAAATTAAAACTTGATACAATTTCAGGTGTGTATGTTGACGCGGTAAACCAAAATGGCGCTGCTGATAAAGCAGGAATGAGACGTGGCGATGTGATTGTCGAAATAGATGATAAGATAATAAGAACAAGTTCAGAACTTCAAGAACGAATTAGTCGATATGCTCCTGGAGATAAAATAAATATTTTAGTAAAAAGAAAGGGGAAAAAGAAACATTTTGAGTTAACTTTACGTAATATGATTGGTGGCACCCAGCTGATTAAGAATAATCAGATTGATTTATTGGGCGCAAAATTTCAAAAGATATCAAAAAAAGATAAGTATACTCAGGGGATTCCATACGGAATACAGGTTAGTAAATTGGTTGATGGAAAATTGAAACGTGCGGGCATAAAAGAGGGGTATATCATTATGAATATAAACAATAAACCCATTTCTAGCGAAAATGACATTCGCAAGGTTTTAAGTGAGATAGAGGATGAGGGGGTTTTTATTTCGGGTATTTATCCCAACGGAACGCATAAATATTATGCTTTTTCTTTGGCAGTGGATTAATAGACTCGAAATCGCAATTTAATAAATAACTTGAATAAAATGCTAAGCAATTTTGGCTATAAATTTTTAAAGAGCTAATTTTGCGGAATATTTCGAGTTGAAAAAGGGACTATGAGACAATTAAAGATAACAAAATCAATTACCAATCGTGAGAGTGCTTCTCTTGATAAGTATTTACAAGAGATTGGTAAAGAAGATCTTATTACTGTAGAAGAAGAAGTTGAATTGGCACAACGAATCAAAAAAGGCGATCAAAGAGCCTTGGAAAAGTTGACTAGAGCTAATTTACGTTTTGTTGTTTCTGTAGCTAAACAATACCAGAATCAAGGGTTAAGTCTACCTGACTTGATTAATGAAGGTAATCTTGGTTTGATTAAGGCTGCTGAGAAATTTGACGAGACTCGTGGTTTTAAATTCATTTCTTATGCGGTATGGTGGATTCGTCAATCGATTTTGCAGGCTTTGGCTGAGCAGTCTCGTATTGTTCGTTTGCCATTGAACCAAGTTGGATCTTTGAATAAAATCAACAAAGCTTTTTCTAAATTTGAACAAGAGCACGAGAGAAAGCCATCCCCAGAGGAATTGGCTGATACTCTTGAATTGCCTGCTGACAAGGTTGCTGACACTCTTCGTGTATCAGGACGTCACATTTCAGTAGATGCACCTTTTGTTGATGGAGAAGATAATTCTTTACTTGATGTACTGATTAATGATGACTCACCAATCGCTGACCGTAGCTTGTTGAACGAATCGCTGACTAGAGAGATCGATCGTGCCCTTGCTACTCTAACAGAAAGAGAGAGCGATATTATCAAATTATTCTTTGGAATCGGAATTCAGGAAATGACTCTTGAAGAGATCGGCGAGAAGTTTGGTTTAACACGTGAGCGTGTTCGTCAGATTAAAGAGAAAGCGATTCGACGTTTAAGACATACTTCAAGATCTAAACTACTTAAAACCTATTTAGGTTAGTACGGTTAGAACTGTGAAAAAATAGATTGAGGCTATTGAATTAATTTTCAATAGCCTCTTTGCTATATATAGGTTTTATGTTTTTAAGATTTCTCTTTCAGGAGTTTTTCGAGCTTGTACATTTCATCACGGAATTGTGCCGCCTGAAGGAAATCCAGATCTTTTGCAGCTTTCTGCATCGATTTTTTCGTTTTAGCAATCGATTTTTCCAGACTTTCTTTACTCATATATTGTACGACGGGGTCAGCTGCAATTTCAATCGTCTCAGGTCCACTATAAGCTTTAGGATCTGCACCACTGCTGTTTTGCATGATACTGGTTTTGTCCTTAATAATTTGAGTTGGGGTTATATTGTGTTTGGCATTATAGGCCAATTGTTTCTCTCTTCTGTAATCAGTTGAATCGATGGTCTCTTTCATCGATTTGGTGATTTTATCGGCATACATGATAACCAAACCATTTACATTACGAGCAGCACGACCAGCAGTTTGAACCAAGGCTCTGGTTGAACGTAGGAAACCTTCCTTATCTGCATCCAATATGGCAACCAGTGAAACTTCTGGTAAGTCGAGACCCTCACGTAAAAGATTGACACCAATCAAAACATCAAATAGACCTAATCGAAGATCTTCCATGATTTTGACGCGGTCAAGCGTATCAACATCAGAGTGGATATAGCGACAACGAATATTTAAATCAGCAAAATATTGCGAAAGTTCTTCGGCCATACGCTTGGTCAGGGTTGTAACCAAAACACGTTCGTCAATTTCACTTCTCTTATTAATTTCAGCGACTAAATCATCGATTTGATTAAGACTAGGTCGTACGTCAATTTGTGGATCCAGTAGCCCAGTTGGCCTAATAATTTGTTCTACGACTACACCTTCTGACTTTTCTAATTCGTAATCAGCAGGTGTTGCACTCACATAAATTGTTTGAGAGGTTAATGCCTCAAATTCTTCGAATTTTAGAGGTCTATTATCCAAAGCTGATGGAAGCCTAAAACCGTAGTCAACCAAATTAACCTTACGAGAATGATCACCTCCATACATGGCTTTCACCTGAGAAAGTGTGACATGACTCTCATCTACAACCATTAGCATATCATCTGGAAAATAGTCGATAAGGCAGAAAGGTCTGGAACCTTGCGATCTACCATCAAAGTAGCGGGAATAATTCTCAATACCAGAACAGTAACCCAATTCTCGAATCATCTCTAAGTCGAAATTAACTTTATCTTCAACACGTTTCGCTTCAAGATGCTTTCCAATGCTCTTCATGTATTCTACATGAGCCACCATATCATCCTGAATCAGTTTAATGGCATTCTGAACTTTATCCTTACTGGTAACAAATATATTGGCAGGATAGATAGTGATTCTATCGTAGCGTTCTATTTTTTGTCCATTGAGTGGGTCAAAAGAGTAGATTTCGTCAATTTCATCATCCCAGAATATAATACGGTATGCAAAATCTGCATAAGCAGGGAAGATGTCGATGGTATCACCTTTAACTCTGAAGTTACCACGCTCAAATTCAACTTCATTTCTTGAATACAAAGCATCCACAAAGGAAAGTAAAAGTTTGTTTCTTGAAATTCGCTGTCCCTGTTTCAACTCCAATACGTTAGCATGAAAATCTTCAGGATTACCGATACCATAAATGCAGGAAACGGAAGATACAACAATAACATCTTTTCGGCCAGAGAGGAGTGCTGAGGTAGCACTCAACCTTAATTTTTCAATTTCGTCATTTATAGCAAGATCTTTTTCGATATATGTATCCGTTGTGGGAAGGTAGGCTTCTGGCTGATAATAATCATAGTAGCTGACAAAATACTCAACGGCATTATCAGGGAAAAAATTCTTAAACTCGCCATACAATTGTGCCGCAAGGGTTTTATTGTGACTCAAAACCAAAGTTGGTCTTTGCACCTCCTTAATCACATTGGCTATGGTAAATGTCTTTCCCGAACCTGTCACTCCTAAAAGTGTTTGAAAGGGATGATTATCATTCAAGCCTTCAGCAAGTTGTTTAATTGCTTCTGGTTGATCGCCAGTGGGGTGAAATTTTGATACAAGTTTAAAATCCATTCGACAATATTTGCTTTGTTTATGCCTGTAAAACTAATAAAAAGAGAGCATATACATCAATTGTATATGCTCTAAAGCTATTTTGAAACTCTGAATCGAGATTATATTAGATCTGATTTATTTCTTCAGTTTGAAATATACAGGAAAATGATCGCTAAAACCGCCATAATATTTGGGTCCGCCATAGGTTCTACTAGGTGTATAGGTCCCTTGTTTATTTTTGTAGCAAATCCATTTATTACGATATATTCGGCCTGTATTGTGTTGCGTTTGATATCCTCTTGACTCATTTAAAAGTGAATTTGAGACAATTAAATTATCGAGCATATTCCAATCTCCTCTATAGTTATAAGAACCTTCGTTATTCCCTTGTAAATCAAACATCAAATTGTACAATCCCATGGGGTTGTCGGTGTTCTTGTCATTACCAGCCTTTAGTGTTTTTACGACTGCTTTATCGGTAGGTTCATCATTAAAATCACCCATGATAATAATTTTAGCAAATGGATTTTTTGCTTGAATTGCATCGATAGATCTTCTTAATTGCTTGGCGACAAAAATGCGATTAGGTTCAGATTTTTCTTGTCCTCCACGACGAGAAGGCCAATGATTCACAAATATGTTTAAGGTGTCTTTTCTACCAACTAAGCCTTGTACATATAAAATATCTCTTGTTTTGTATTTCTTTTCCCAAGGAAATTCAATATTTATAGTTTCGTGTTTTAAGTACTTAAATTCACCTTTTCTGTATATCAGTGCACAATCAATTCCTCTTTTATCCGGACTTTCGTTATGCACAATTTGATATTTACCTTTCTTTAATCTTTCTTCTTTAATAAGATCCTTAATAACTTCTTTGTTTTCAATTTCGCAAAGACCTATAATTTCAGGTAATTCCTCTTTATTAATTGAGCTTAAAACATGGCTAAGTTTGGTAAGCTTATCTTTGTATCGTCGAGTATCCCAATTGAGTTTGCCCATTGGTGTAAAATCATCATCCCTCTTGTCAGGATGGTTAATGGTATCGAACAGGTTCTCTACATTATAAAATACAACTGTCATTTCTTTTTTCCCTTTCGAAAAAGAGGAAAGACAAATGAGAGTAGCGGCGAGCAGAACTAAAGATTTTTTTAACATGAGTTTATTATTAGAATTCGGTAATACCTTTTTGGCGGTTCTCTAGTGGATTAATGGGATGATTTCAAAGTTAATGAAATTATCCATTAGAGGAAAGTAATCTGTATCCCTTGTATCTTGAAGAAATGAGTTGAAATTACGTTTGGATTATTGAAAATTTAATGTTCGTAAGCTCTGATAAAGAGAATAAAAGATGAAAAACTCTTAAAAACTTTCCACTTTGTAACATTCGTTACACTTTTTGCTGATATCTTGCTTCATATTTGTAGTGTCGAAAGGGAGTAAAGCTTATCAAATATAAATAGTCTTTTACTCATCGATTTCGTAAATTGAGAACTCTAATAATAATAAAGATAAAAACTTAAATTATGGCTATGTTTTGTTATCAGTGCCAAGAGGCAGCAAAAGGAACTGGATGTACAGTTAAAGGTGTTTGTGGAAAAACCGACGAGGTTGCAAATATTCAGGATTTATTGATGTACGTAATGAAAGGTATTTCTGTTTTCAGTACTAAAGCTCGCGAAGCTGGTGTTGAGAATGATAAAGTGAACAACTATGTAATGACAGGTTTGTTCATGACAATTACAAATGCCAACTTCGACAAGGTAAAATTTGTAAGTTTTATTCGCGAAGGTTTAAAATTACGTGAAGAGATTAAAACACAAGCAGAAGCTGCGGGTGTAACTTTTGAGAATCTTCACCATTCTGCAACTTGGTATGCTGATGCTGAGCACGATTTCGATGCTAAAGCTCGTGTAATTGGTGTTCTTTCTACTGAAAACGAAGATGTTCGTTCATTGAGAGAATTGTTAATGTACGGTTTGAAAGGTTTTGCAGCTTATGCTGAGCACGCTTATAACTTAGGCGTTGAGAAAGCTGAGATGTATGCTTTCATGCAAAAAGCTTTAGTGGCAACTACTGATGATACATTAAGCGCTGACGATTTAGTTGCTTTAGTAATGGAGTGTGGTGCTAATGGTGTAACTGCTATGGCAACTCTTGATGAAGCTAACACAGGTGCTTATGGTAACCCGGAAATTACTGAAGTAAACATCGGTGTTTCTAACAAGCCAGGTATCCTAATTTCAGGTCACGACTTGAAAGATATGGAAGAACTATTGAAACAAACTGAAGGTACTGGTGTTGATGTATATACTCACTCTGAGATGTTGCCAGCTAACTATTACCCAGCATTCAAAAAGTATGAGCACTTTGTAGGAAACTACGGAAATGCTTGGTGGAAGCAGAACGAAGAGTTCGAAACTTTCAACGGACCTATCTTGTTCACAACGAACTGTATTGTTCCTCCAACTGCGCAGTCAACATACCAAGATAAAGTATACACTACAGGAGCATCAGGTTTCCCAGGATTCAAGCACATTGTTGCTGATGAGAATGGAAAGAAAGATTTCTCTGAAATTATTGAAGTAGCTAAGAACTGTGCTGCACCAACTGAGATTGAGAACGGAACTATCGTAGGTGGATTCGCTCATAACCAAGTGATGCAGTTGGCTGACAAAGTTGTTGATGCTGTTAAGTCTGGAGCTATCCGTAAGTTCTTTGTAATGGCAGGTTGTGACGGTCGTATGAAAGGTCGTGATTACTATACTGAATTTGCTGCTGCTTTACCACAAGATACTGTAATTTTAACTGCAGGTTGTGCTAAGTACCGTTATAACAAGCTTGAGCTTGGTGATATCGGAGGTATTCCAAGAGTATTGGATGCAGGTCAGTGTAACGACTCATACTCATTGGCAGTTATTGCAATGAAATTGAAAGAAGTATTCGAACTAAACGATATCAACGATCTACCAATTGCTTACAATATCGCATGGTACGAGCAAAAAGCAGTTATTGTATTGCTAGCTCTTCTTTCTCTAGGTGTTAAAAATATTCACTTGGGACCAACATTGCCAGCTTTCCTTTCTCCAAATGTAGCTAAGGTATTGATTGATACATTCGGAATTGGTGGAATTGGTACTGTTGATGAGGACATGAAGATGTTTCTTAACTAAGAATTAATATACAACTAAATTATAGATACGTAGTGACGGACGGGTTGCTACGTATTATTTACAAGCATTTGATAGGCAACTATCAAATAGATTGACAAAAATCTTGTTAATAGGATTGGCGTTAGATCATATTTGGGTTAATGACTTAAACTGTTCAGAAAAGTGTTCATTCTTTTTTGAGCAGTTTTTGTTTATTTTGGGCATAGGTTTAGGTCCTCGAAATACAATTATCGATGAAAAATTGGACGAAATTTTTTAAGAAACATCATAAGTGGCCATCATTGGTTCTTACATTATTTATTTTGATGTTTGCTCTTTCGGGTATCGTAATGAATCATCGCGAAACCTTTTCATCAGTTGATGTTAATAGAGATTATTTAGGAAGTGAATACCAATATGAAAATTGGAATAAAGCGGCTGTCAAATCGGCACTTCAACTTGAAGGGGATACTGCTTTAATTTACGGTAATATTGGGGTTTGGAAGACAAATGATAATTATAAGAGCTTTAAAAATTTTAATCAGGGATTTCCTGATGGGATTGATAACTGTAAAATCGAGAAATTACTTAAAACAAGTACAGGAGAACTTTATGCGGGAACTTTATTAGGACTTTATCAGTTTAAAGATGACATCTGGATAAAAATAAAATTACCTGTTGAAGAAAAGCGCGTTGTGGATTTACTTGAAGTCAAAGGTGATTTCTATGTTTTGACTCGTTCGAACCTTTTAAAACAAAATTCTTCTGGATTTGAAAAGCTTAATCTTTTGGCTAAAGGCGACTATGATGGGAAAATATCCCTGTTTAAAACTTTATGGGAGGTACACTCTGGTGAGGCCTTTGGTTTGTTCGGTAAATTGTTTGTCGATTTTATTGGTTTGATTTTTATTCTTCTGTCCATTTCAGGAATCATCTATTTTATTTATCCCAAGTGGATGAAGCGGCTGAAATCCAAAGGTCAAAATGTAAAGAAAAAAGCAAGATTTTTGAAGTTCAATTTGAATTGGCACAATCGTTTAGGTGTTTGGATGATTGTCTTTTTGATACTATCTGCTTTGACGGGTATGTTTTTACGTCCACCATTATTAATACCCATTGCAAATGCTAAAGTTGATAAACTACCATATACACATCTCGATGATCCTAATCCCTGGTACGATCAATTGAGGAGAATAATGTATGATGAGAAACTGGACAGGGTACTCTTAGCCAGCAATGAGGGAATTTATTATTCCGACGATTTTTTCAAGACAGCACCTCTGTCATTTTCAAATCAGGCACCTGTTTCAGTCATGGGCGTTAATGTTTTCGAGGTGATAAAACCGGGGCAGTATCTTATTGGTTCATTTTCTGGTTTGTTTTACTGGATTCCAGAGCGAAATTTAATTTTTGACTATTTCACAAAGAAGCCACATGTGCCAATAAAAAGAATGGGACCTCCAATTTCATCTCATCCTATTGCAGGGTATTTGCGCGATGCTGATGGACGTGAATTTGTTTTCGACTACAATTTAGGGGTTGGGAATATGACGGATGGCATTCACTTTACTAATATGCCTGAACAAATTCGGAATGCTCCGATGTCTTTATGGAACTTTTGTCTCGAGATACATACGGGAAGAATATATCAATACATTTTTGGGAAATTCTATATCTTATTTATTCCTCTTGCCGGATTAACGATCCTTTGGGTTCTAATTACTGGCTTACTACTGTATTTGAAAAGACGGAAGAGGTGATAAGAATAAAGAATAATTTAATTTTGATTCGAGTTATTTCGGAGCTTTTTTTTACTAAAAATTGAGGTTTAGTTATCTTAAAAATGTTTATTTTCGATAATCATTATAATTAATCCTCGTACAAATGGCAGTTTTTGGCTCATACCCACTTATTATAGCAGGATGTTTAATCATTTTGCTTTCGTTCATTTTTAATAAAATAGCTAACAAAACAAATGTTCCCGCGGTACTCATGCTTATTGGCTTAGGCGTGGTTATTCAATATGGCTTAAAATGGATGAAAGTTCCAGAGATTAATTTTTATCCAATACTAGAGGTTATCGGAATTATTGGTCTGATCATGATTGTACTGGAAGCGGCCTTAGAGCTGGAATTGAAGAAGGAGAAAGTTAAGATTATCTTAAAATCGCTTTTTATAGCAACATTGGGCCTCGGTTTTTCATTATTAGCGGCTGCTGCAATTATTTTCTATTTAATTCCTGAAATGGATTGGGTTACAGCCATGCTTTACGCGACACCACTTTCTATATTGTCAAGTGCCATAATTATTCCAAGTGTCGGAAATTTGAGTGAAGAAAAAAAAGAGTTTCATATTTACGAAAGTACATTCAGTGACATTATTGGAATTATGCTTTTCTATTTTGTTTTGAATGTCATCGAGTTTCAGAACTCAGATCCTTTAGCCGCAGCTGAAGTTATGCATCCTATGCTCAGTTTTGGAATTAGCATAGGTGTATCAGTGCTTGTTGCTTTTGCAGCAAGTTATTTGCTTTTGTATATCTTTCAGTTTATAAATGAAGGTGCACGTTTATTCTTGTTAATCTCTCTTTTGGTCTTGCTTTATGCCGTAGGGAAATTATTGCATCTGTCTCCACTAATTATTATCCTGGTATTTGGTGTTATTGTTCAAAATAACGAACTCTTCTATAAAGGTTTTTTACGTCGCTATTTTCATCAAGAAAAGTTTGAAGTCTTAAAACGTGAATTACATGTTATAACCCTGGAATCTGCTTTTGTCGTAAGAACCTTCTTTTTTGTTATTTTCGGAGTTAGTATTCTGGTTTCAAGCTTATTTAGTTTGAAGGTGCTGGGTGTGAGTTTATTGCTTCTAGTCAGTATTTATGCCATACGATGGTTATTTCTTCGTGCTTTCATGGGATTCGATATTTTCCCTCAACTTTGGATAGCACCACGCGGACTAATAACAGTGCTATTGTATTATGCCATTCCGCTGAAATACAACAATGAATCTTTCGATCCGGGCATTCTCTTGTTTATTATCATCGCCACAAGTCTTATTATGACTTTGGGGCTGATTCGTTCAGCTAATGCACAGGAAATTCCTTTTATTATCAATCCGATTGTAGAAGAAGATACAATTGACAATCAGGACTTGGGTTTGAATTTTGATGAGGATGAACAAGTGTATGGACTTGAAGATAAGGAATAAAACCATCGGCCGAATTTACTTGCTTACTTAATTTCGAAAGATAAACTTAGTATGAAGTTCCTGCCAGGAGCAGAAATTCCTGATGAGTAAGGACGGTAAGCCGTATCAAAAATATTTTCAACACTAAATCCCAGTATGATTTTATCTCTAAATTGATAACTGTTGTTTAAGTTGACACAAACCCATCTTGGAGAATAGGGAAGATCATTATCATCTTTTGCATAAAGATGTGGTTTATCTTGTTCTGTATCGGCCAGATTTTTATTGGATATTTCTCCATTGTAATTGACAGATAGCTTTGATTTTAGTTTTTTAGACTTGTATTTAAAAGTCATAGACGCAAAAGTTGGTGGTACATGTCTTACTGGGCTTCCATCATTGTATTCACCCTTAGATTTGTTGTAATAGGCATATAATTGCAGGTTTGATGTGAGTTGAGCATTTGCTTTTAAACTAATACCATAAACAAGTGCTTTATCATCATTCACAATCGCTTGAACCTGACTTTCAACGCCATCATAAATTAGAGTTGATTGCCCATTATAGCTAAAATCACGTCGTACCATAGCATCTTTCAAAATAGAATAAAAGCCAGTGATATCAAGATATAAATCCGGTGTAATATTCTTACTTAGGCTGATATCAAAATTATAAGCATATTCCGATTTGAGATTCTTATTGGGGACAACAACTTTTCCTGGTTCAGAGTCAAAAACTTTTCCGATGTCATCAATATTTGGTGCTCTAAAGCCTGTGGTTGCATTTAGTTTTAAAATGTAATGGTTGCTAGTTTGAAGCGTTGCACCTATACTCCCGTTTAAAGCACCCGTATTTAAATCCAAATTGTCGAAAGGGAAATCGTAGAATTCAGTATCTAAATTCGACTTCAACCAGATGTGTGAATATCGAATGCCTCCATTTAGTGTCCATTTATCATTAAGTTTCCATTTAATATTAGCATAGGATGCCAAACTGGAATAACTTGAGTTGTCGGGATATCGACTTGCAAGGGGGGAGGTTTCTGTATTTAAGATATTTTTTTTATATCCACTTGAATTCAGATAATTGTATAAATGTTCTGCTCCATAAAAAAGCTCGAACTGTTCATCTAACTTTTTATTAAAATCGAGATTTGTTGAGAAAATATCAAGCTCTTCAAACCGCTTATTTATTTGATCCTTATTTAATTTTCTTGAATGGCGACTCTCTTTATAATTTTGATAGGCAGATATTAGTTTAAAACTATCGAATAATGGATTTGCTTTCTTATTTGTGATGTTTAATGAATGAAATTGAAGTTTTTGTGGACCATAATACCAATCGGCATACTTTAGTTTATCTCCAGAATACTGGATTAATCTATCGTATCTTGGTATATCCGAAGTTATTGAATACAGGAAATTGTATTGCAACTCAGTATTATCAGAAGCCTTATATCTTAATTTCTGTATTACATTTAATTGTTCGAATTTACTTCCTTCCTGAACATGAGGATCTGAATTTTGAATGATTTTATCTTGGCCATCTTTTCGAATAACATATTCGTTTCTATTGTATTGATTCGTGCCATTTCTTCCCATTTTTAAATCAGAGTAATCAGAATGGCTTATACTTCCCGCATAACTCCACTTATGATTTCCCACAAAGTAGCGAGTATGCAGACCCAGTTCATGATTTGCTGAAGCATACTTGGCCTTATGATTGAGTTGAAAATTGAAACTTGAATCTGTGGAAAATTTTGGTTTGATTGTGTGAAAATCCATAACACCTCCAATGGCATCGCTTCCATATATAACCGAACCAGGGCCCAGAACAACCTCTGCAGATTCTAAACTGTACGGGTCTATATTAAGAAGATTCTGTAGGTTACCACTTCTGTATATCGCATTGTTTAAGCGTACACCATCCATAACAATTAGAACTCGGTTGGCTGCAAAACCTCTAATCATTGGACTACCTCCACCCATCTGGCTCTTTTGAATAAAAACTTGCCCACTTTCAGTAAGCAAATCGGCTGATGTTGAAACTTCAGAATTTTTGATGGTACCCTTGTCTATGTGAATTAGATTTACAGGTACTTCGTTGGGGTTTTGTTCCCATTTATTAGCTGCAACAGTTACTTCATTAATTTTAAATAGTTGAGGATGAAGTTCCACAAGGAATTTATTTTCTACTATTTGTTTATAGGTCAGATGTGAGTTTTGAAATGAAGGGTGTTGGAAAAATATAATGGCATCTTCTGAGAATTGAGAAAGATCGGCTTCACCTCTTGTAGAACTTGTTGTTGATGTCTTATCAGTATATACGTAGACATTCTCTATCGTTTTTTTTGTAGAAGCATTTATTATCTTGATGTTTTGAGACTGGGCAATAAATGAAAAGCCTATAAAAAGACTTAAGAGTATAGATTTTTGCATAGAATATCTTTAGAACCAACTAATAAATCTAGTTTGTATTGAGAATGTTTTTTTAACAGTACAAAATTAAAATAAACTTTGATATAAATATGATAAAAACAAAAGCTTGTCTTATTAGACAAGCTCTTATTTTTTGAATGATTAAGATTTATTTCAACGCCAGTTGATCACCCTGATCGTAAACAACATCCTTAGGAATTTTAGCTCTCTGAATACGATATAAATCGTTCAGAAGTTCATTATGGATATAACCTTTGTCACGAATTATTTCCGAAGCCATTTCATAATCACCATTCCCCTGAATCTCCAGAACCATTTTAGAAAGTGATTCAATTGCCTTCTTCATCTTGTAATCATTAATTTTGTATGTGCCTGTTTTAGAATCGTATTTAAAAGCTTCTTGTTCTTT
>Ga0209272_10001721_pt1 | contig 13311 bp, 10 predicted proteins | sample tdDd002_FD_187125 | JGI IMG/M metagenome (GOLD analysis project Ga0209272, IMG submission 187125) | Marine sediment microbial communities from the Atlantic coast under amendment with organic carbon and nitrate - tdDd00.2 (SPAdes)... | ecosystem: Environmental > Aquatic > Marine > Coastal >... | reverse complement strand
CAGCTATTAAAAATTGAACGTCAGGGTGAACAATATCTGTCAACCGTGGTAGAAATGGTAAGGTTTGTGCCATTAGTTGCAGGTGATTTGGCTTAAAGGTTAAAGACTAGGTGAAGAAGTTATTACATCGTTTTGGTATTAGCTGTTTGTTAGCTGCGGGACTGGTTGGTTGTGCGGCTCACTCTCCTGCACCTGTCTCAAGCATAAATAAAGATTACTCAACGGTAGAGCGCGGTAGTTATCGAGGTAGCTACTATGAAGTAAATAAAGGCGATACCCTTTATTTTATAGCTTACGTCACAGACAAGGATGTAAAAGACCTGGTTCGTTACAATGAACTTGCTGCTCCTTACACGATCTTTCCGGGCCAGAAGTTAAAACTTTGGGCTCCAAAATATAATTCACCTAAATTTGGTCATAAAGTGGAACCCGTTGTTCCACCTGTGGTTGTAGCGACCCCAAGCCCAACCGTGACAAAAACAACACCAGCCAAGACATCAAATTCAAGTAAAAGCTCTAGTCAGAAGCCAACGAAAGTTACACAAAAACAGCCTCCAAAGAAGGTTGAACAATCGAAATCAAAAGAGTATGTTGGTTCAAAAGGTAACCAAAATGTTAAGAAGCCAGCGCCTACAACTACAGCAAAAAATGACAAAGTGTCTAAGTGGTTGTGGCCTACAAAAGGGAGAGTAGTTAAGAATTTTTCAGCGGGCGAACAAGGAAATAAAGGCATCGACATCGCAGGACAGCGTGGTCAGCCTATCGTTTCAACCGCAACCGGCACAGTTGTGTATTCTGGTAATGCGCTAAGAGGTTATGGCAACTTAATAATAGTTAAACATAACGAAAATTATTTAAGTGCATACGCTCACAACGATAGATTGCTGGTTTCAGAAGGACAAAGTGTTAAAGCTGGACAAAAAATCGCGACGATGGGTAGTTCGGGTTCGAAATCGGTCAGACTTCACTTTGAAATTCGTTATCAAGGTAAGTCCGTTAATCCAAAACGGTATTTGCCTTAAAACTTTGAATAACAACTTGCGACATCATTTAGCGACATATTGAGTTGTCATGTCTTGCTAACTCGCCAGGGGGAGGCGTTATGAGTATCAGCAACACAGTAACCAAAGTTGAAGAGTTTGATTATGACGATGCAGCAGTAGGCCGCATTAATAATGAACTTGTAAAATCACCATCCAAAAAAGAGAAGAGCTCGCAAAGAGAGGAATTCGATGCGAGTAATAAGAGCTTAGATGCAACACAGCTTTATCTAGGTGAAATTGGCTTCTCACCTCTACTCACAGCAGAAGAAGAAGTACTTTATGCTCGACGTGCATTGCGTGGCGATGAAGCTGCTCGTAAACGTATGATCGAAAGTAACTTGCGTCTGGTAGTGAAGATCTCTCGCCGCTACAGCAATCGTGGTCTTGCACTTCTTGATCTCATCGAAGAAGGCAACCTAGGTTTGATCCGAGCGGTAGAGAAATTTGATCCAGAAAGAGGCTTCCGTTTCTCAACTTACGCAACGTGGTGGATCCGCCAAACGATCGAGCGTGCGTTGATGAACCAAACTCGTACCATCCGTCTACCAATTCATGTGGTTAAAGAGCTGAACATTTATCTGCGTACCGCGCGTGAACTTTCTCAGAAGCTCGATCATGAACCAACAGCAGAAGAGATTGCTGCACAGCTAGATATCCCGGTAGAAGACGTAAGCAAAATGCTTCGCCTTAACGAGCGTATTAGTTCTGTTGATACACCAATTGGTGGTGACGGCGAGAAAGCGCTGCTGGATATTATTCCTGATGCCAACAATTCAGATCCTGAAGTTTCCACTCAGGACGACGACATTAAATCTTCATTGATCCATTGGTTAGAAGAGCTGAATCCAAAACAGAAAGAAGTGCTTGCACGTCGGTTTGGTCTGCTTGGCTATGAGCCATCAACACTTGAAGAAGTGGGACGTGAGATTGGTCTAACACGCGAACGTGTTCGTCAGATCCAAGTGGAAGGCTTACGTCGACTACGTGAGATCTTGATTAAACAAGGTCTGAACATGGAAAACTTGTTCAACGTAGAAGATGATTAGATAGAAGCGCTGTAGAGGCGAGTTCAGAACAAACAAAAGGCTATGGGTGACCATAGCCTTTTTGCGTTTTACTGGATAAGTTTAGGGACTAGAGCATCTTCTTCAAGCGGTAAAGCTCTTCCAGTGCCTGGCGAGGCGTTAGATCGTCAGGATCAATATTCGACAATGCTTGTTCAACATCACTTGGTTCTGGGATCAAGCTGAGTTGGTTTGCCACATCGACCGTACTAGGGCGAGACGAATCATTGCCTTGACCTAATTGTTCAAGTTGCGACAGCTTGTTACGCGCATTCTTAATCACTGGCTTTGGAACACCCGCTAAACCAGCAACTGCTAGACCATAAGACTTGCTTGCTGCACCTTCTTGAACTGCGTGCATAAAGGCAATGCTGTCTCCGTGTTCTACCGCATCAAGGTGAACGTTGGCTAAGTTTGGCAGTAGGTTTGGTAGCTCAGTCAGTTCGAAGTAATGCGTTGCGAACAGTGTCATTGCGCCAATTTGAGTTGCAAGCCATTCTGCACTTGCCCATGCCAAAGACAGGCCATCGTAAGTACTGGTACCGCGACCGATCTCATCCATTAGCACCAAGCTGTTCTTAGTTGCGTTGTGAAGAATGTTGGCTGTTTCGGTCATTTCAACCATGAAAGTTGAACGGCCAGAGGCCAAATCATCAGACGCACCGATACGAGTAAAGATACGATCCAAAGAGCCAATATGAGCCGATTCTGCAGGTACGTATGAACCAATGTGAGCCATCAAAGCAATCAATGCGGTTTGGCGCATATAGGTCGATTTACCACCCATGTTTGGACCAGTAATGATCAGCATTTTACGGTTTGAACTTAGCTCAATAGGGTTGGCAATAAACGGCTCGCTGGTTACTTGCTCTACGACAGGGTGACGACCGGCTTGAATGCTGATGCCCGCTTCTTTATCCAAAGTTGGGCGACAGTAATCAAGTGAATCTGCACGCTCGGCTAGGTTTTGTAGTACGTCTAACTGAGAAATTGCCGAAGCAAGGTTTTGCATCTTCTCAAGGTTTGGCATCAACAAATCAAACAGCTCTTCCCACAGCTTTTTCTCTACTGCTAGCGCTTTTGACTTAGAGTTCAGAACCTTGTCTTCGTGCTCTTTCAACTCAGGAATGATGTAGCGTTCTGCATTTTTCAGCGTTTGGCGACGCACATAGTGTGGTGGAACCAAGTGGCTTTGACCACGACTTACCTGAATGAAGAAACCGTGTACAGCGTTGTAGCCAACTTTTAGGGTGTCGATACCATGACGTTCGCGTTCGTCAGCTTCGAGTTTTTCTAGATACTCGGTTGCACCGTCTGCAAGTTTGCGCCATTCATCAAGCTCAGCATTGTAGCCCTCTGCAATCACGCCACCTTCACGAATAACCACTGGCGGGTTTTCTTTGATTGCACGCTCGAGTAAATCACATACCTCATCTAATGGCGCAGCAAACTGAGCCAGCTTTTTAAGGTATGGGTGAGCCAGAGAAGAAGTGACGGTTTCCAACTCTGGCAGTTGCTGCATTGCATGACGTAGACGAGCCATATCGCGCGGACGTGCCGAGCGAAGCGCCAAACGAGCGAGGATACGTTCAATATCACCAATCTGTTTGAAGATTGGTTGAATGTCGGTGAACAAGCTCTGATCTTTGATCTCACCAATCGCATCAAGGCGGTTGTTAAGAGTATCGACACAGCGCATTGGTTGATGCAACCAACGTTTTAGCATACGGCTGCCCATTGGAGTCGCACAGTGATCGAGTACTTCGGCTAACGTATTATCAGTTCCACCAGATAGGTTTTGCGTCAGCTCTAAGTTACGACGTGTAGCCGCATCAAGAATGACGGAGTGATCTTGGCGATCAAACGTCAATGAACGAATGTGCGGTAGGGCAGTACGCTGAGTATCTTTTACGTATTGGATCAAACAACCCGCAGCACACAGACCGAGTGATGCGTGCTCAACACCAAAGCCTACCAAGTCGCGCGTACCAAATTGTTGGTTCAACTGTTGTTTAGCGGTATCTAGCTCGAACTCCCAGACCGGGCGACGACGGTTACCGTTACGGTTCGACATCAAATGTACGGGTTCAAAATCTTCTGGGAAGAGTAACTCACGAGGTGCGGTGCGTTGCAGCTCAGCGGCCATCGCTTCTTCGGTTTCCGGCTCGACTAGTTGGAAGCGACCCGAAGTTACATCCAATGTCGCGTAACCGAATTTACCGTTGTGATGGTAAATCGATGCAATCAGGTTATCGATACGCTCAGACAGCAGCGCTTCATCAGTCACAGTACCTGGCGTAACAATGCGTACTACTTTACGCTCAACCGGGCCTTTACTTGTCGCTGGATCGCCAATCTGCTCACAGATCGCGACAGACTCACCAAGCTGAACAAGTTTAGCTAGATAACCTTCTACCGCATGGAATGGAACACCAGCCATCGGGATAGGTTCACCTGCCGATGCACCGCGTTTGGTCAACGAAATATCAAGCAATTGAGATGCGCGTTTAGCATCGTCGTAGAAGAGTTCGTAGAAGTCGCCCATGCGGTAAAACAGCAAGATGTCTGGGTTCTCAGCCTTTAGCTTGAGATATTGCTGCATCATCGGAGTGTGTTTTTGTTCAGCTTTCACAGGTAAGTACTTTTGTTTATTTCCGTAGCGGCTTAGGATACGTGAATCCCTATCAAGTAAAAAGAGACAAAGGGCATTTTTGGCTATGGAAAGAGCAACAAAATTGAGTGCCGATTTAGGCGTGTTATTGGCTAAGCACGGACATGTTTTAGCGACGGCAGAATCATGCACGGGTGGTGGTGTTGCAACCGCCATTACTGACATTGCTGGTAGTTCAGCGTGGCTTGATCGCGCGTTCGTTACTTACAGTAATGAAGCTAAAATGGAGATGCTTGGTGTGCAAGCTTCAACATTAGAAGCGCATGGTGCAGTGAGTGAGCCGGTTGTGATTGAAATGGTGCAGGGCGCAATCAAAAACTCAAATGCCACCATCGGCGTATCCATCAGTGGTATTGCGGGACCGGGAGGAGGCAGTGAAGAGAAACCTGTTGGTACGGTCTGTTTTGCTTTTGCTGATAACCAAAGTTGGCAGCAAGTAGAAACCATGCATTTCACTGGTGACCGTGCGGAGGTCCGCAAAAAAGCGGTCGAGCACGCACTGACTCAATTGCATCAACATCTACTCTAGAATTTCTCAAATTGTTTTAGCCCAGCGTTGATAAGGGCTAGAGCAAATCACGGCATTAGGTCAGTTAAATTTTTTTCATACAGGTATAGACACTGTATGAATCAACAGTATAATAACTTTCATTGCTGAGCAGTTCTTCTGCTTAAGAAAAATGAATTACTATTCGTCGCCCAAAGAAGATGAATAAACCGGAGAAAGTAATGGACGAGAACAAACAGAAAGCGCTCGCCGCTGCGCTAGGTCAAATTGAAAAGCAATTCGGTAAAGGCTCTATCATGCGCCTTGGTGATAACCGCGCAATGGATGTAGAAACCATCTCAACGGGTTCTCTTTCTCTTGATATCGCTTTGGGTGCTGGTGGTCTACCAATGGGTCGTATCGTAGAAATCTACGGTCCAGAATCTTCAGGTAAAACAACGCTAACTCTTGAGCTTATCGCAGCTGCACAACGTGAAGGTAAAACTTGTGCGTTTATCGATGCAGAGCACGCTCTAGATCCTGTATACGCGAAGAAACTTGGCGTTGATATCGATGCACTGTTGGTTTCTCAGCCAGACACAGGTGAGCAAGCGCTAGAGATCTGTGACGCACTTGCACGTTCTGGTGCTATCGACGTTATGGTTGTCGACTCAGTTGCGGCTCTAACACCAAAAGCAGAAATCGAAGGCGAGATGGGCGACAGCCATATGGGTCTTCAAGCACGTATGCTTTCTCAAGCGATGCGTAAGCTAACGGGTAACCTAAAGCAATCTAACTGTATGTGTATCTTCATCAACCAAATCCGTATGAAGATTGGTGTAATGTTTGGTAACCCAGAAACAACAACAGGTGGTAACGCACTTAAGTTCTACGCTTCTGTTCGCCTAGATATTCGTCGTACTGGCGCAATCAAAGAAGGTGACGAAGTAGTAGGTAACGAAACGCGCATCAAAGTTGTTAAGAACAAGATTGCTGCACCGTTTAAAGAAGCAAACACGCAAATCATGTACGGCCAAGGTTTCAACCGTGAAGGTGAACTGATTGACCTAGGCGTGAAGCACAAGCTAGTTGAAAAAGCGGGTGCATGGTACAGCTACCAAGGCGACAAGATTGGCCAAGGTAAAGCAAACGCTTGTAACTACCTACGCGAAAACCCAGAAATCGGTAAGGCTATCGATACTAAACTGCGTGAAATGCTACTTTCACCAGCACTACCTGAAGCACCAGAAGCCGGTGAAAAATCAGAGCAAGAAGAAGAGTTTTAATCTTCTGATTGAATCATGTTGAACAAAGCCCTGCTATGCGGGGCTTTGTTGTATCTGCTGAAATCAAAACCGAAAACACAAGGGCAGGCTCATATCAATTAGGATAGGTCAGCGTTCAGAACTAGCGCCTATGTAAGCTAGAGTGAGTGGTTATTTACTACGATTGTTATAGAGCCTGTACAGCAAAAATAGTTTTAGGAACACTATGTACCAAAAGCGTCAAGCGCCGACCCTATCCAGCAAAGAAGCGGCTATTCAATTATTGAGCCGTCGAGACCATGGGCAATACGAGCTATACCAAAAGCTGGCTCTAAAAGGTTATGAAGAGGCAGAGATAGAAGCGGCAATCAATTTTTGTCTCGACCATAACTATTTGGATGACCTGCGTTATGCCAAAAGCCAAGTGCGCCAGCATGTTTACAAAGGTCACGGTGAGCGCCGCATTCGTCAAGAATTGAACCAAAAGCGTGTCGCAGAATCCATCATTGATATGGCGATGGCAGAAGAGCCACAAGACTGGTTTGAACTGGCAAGAATGGCTGCTGAGAAGAAATTCAAAGGAATTAAAGCCAAAGACCAGAAAGAGTACGCTAAACAGGTGCGATTTCTGCAATATCGTGGCTACAGTTTTGACCAAATCAGCTACGCGCTGAGCTTCGAGGACGAAGATTCATAGTGAATGACTCACGTTGATTTTTGTTTTACCTTAAATTTTTTCTTCTACCCCCTCTTTTCCGCAAGAAAACTAGTCGTAGCTGATTGCATGATCTACAATACGGCAAAATTCTAACTCGACTATTTTCAGGAAGAGCTGCATGTACATGAGCACTGATGAGGTTCGTAACGCGTTCCTCAAGTTCTTTGAGAGCAAAGGACACCAAATCGTAGAAAGTTCATCGTTAGTTCCACATAACGACCCAACCCTGCTGTTCACAAACGCGGGTATGAACCAATTTAAAGATTGTTTCTTAGGCTTAGAAAAACGAGCCTACACTCGAGCGACTACGGCTCAACGTTGTGTACGTGCTGGTGGTAAACACAACGACCTGGAAAACGTTGGCTTTACAGCTCGTCACCACACTTTCTTTGAAATGCTAGGCAACTTCAGCTTTGGCGATTACTTCAAAGAAGACGCGATTGCTTTCGCATGGGAATTTCTAACTGAAACTCTTAAGCTGCCAGCAGACCGTCTACTAGTAACGGTTTACGAGACAGATGACGAAGCATTCGATATCTGGAACAAAAAAGTAGGCGTTCCAGCAGACCGCATTATCCGCATTGGCGACAAGAAAGGTGGTAAACCATACGAGTCAGATAACTTCTGGCAAATGGGAGACACTGGCCCTTGTGGTCCATGTACTGAAATTTTCTACGATCACGGTGAGCACATCTGGGGTGGCCGTCCTGGCACGCCTGAAGAAGATGGTGACCGTTTCATCGAGATCTGGAACAACGTATTCATGCAGTTCAACCGTCACGCAGACGGCACTATGGAACCGCTACCAAAACCATCGGTAGATACAGGTATGGGTATCGAGCGTATCTCTGCAATCATGCAAGGCGTTCACTCAAACTACGAAATCGATGTATTCCAAGCTCTAATCAAAGCAGCCGCTGAAGTGATCGGTTACGAAGACCTATCGAACCAATCGCTACGCGTTATCGCAGACCACATCCGTTCATGTTCATTCCTGATCGTTGATGGCGTAATGCCTTCAAACGAAGGTCGTGGTTACGTGCTACGTCGTATTATCCGTCGTGCAGTTCGTCACGGTAACAAGCTAGGCGCACAAGGTGCATTCTTCCACAAGTTGGTTGGTGTACTAGCAGACATCATGGGTACGGCTGGTGAAGAGCTAAAGCGTCAACAAGCTGTGGTTGAAAAAGTATTGCGTATCGAAGAAGAAAACTTCGGTCGTACACTTGAGCGTGGTATGGCGATTCTAAACGAAGCGCTAGATAACCTAGACGGTAAAGTGCTAGACGGCGAAACCGTATTCAAACTTTACGACACTTACGGCTTCCCAGCTGACTTAACTAACGACGTTGCACGTGAGCGTGAGTTCGCTATCGACGAAGAAGGTTTCGAGAAAGCGATGGAAGAGCAGCGTCAACGTGCACGTGAAGCAGGTAACTTCGGTACTGATTACAACGCAGCAATCAAAGTTGATACGCAAACAGAATTCTGTGGTTACACAGGCACTAAAGGCTCTAGCTCAGTTGCTGCGATGTTTGTTGAAGGCAACGAAGTAGATTCGCTATCTGCAGGCGACAAAGCAATCATCGTACTTGGTGAGACACCATTCTACGCTGAGTCAGGCGGTCAATGTGGTGACGCTGGTGAAATCCGCACTGAGTCTGGTGTATTCCGTGTTGAAGACACTCAGAAACTAGGCAACGCAATCGCACACCACGGTGTAATGGCAGAAGGCGTTCTAGCGAAAGGTGACGAAGTAGCAACTATCGTTGACGCCGAGCGTCGTGCCGCTATCTCTCTAAATCACTCAGCGACGCACTTGCTGCATGCTGCGCTACGCCAACTTCTTGGTGAGCACGTAACGCAGAAAGGTTCACTAGTGAAACCAGATAGCCTACGTTTCGACTTTTCTCACCTAGAAGCGGTAACGGCTGCAGAGCTGAAAGAAGTTGAGCGTCTAGTGAACGCGCAAATTCGCCGTAACCACAAGGTTGAAACCAACGTGATGGACATTGAGTCTGCGAAGAAGAAAGGCGCAATGGCATTGTTTGGTGAGAAGTACGATGACGAAGTTCGCGTACTGTCTATGGGCGATTTCTCTACTGAGCTTTGTGGTGGTATCCACGCTTCAAGCACTGGTGATATCGGTCTATTCAAGATCACATCTGAAGGTGGTATCGCAGCAGGTATCCGCCGTATCGAAGCAGTAACGGGTGAAGGTGCGCTAGATGCAATCGAAGCTCAAGCGGCTAAGTACGAAGAGAAACTGGCTGAATCAGCACAGAAAGCGAAATCTCTAGAGAAAGAAATCCAAAAACTGAAAGACAAGATGGCTGCAGCAGAAAGTGCAAACATCATGGGTAAAGTTCAGGATATCAATGGTACTAAAGTACTGATCGCAGCTCTAGAAGGCGCAGATAACAAGAACCTACGTACTATGGTTGATGACATCAAAAACCAAGTAGGTAGCGGCGTTATCCTTCTTGCTAACGTAAACGATGACAAGATCGGTCTGATTGCAGGTGTAACCAAAGACCTTATCGGCAAAGTGAAAGCAGGTGACTTAGTTAAGATGGTTGCTGAGCAAGTAGGCGGTAAAGGCGGTGGTCGCCCAGATATGGCTCAAGCAGGTGGTACCGATGTTGCGGCACTACCTGCGGCGATTCAGTCTGTACAGCCTTGGCTAGAAGAACGCCTATAATTATTTAAAACACAATTTACGCTCAATCAATGTTCTTTGATTGGGCGTAATTTTTTTATGGTAACCAAGTGGTTTAATTGACCGTATTTTAACCAGGTCATTTACGCTGCTTGGTTTTTGTTGTAACTACCGCTTATATAATTTTCAACTAGTAGAATATGAGTGGTCCGAATGAGACTTTGGTCTTGGGAAGGTGAAGACTGGTGAAAAAGCCCCTTATCGTGCAAAAGTTTGGCGGAACCTCAGTGGGTTCAATTGAAAGAATCCACCAAGTAGCTGAACACATCATTAAGGCGAAAAATGATGGTAATCAAGTTGTCGTTGTTGTGTCTGCGATGTCAGGCGAAACAAACCGACTAATGGATCTCGCTAAGCAAGTAGATAGCGTTCCAACGGCTCGAGAACTTGATGTTTTGCTCTCTGCTGGTGAGCAAGTGTCAATGGCACTATTGGCAATGACTCTCAATAAATTGGGTTATGCTGCTCGCTCACTTACCGGAGCACAAGCGAACATTGTGACGGATAATCAACACAATGACGCGACGATTAAACACATTGATACTTCTACGATTATGGATTTACTTCAACAAGATCAAATCGTTATCGTGGCAGGATTCCAAGGTGTGAATGAAAATGGGGATATCACCACATTAGGTCGAGGTGGCTCAGATACGAGCGCAGTGACATTAGCTGGCGCATTAAGCGCTGATGAGTGTCAAATCTTTACCGACGTTGATGGTATTTATACTTGTGATCCACGTGTAGTAAAAAACGCTCAAAAAATGGCGGTGATTGATTTCCCTTCGATGGAAGCAATGGCCAGCCGTGGAGCGAAAGTGTTGCATCTCCCTTCTGTGCAGTTTGCATGGAAGAATAATGTGCCACTGCGTGTGCTTTCGACATTTGATGTGAACGAAGGCAGTTTGGTAAAAGGAGAGTCAGGCTTAAAAGCCGTCTCTGGTATAGCCATTCAACGTGACCTTGCCATGATTGAAGTCGATAACGAACATTTGTCTAGCATTACAAAGCAATGTCAGATGTTAGGTATAGACATTTGGAATGTGATCGAGGAAGCAGAACGAACAGGTATCATGATAAAACAAGATGCATGTGCCAAGTTGGATCTGGTGTTCCGCGATAAAATCCGTAATAGTGAACTTGTAAGCCTGTTGACCGCTGTGGGGCTAGAAGCCAATGGAATGGTTGACCATGCCTGTGAATTGTTGGCACAGCAAGATATTACGACCAACTTCTGCTCAACGAATGCACTCACTATGATGCTAGTCTTACCACCTGAATGTGTGGATGCAGCAGCAAATATTCTTCATGATGCTTACGTTACATCTAGTGAAGCATTGAACATTCAGCAAAAACATGCCTTTTTAGGCTAATTTTCGGTAACAAGGTAGTTTACGAAAATATAACTTTTGTTGGATAATAGCTTTGTAGCAAGAAAATTTAGAGATTACTCAAGGAGCAAAGAATGCTAATTTTGACTCGCCGCGTAGGCGAAACACTTATGATTGGTGATGAAGTAACTGTAACTGTACTAGGTGTTAAAGGTAACCAAGTACGTATCGGCGTTAACGCTCCGAAAGAGGTTTCTGTTCACCGTGAAGAAATCTACATGCGCATTCAAGCTGAAAAAGGCAATGGCAACGTTGCTTCAGGTAACTACTAAGCCGCTCCTGTTTACAGAGCTTAGTTTGAATGAAAAAGGCTAGCCGATAGGCTAGCCTTTTTAGTTTCTAATAAATGTCATTTTTTAAGAGAAGACTCTCTTTTTTTCATCATAATAGGGTGGTAAAGTTTGTTTAATAATCACTTTGATTAAATCCGCATCGGTTAAGCGATTTTTGCGTTTTTTTTCAAAGAAAGTGTTTGACATATTTTCGGTAAAACGTAATATGTGCCTCCGCAAGACGGTGAGGTGGCCGAGAGGCTGAAGGCGCTCCCCTGCTAAGGGAGTATACGGTTTATCCCGTATCGAGGGTTCGAATCCCTCCTTCACCGCCATTCTTGCAACGTTGATTTATCAACAAAAAGTGCGTCCTTAGCTCAGCTGGATAGAGTACCTGGCTACGAACCAGGCGGTCGGAGGTTCGAATCCTCCAGGACGCGCCATATCTCTTTTGAGATATAACAATGAAAACGGTGAGGTGGCCGAGAGGCTGAAGGCGCTCCCCTGCTAAGGGAGTATACGGTTTATCCCGTATCGAGGGTTCGAATCCCTCCTTCACCGCCATTCATTGACTGGCCCGATGGCCTTTTTTTTGTTTCGTAAGAAACTAGTGTGATTTGCTTCACAACTTCTTAGCAAGAAGAACTGCGCGTCCTTAGCTCAGCTGGATAGAGTACCTGGCTACGAACCAGGCGGTCGGAGGTTCGAATCCTCCAGGACGCGCCACTATTTAATAATTCGTTTGATAAACGGGTTATACAAAGTAAAATAAAGATTATTGCGCGTCCTTAGCTCAGCTGGATAGAGTACCTGGCTACGAACCAGGCGGTCGGAGGTTCGAATCCTCCAGGACGCGCCACTCTTTAGGGTTTCTTTGTGAACTCCTGATATTGGTAATACCGATATCGAAAACTGCGCGTCCTTAGCTCAGCTGGATAGAGTACCTGGCTACGAACCAGGCGGTCGGAGGTTCGAATCCTCCAGGACGCGCCACTCTTTAGGGTTTCTTTGTGAACTCCTGATATTGGTAATACCGATATCGAAAACTGCGCGTCCTTAGCTCAGCTGGATAGAGTACCTGGCTACGAACCAGGCGGTCGGAGGTTCGAATCCTCCAGGACGCGCCACTCTTTAGGGTTTCTTTGTGAACTCCTGATATTGGTAATACCGATATCGAAAACCGTGCGTCCTTAGCTCAGCTGGATAGAGTACCTGGCTACGAACCAGGCGGTCGGAGGTTCGAATCCTCCAGGACGCGCCACTCTTTAAAAAGCCTCGCTTATGCGAGGCTTTTTTGTATCTGGTGTTTGGTTATGAAATGGCGCGTCCTTCGCTTATTCACAGCCATCTCTCGCGCCAAATCCTATCTTCAGTTTATAATTCTTGTCTCATTGAGCCTCTATATTGTTTCGCTTAAATAGTCACCTTGACGCTTCTACTTAAGCGATCTTCAGCTTGGCGAGCATGCAAAGGCAGATAAACCTAACCAAACATTGATGAAATTACTTATGTTTTGTTATTGTTAATGTTGTGTTTTTGTTGTGTTAACTTGATCTATCTTTCTGTTTTTATTTTACTTTCTTCCTAAAGACTCTTTTCATTTTTAAATCCTAATCGCAGTTTTTACAAACACTTTAATTTAGTGTGGTTATATGTTGAGCGGTCCCACAAGCGAAGTGAA
>Ga0209272_10001719_pt1 | contig 13315 bp, 18 predicted proteins | sample tdDd002_FD_187125 | JGI IMG/M metagenome (GOLD analysis project Ga0209272, IMG submission 187125) | Marine sediment microbial communities from the Atlantic coast under amendment with organic carbon and nitrate - tdDd00.2 (SPAdes)... | ecosystem: Environmental > Aquatic > Marine > Coastal >... | reverse complement strand
GACAAAGAGTGCAGAGTGAAGTATTTAAAAATTACACCATGCTCCATGCCCCATGCTCCATGCCCTATGCCTTACCTCCATTCCAGCAGCTTCCCTGCCAACAATATTTACACTTTGTAAAGTTATCTATTCTTTTCCTAACTACTTTCATATGAAAAACCACTGTTATTTCAATAATATATGCAAATGATCCAGCTGGCACAAATATTTCATTACTTCCTTTTGGAAAAAGTCAATGTATTGTCTTTTCCGCATCAACCAGTGCTGAATGAGAAGGAAGTGTGCCATGCATGTCTTTAATAAAATTTTATTTCCTGTGGATCTGTCCCAGGCTTCCCCCCAAATCGCTCCCTATGTTAGTGTGATGGCGACGAAGTTCGAAGCGGAAGTTCATCTCCTGTTCGTGGTCCGAGTCTTCGAGCACTTCGCCAGCCTCCATCTGCCTGATGCCACCATCAAGAATATTGAAGCTGAAGTTGCAAGAGGAGCCCAGAAAAAGTTGCAAGAATTCATGGAAGCCTTCTTCATGACTGACTCTTGCAAGGTTAAAGTTGCCTTCGGAGACCCCACTGAAGAGGTTTTGAAATACGTGGAGCTCGAAGGAATTGACCTAATAATAATTGGCACCCATGGGAAAAAGGGTATTGAACGGGCTCTTTTCGGAAGCGTCGCCAACCGGGTTGTTAAAAAGTCGCCAGTTCCTGTTCTTACGGTGAACCCTCATGGGCGACCTGTAGAGTAAAGCTCTCCGACCAAAGGTCGGAGCTTCCAAAATCTTGCAAAAAATATCTCCTCCCCCTTGTCGCAGATCCCGAGCTTGTCGCGGGAGGGGGAGGATTAAGCCCGCCCGCCTCGCCTGAGCGCTCGCGATGGCGTATATTATCATGTTACCCATGTACCAGGTCTAATATGTTACCTATGTACCAGGTTCAGACCCCCCCTAACCCTCTCCCCCAGGGGAGAGGGGATTAAGGATGCCATTCATCCCCGTGCAAAGCACGGGGCATTCTGCGACCTTGTCGTAAACCTCCAAACCTGTTAAGGGAGGGGGAAAGGAAGGGAGTGAGCAGATCCGGTGGTACTTTATGTTCTGGCCATAGTGGGCGGGATTTTCGGTTTGGTTATGGGGGCAGATCGCTTTGTAAATGGGGCGGTGACCCTGGCGCGAGGTCTGGGGATATCCTCACTCATAGTGGGTCTGACCGTTGTTTCTCTGGGCACATCCCTTCCTGAGCTCCTGGTCACAGTTATGGCCACCTTGGTGGGACATCCTCACGTGGCGGTGGGAAATGTTCTTGGGAGTAACATCGCCAACATCGGCCTTATTCTAGGTGTGTCGTCCCTCGTCCGACCCATGGTGGTCCATTCACAGTTGCTGCGCCGAGAGTACCCTTTGCTCCTTGTCATTACAGCTGTTGTGTGGCTTATGGCCTCAAGAGGTGAGATACGCCGCCTCGATGGTGTGCTCCTGAGTGCAGGACTGCTTCTCTTTCTGGTGCTCATGGCCAGAGCAGCCAAAAGGGGAAAGGAAGATTTTATCTCTAGGGGCAGCACTGATCCTCTTGACACTACCATTCGGCCCCTGCGCAGGTCGGTTATCAATCTCGTTGGAGGTTTGATTGTGCTCCTTACCGGGAGCCGCCTGCTAATCTGGGGTGGAGTTGGATTTGCTCATGCCCTCGGGATCGATGATTTGGTCATCGGACTCACCCTGATGGCTGTGGGTACAAGTCTCCCGGAGCTGGCCACCACCGTTGCCGCAACGATTAAGAAAGAGGGCGATATAGCCGTGGGAAATGTAGTGGGATCCAATGTGTTAAACACTCTGGGGATACTGGGGATCTCCGCAATGCTTCGGCCTCTGCCAGTGGCTGCCGACGCCCTGGCCCGCGATTTCCCGGTAATGTTTCTGGCATCTCTCCTCCTGTGGCCCATCTGCCGATCCTGGCGCCGCCGGCTGGGCCGGGTGAATCGCTGGGAAGGAGGAGCTCTTCTGGCGGGATATTGTCTCTACCTGGGAGTTCTTTTCAGGGTTATTTCTTTCTGAGCATACAGTTATCAGTTATCTCACCCGGTTGTTCAGCCGAGTCTTGCCCAGAGCTGGAGAAGGTTTCTGATAAAGGTTTAAGTACTGTACCTGCCAATATTCTTTACAGTTTGTAAAGTTCTTCCTCCAATCTCCAAAGCCTTCCATCTAATAATGCCCTTTAATTTCAGTTATATATGCTGATCAGCCACCTGGCACAGATATTTCATTTTCTTTTGTCCAGGAGGGCGGAAAGGTTACTGGAAGATTCCGACCGCCCACTAGCTGAGGTTGGAGATTATTGCCCGATAACTATACAAAATTTTCGGACCTCATAGGAAAGGAAGAAGCCATGAAACCCGAACTTGAAGTCTCAGCGGTCGATACTCGGTACTATTTCGCTGCTCGGGAGCTGGGCTTGAGCTGGTACAACTATGACGATTTTAAGGAGCTGAGTGAACTGCGTCGCTCAACCACTGTCATCGGACCTCTGCCAATGCGTTTGGTTATATTGCTGGCAGGAGATGCGGCTGAGGTGAGACTGGCAGCGCAGAAAAGATCATCAATATATTTTTTTGAGCCTGGAGAATTTTAAACACGATGCTGAAGCTAAGCCTGAAGGAACTTCACGAGGCCATTGAGTACCTTTATGAGGCCCTAAAAATCTTGGAGTCTGTGCTCAAGGAAATTGAAGATGGTTCCATTAGAGGGATGGAAACTTCAGAGCGGTTGGCTGAAGCTTGGTACAAGGTGAATTGTTGTCGTCTCCACACTGAGCCGGATGTCAATTTTGAAGAGCTCAACTTGGCTGCCATGGGGCTCATCAATGACGCCAAATGTATGATAGATAGCCTCATAAGTTGGCGAAAAGGAATGACCCTTCATGGCATGATCAATATAACTTACAACATCAGGGCTGCCTCGGACAACCTCAGGCTTGGCCTCTGCGACTTGGAAGATTGGCTGAACAGTCTAGCGGTCGGTGTTCAAGATGAGCTTAAATAGAGTGAGCTTAGCAGCCTAAATGGAGGCAGATTCGTAATGAAAAAAGTGTCAAATTTTGAGGTGGATTATGATTTCTTCTCTGGGAGAAGAGAGGAAGATATTGTCCTAATCAGCTTCAAAGAAAACCTCCTGCAGCGCACCACTCATTTGGACGCCAAAGGTCTGTTATTTGATTATCTCGAGCTTGTCTCAAAAAGTGATGCGATCAGAGGTGTTCTCATCATTGGCTCACCGAAGAAGATCGGGCGTGGAGAATATATTAGATTTTACCGTCAAGTATTACAGCCAGAATTTGATATGAGAGGGCTGGCAAGAGTGTACAACGCAGTTAATCAGTTCGTTTTGAAAATGGTCGATTTTAACAAAATAGTTGTTCATGCCGACAGTGGCAAGGTTATTTCTTTTTATATGAATATCGGCCTTGCTTGTGATTACAGGATAATAGGAGACAACACTGTCTTTCAGAATCCGTATCTCGATCTGGAGCTCGTACCAAAAGGAGGTGGGGCTTTTTTCCTGTCTAGATTGTTGGGCTTCAGCAAGGCATCTGAATTATTGCTCTCCAACAAAGATATCACCGCAGAAGAGGCTCTGAGACTTGGTATTGTGGACAAGGTCGTTCCTGCAGTGGAACTCAATGAGGCGGCACTGAAGATAGCCAAAGACTTTGCCCGGAAACCCGTGGGTTCGGTGGCCGGAATCAAGAGGCTTTTGAGCCGTTGCCTGAAGGAGTTGGAAGATTGTCTGGAATGCGAGAATCAGGTGCTTTTGCAGACTGTCAGCAGGTCCGATTTTCGGAAAAAGTTACGTGAATACACAGAGGGCTATCATTGAGAAAGCTAAAGGCGCAGCAAAGAAAGATCAGGTATGACAGAATCTTTTTCCCAAAATAGCCTCCGCGAAATGGCTTCCCGCTGGCTTCCTGAGCATAGGATGCCCAGTCATTTTCGAATACACAGGGATACAACGAACATTTTCCGGGTGGAATATGACGATGTGGTTGTCCTCGGCGGAAAACCGTATCTCATTCGCCATAACGCCAAGGAGCTACGATTTGGTCTGGAAGATGAGGTCAAGTTTTGGGTCAAGCGAGCCATTGATCTGAGAAACGGCAACCTGAAGATCATGAAACTTGTATTTTACGAAAATTTTATGTCTCGTATCGGGGGCATTGAATTTGAATGTTTTCGAAGTCCCAAAAAAGAGGCCCGTATTCTTGACCTGGTCTCCGGCCACAAGAACTTCATGCATGGATATTCGATCCAAGATGAAAAGGATAATGTGATTCGCGTACTGGATTTCATTAGAGGCAAGCCCCTGTTTACGTATGTGGAGAATATGGAGTTGGGTCATGAAGCCTATTATTATGAGCAATTCCCGGGCATTTTGGATCATTTCTTTGAATGCGTCCAGGCTATTCGTTTTCTCCACGAACATGGCGAAAAGCACGGGGACATAAGACGGGACCACATTCTGATAGACTCGGACAAAGGGCAGTACCGCTGGATCGATTTTGACTTCAATTATCGGCACAGGGAGAACATATACGGTTACGATCTTTTTGGCCTGGGGAATGTTTTAGTATTTCTGGTGGGAAAAGGAGATTGGCTACTGCCAGATCTCAAGAAACAGAACCATCCTGCTTTGAGCACATTGAGGGAAGAAGATGTAAATATAGTTTTTAAGAATAGAGTGGTCAATTTGAAAAAGATCTACCCTTACATACCCGAATCCCTCAACCGGGTGCTGATGCATTTCTCAAAAGGTGCCAACTGGTTTTATGAGAACACAGCACAACTGCTCGAAGATTTGGGAGAGTTCAGGAATGCTGCTTGATCTTACCATGCCTCTGTTGCCTTTGTCTGATCAAGTGAATGCTGGCCAAAAGGATCCCACCAACTAAGGAGGAAAGCGCATGAACGGTGAGGAGAAGTTGTCTTATATTAAGAATATACTGATTGCGGTTGACGAGTCAGAAAACGCCCGTCGGGCAGTCTCTTACGTGGCTCAACTCCTGGGCGGCATTGAAGGTTTTAAGGTGACCGTCCTGCACGTGATTCCCCAACCAGAAGAGGATTTTTTTAAAACCTCTACTGAAAAAGAAGAATGGTGCAGCCAATACCAAGAAAGGGCCGATGCCATGCTGGAGGGCTATCGTCAAATATTGATTCGGGCAGGCTTTCACCTGCATGATGTGTCAGTCCGTTCGCCGCTCCGCTATTGCCCATCTATGGCGGCGTGCATCTTGGCAGAACGGGACGAGACCGAATATGGTACCCTCGTAGTTGGAAGACAGGGCCTTTCGCGCAGTGAGGAGTTCATCTTTGGCAGTATCTCCAGCAAGATCGTCAGCCATGCGCGCAACTGCACTGTCTGGGTGGTGGAATGATAATAAAAGTCAGTTGGCACCTCTTGCGGAATATCTCATCCGGCGTCGTTAATCCCTTTGACAGGATTGGTTTCAAGCCAAGGCACGATTGAGAAATTCAGCAAAACGCCTATTCATTTAGCTCCGCAAAAATCTCCTCTCCCCATGGAAACTATGTCACAATTCGCCGAACCCGTCATTCCGGACGAGCGCCGCCTCGCGGGGCGAGATCCGGAATCCAGTTAAAGTGACGAATTGCGACACAGTCTATTGAATGGTAGCTCACAAAAGTCTTGAAAATCCTCAGTTGATCAAACAGGTCATAAGGGCGTGGGCGGTATGTACTAATTTATTAGCCTTACTACCCAGCCCAAACTGGCTGATGTCCTTAAAACCTTTACGTCCAAGCAGTAAAACACCGTAGTTGCCCCGAAGTTCATGAATTCTCTATGGGTCGCGTCACCAAAAAGGTGCTGAATCGGGCCCGAGGGCTTCGCTGTGTGGATTGTGCCTTAGATCGTGTGTCTGACCCCTTACATGGCTATTTAGAAACCGTCATAAGTCTCTACCAAAAGTTGCCCTCTGGAGCGAGTACAGGGGCAAAACCCCAATGGTTTCTGTCTATAATACGAAACTAGGGTTTCTGCAGCTTTCTCAATATCTCGTCAGGACCTAGAATAATGAGTGCATCACTGTCCTTTACCTGAAAGTTCGCCCCGGGTATAAAAGAAAGTCCTTTCGGAATAATCTCCTTGACAGCTAACACCTGAATCCCGAAACGGTTGATCAGGTCCAGTTCTTTGAGTGTCTTACCCACATAATCTTCGGGAGGTGCGAGCTCCACTATACTGTACCCCTCGATGAACGGAAGGTAGTCCAACATGTTTGGATTGTCCAACCGGCTTGCCACCCCGATGGCGAGATCTTTTTCAGGAAAAAATATCTCGTTGGCACCAATCTTTCTAAGGATTCGGCCATGCTCTTCGCTGGTTGCCTTGGCGAGGATATTCTTTGTTCCCAACTCTTTCAGGTGCAGAGTAGCCAGGATACTCGCTTGCATTCTTGTACCAATGCAGACCACCGCTGCATCCACTTGCCTAATACCCAGGGATTCCAGTGCTTCCCGATCGGTAGCGTCAGCCACAACGGCCTGGCTGACAACATCCTTGCTCTTATGCACTTGGCTCTTACTGATATCCAAGGCGATGACCTCATGGCCTTTTTCATAGAGATAGCTTCCGAGGTAGTAGCCGAAATTACCAATGCCGATAACAGCAAATTGTCCCATGATGCATCCTTTAGCAAATTTTTGTTGGAGCGCTACAATGGTTTGCGGCTGACTTCAAATAGCTGTACTATTTGACTCAACCAATCATGACATTCTCCTCAGCATACTGAATCGTGGACCGGGGCTCCCTTCCGCTTAAAGCCACAGCTATGGAGAGCGGACCCAATCGCCCGACAAACATCACCACAACCAGGATCAACTTGCCCAAAGTGCTCAGCTTTGAGGTCACTCCTACACTGAGCCCCACAGTGCCAAAAGCAGAGACCACCTCAAAGAGAAGTTCAAGAAAAAGTCCCCTGCTCTCTTCGTGGATAGTGGTCCCCAATTCACTTACGGTTAGAGCCATGGTGGCAGCATAGATAACTATTACGGCCACAACGAACACGGAGATAGCTCGTCCAACGGTTTCAGCTGTTAGAGTACGGCGGAAAATACTCGTCGCTTCCTCACCCCGAAGCCGTGACCGACTGTGGGCAAAAAGAACCCCCAAGGTGTTGACTTTGATGCCGCCCCCTGTGGATCCTGAAGCGGCCCCAATGAGCATGAGCAGGATGGTAAAAAGCAAGGTGACATTTGCCATCTTGCCAAAATTTAAGGTATTGAACCCGGCGGTTCTGGCGGTCACTGATTGAAAGAAAGCAGCCAGTACCTTCGCCGGCAAAGAAAGTCTTGCCATGGAGTGATTCCACTCAATGATCAGGAATCCTAGGGTGCCGGCTATCAACAGGAGAGCAGTGAGCGTCAGCACCAGCTTGGAGTGAACTGAAAACCGCCTGGCCCGGCGTGTTTTGTGGGATCTGAACAGTACCCTTTTCAACTCCAGCATCACCAGGAATCCAATACCACCACAGATGATTAACAAAGCCACAGTCAGACTCACCAACGGATCACTACTGAAATCCATAAGACTCTGAGAATACAGGCAGAAACCGGCATTACAATAAGCGCTTATCGCATGAAAAACAGCGAAGTGAAGAGCCCTGCCCGGGTGGTACATCCCGGAAAAGCGAATGAAAAGCAACGCAGCCCCAGCCGCCTCCAGCACCAGGGTGAATATCACCACATGCAGAATCAGGGAAGGGAGTCTGGTGTCCGGACTGTGGGTGAAGGTATCTTGGATGACACTGCGCTGTACGAAAGAAAATCTGCCGGTCATGAGCATTATGAGCACGGTGGAAAAAATCATTATGCCCAATCCGCCGCACTGGATGAGTACCAGTACGACCCATTGACCGAAGAGGCTCAGTCGGCTACCAGTATCAACCACCACCAGACCGGTAACACACGTTGCCGATGTAGCGGTAAACAGGGCATCCACCGGTGAGAGCCGCGGTCCATTGACCGCAGCCGAGAGCATTAACAATATGGTGCCAATTATGATCAAGAGCGCAAAGCTGAGGAGCGGCAGGTTGACTGGGGTGATGACGGATCTGCGTAATTCCATCGAGAAGTCCTGCACAAAAATCGAGGATTCCTATTGAAAGAGATGAGGAAGATCGCTACGCGACCCTCTCCACAGTTGGTAATTTTTTCCTAAAATCCATCAGTTGACCAAACAGGTCATAAGGGCGTGGGCGGTATGCAATAATTTATTAGCCTTACTACCCAGCCCAAACTGGCTGATGTCCTTGAAACCTTTGCGGCCAAGAACCAAAACACCGTAGTTGCCCTCTTCCAGTTCCGTAAGGATATCCCTAGCAATTCCTTCCTTTTGGGCTTGAAATTTAACAAACACGTTTTCCTCCGGGACCCCTGCATCGATAAGCCTCTCCTTGCCTTCCTCCGCAATACTCTGGGCTCTTTCAGAATAGTCCTTCCTCCGCCGGACCATATCCTCCTGTCGCTCTTCTTCGCTTAAGTCACGCACGTAGTCCCAATATGAGGCTGTATGGAGCTGGGGGAGTATAGGTGGAATCACGTGAAAGAATGTGAATCTGCTCTCTTTGAGATGAGCAAAATATTTCACCGCGTGCTCCATTACCCGGCGGCTGCTGTCCGCGCCCACTATGGTCACCAGCACGTCCTGGGAGGAGATGCGCGGATCGATCATCCAGACGGGCAGGTTATATGCCATACTGACAAGCCGGTAGGTAACATTTCCCATGATCTTCTGCGCCAGGGTCCTAGCTCCCCATCGGGCCAGGGCAATTGTTTCAAAGCCTTCCTTGTTGGCCAGATTAATCATTGAGATCACAGGGTCTTTGCACTTTTCCTCGTAAAATGTATCCACTCTATCAGGATCAAATCCGGCATCTATTACAGCCTTTTTGGCTCGTCGTATGAGCTTTTGTTCTTCTTTGCTCCAGAGTTGCAGGTGCTTTTCCAGCGCTTCCGCACTCAGGGGTGCCTTGGACAAGTAGGAAAGGTTGGGTTCGGGAATTCCATGAAAGATAGTCATCTTGAAGTCTTCATTGTTTTTTAATAGACTACCTGCCGCGGCGACAGCATCCCTGGCAAACTGAGAGTTATCCACGCCAAACAACACTTTTTGTTCCGTACTCATGGTTAATTCCCTCCCCAGCGCAAGCTGGATGCACTCCCACCCTTGTTGGGCAGGGTGGGTGCAATGCCAAGATTAATCCACCTTGTAGTGTGTCCGGTAGAGGATCTTGAAGTTTTTTTCTAATTTTTCAAATAGGGCTTCTTCGTTCTCTATTGCTTTGCAGCGGATATAAAGATGTCGGAAACCCTCAGGTGCTTCATCATAGTGGGTTGTAATGCTGACAATGCGACCACCCTGAGTCCGAATCAAATCAGTAACCTTCTTGACCGCACCCGGTCGGTCTTCAACCTCCAAGCCGATTTGTAGTTCTGCCTGCTGGATGCCGGAGATGGCGATCAGTCCACGAAACAAGTCGCCTTTGGTAACGATGCCTTTCAGTTTCCCTTCCTGATCAACCACGGGTAGGGCGGAGATGTCATAGTCCAGCATCAGTGCGGCTGCCCTTTCTATGACTTCCTCGGCAGTGGTGGTGTGAAGGTTGGTGGACATCAGGCTCTTGATCTTCACCTTGTCCAGCAGGAAGTACAGTTCGTGGATATCCAGCGAGGTCGCATCTGAGGCTTGCGCCTCCTTCAAATCCCGATCAGAGACGATCCCGACAAGACGGCCTTTTTTGATAACCGGAAGATGTTTAATACCGTGTTCCTTCATGAGCTTGGATGCTTGCATCAAAGATACATCTTCATCCACAGTGATTACCTCAGTGGTCATCGAATACTTCACCAGCATGATCTACCTCCTCATTTTCTATGAGATCTCCATTATTCTGGCTTTCTGGCAAGACACTTCTATAATAAGGTATGGCAAAGCTCGTGCCAGAAATAGAAGGGGGATGGGAAAAGGTTAACTGCTTGATATTATAGGATAGTTTTTGGTGACGGTGGAATTCCACGCGTATCCCAAAATGGGAATCTGTCAGGAATTTTTACAGACCGTAAAGCCGATTCTTATTTTCGCATAAGAAGGGGACACCATCAAAAGGTCGTGTCGAGAATTAAACACTCCTCCTTCAAAGGTACCTGTAACGAATACGAATCCTCTCTCATTTGCCATGTTCTCGCTCACTCCTGCTGCGCCAAAAGCGGTTTCGCCAATTGCAGTGGAAAGTATGGCAATGGTACTCCGAACCGTGACTCTCTCAGAAAGCACGGCTTCCAGGTTCGGTGATCATTGCTTGCTCCTTATTGGGACCGTGACTACTGGCACAGGTGAGTTCTTCACGACTTTTTCCGCGACACTGCCGAAGGGGAAATGGCCTTTCGACCCACGGGTGGCCATCACCACCATGTCTACCTTTTCATTTTCAATTAAACTGAGAATTTCGCGGGCGGGATCCCCAATGCCAATGTGCTTAATATAGAGCGGGCACCCTTTCAAATACTTGTCGCAGATTTGATTCAGCCGATTCTCGGCGGTCTTCTTTTCCCATTCTTGAATCTTGTCGATGTGTGTCTGACCGAACTCCCCATACCAGGCTTCGTGATGGACAACATCTTCCATCACGTAGAGCAGATGTACCTCGGTCTGATATTTTTCCATCAACGATGTGACGTAGCCCAAGGCTTTTTCCGCATTTCCTGAGAAGTCCGTAGGCCAGAGTAATTTTCTTACTTCCATCTCTCTACCTCCTTATTCATGAGCACGTTAACAACCGTTTATTGCGTCTATTTCTTACGAACTGATTTTCGGCAGTCTGTCATTCTCTTTTAGATGAATAACCATCTGCCGACCACCCGCCACCTCTTAATACAAATGTACAGGGTGATATGATTCTTTTTGCTTGCTTATGACACTTGGGACACTCTATCTCTTCGGTGCCCATTCTAGCGAGCGTTTCGGTTATTGTGCCGTTTGGGCATTCAAACTCATAAACAGGCATAGTTTTTCTCTCCGACTTGCACTTCGGGAAGGGTTATCCCATTCTTTCTTTGGGTCCTACAAATCGAATGACTAGAGTTAGGCCCAATGTTGATCTTAATCTTTACAAATCAAAAGAAAGGCATATCCCATGCCAAGAATAGGAGAGAGACAGGAAACTGATTAGCTCGTTGTTTTGACAGCAGAAATGAATCTTCAAGTAAGGGATACTTTCAAGGGTTTCTCATTAGTGGCGTGTCAGATTTTTTTACAGACCGTAAAACTTATCTTCATTTCAGGGTGCACTGCCCCTAGAAAATCTTAATTAATTCCAACCATATAGCCTCAATCATTCCCTGGCACAAATATTTCATTATCCCATTTTGAAAAAAAGTCCAGGAAGTAACCGAGTGGCTCCAATCATTGTTGCAGTCGCTTCAGGGATGAGGCCAAGATTGAGCATGAGGCTAAACCTGGTACCGAAGATCGAGAGGGGGGATAACCCATGGGAGAAGACAGTAGAGCTATAGCGATCGATGCTCGGGACTACTTCGCTACTCGGGCGGTGGGTTTGAGCTGGTACGACTATGAGGAGTTGAAAAAGCTCAGTGATCTTCGCAAAACCACCACGGCTATTGGGTATCTGCCAATCCCACTGGCAGTGTTGCTGGCCGAAGATGCGGAGGAGATGGGCCTTGCAGCCTAAAGGAGTGAAAGCCCCCAGTGGAGATCTTCAGACAAGCCCACCTTACATCAGGGAAGTGAGCAAAGCGTTGAGACCGGCGGAGTTGGGAGAGCATTTCAATATGAGCATCAAAATGGAACCTATAGCTATTGTGCACACTGATGCCAAAGAGCTTCCCAGGCAGTGGACGGTTTCCGATGTGGAAGGAACGCTGGTGATTGACGACAGGTACCTGGAAGGAGTCAAAGATGTCGAAGCTGGCCAGCGGATTGTTGTGATCTTCCACTTCCATCGAAGTCCTTAGTTCGATGCAAGCTACCTAACTCAGAAGCCTCGCCACCGGAAAAAGCGATTGGGCGTTTTTAGCATCCGTTCACCTATTAGACCCAACCCGATCGGGATGTCGGTCTTGGAGGTGCTTAAGGTCAAAAAGAATATCATTCACGTAAAAGGCTTGGACATGTTGGATGGGACACCTGTTTTGGATATCAAGCCTCACATCGACGGTTAAGGGGAGTTAGGAGAACAAGCAGCACGAAATTCTTAAGCTACTTGTGAGATTCTGCTTTTGGCAAAAACTACTTTCACAGGAACAATGGAGATGGAAATGGAAAAAAAACGACCTGAAGACAACAAAGTGCATGCGAGTTGTGAAAGCTCAGACACATGTTCGGCCAAGGAAAATGAGGAACAAGAACAGGGACGTCTCGAACAGAGACTATTTCACATCCGCCACAAGATCATGGTGATGAGCGGCAAGGGAGGAGTGGGTAAGAGTACTGTCAGTGTCAATCTGGCTGCCTCCCTTGCCTCGCAGGGTTATGAGGTGGGTATTTTGGATGCTGATATACACGGTCCCGACATCCCCAGAATGTGCGGGGTAGAGAAGAGGGCTGTGACAGGGCACAAGGGTGGTCTCGCTCCGATAAGGGTCTTCAAGGGTTTAAAGGTCATATCCATGGGGCTTCTTTCCCAAGATCCTGACAAAGCCATAGTCTGGCGAGGCCCTATGAAGCACAATGCCATCAGGCAGTTTATTGGGGATGTGAACTGGGGTGATCTGGATTATCTGGTAATCGATCTTCCTCCAGGCACAGGTGATGAGCCTCTCAGTGTAGCCCACTTGATCAAGGATGTGGATGGTGCAATCATCGTGACTACACCTCAGGACGTGGCCCTGTTGGATTCAAGAAAGGCGGTTAACTTCAGCAAGCTGCTGAATATTCCGGTGCTAGGCATTGTGGAGAACATGAGCGGCATGGCTTGTCCCCACTGCGGCGAGAAGATTGATCTATTCAAAATAGGTGGTGGTGCAAGGGCTGCGCGCGAGCTGAGAGTGCCCTATTTGGGCCATATCAACATTGATCCGAAGATGGTGATCAGATGCGACGCAGGAACACCGTTCGTGGTCGATCCTGAACCATCAGCGGTGAAAAGGGCTTTTGAGCGTTTGGCCCAATCCGTGATCAAGGCAACCCAGACATCAGGAATTGAGGCTTTTGTTGCAGCCGTTTGAGATAAGGAGATCTAACCTGTGGTCACTACTAGGAATAACACTTATGGAACAGAGTGAAAAAATAGCA
>Ga0209272_10001718_pt1 | contig 13319 bp, 6 predicted proteins | sample tdDd002_FD_187125 | JGI IMG/M metagenome (GOLD analysis project Ga0209272, IMG submission 187125) | Marine sediment microbial communities from the Atlantic coast under amendment with organic carbon and nitrate - tdDd00.2 (SPAdes)... | ecosystem: Environmental > Aquatic > Marine > Coastal >... | reverse complement strand
CGAGTCCTGCTATCTTGGCCTGGAACTGCAGCTGGACAGTGATGCCGATCAGGCAACCTTGATGTCAGTATTTGAGTTTGTTGCTGACGAGTGCCAAATTCATATTATCCCCCCTTATAGCGATCTTCATGAATATGTATTGTTAATTAATGACTTAGACCAAGAATCTTCCGAATTAGGTTCGGTATTGGTACGTTGTGGTGCGCTGACGCAAGATGAATTAGCACATGTATTAGATCCGCCCCAACCGCTAAACCAGCTTGTACTTCCTGTTGCCGAACCAAAACTACTCGACTCAGAGCTATCGGCTAGCAATATTCCGGATAATGAGCCGGATTTATCGTCCCAGGCGATAGCACCAAAAAATATATCGGCAAACGTGCCAGAGCATAAGCGTCAGGAAAGCCGCAGCCTGCGGGTTGATGCCCATAAGCTAGATCAGCTGATTAACCTGGTGGGCGAGCTGGTTATTGCCGGCGCCAATACGAGTTTGCTTGCGAAGCAAAATGGTGATCCGGAATTGGTTGAATCAAGTGCGGCCGTTTCTTTGCTGGTGGAAGAGATAAGAGGCTTGTCGCTGCACCTGAGAATGATACCGATAGATGAGACGTTTAAGCGCTTTCATCGTGTGGTAAGGGAAATCAGCCGAGACTTAGACAAAGATATCCGACTGAAGATTGAAGGTGGGGAGACCGAACTTGATAAGGGCGTAGTCGAAAAAATCAGTGACCCGTTGATGCACCTGGTCAGAAACGCCATAGATCACGGCATTGAAGCCAAAGAGGACAGGATCGGAAAAGGTAAACCTGCAGCAGGTACGATTACCTTACGAGCATATTACGATTCGGGCAGTATAGTGATTGAAGTTTGTGATGACGGTGGAGGTATTGATCCGGCCAAGGTTCGAACCAAAGCTATCGAGAGCGAATTGATTAGTGCAGAGCATACACTGAGTGAGAAAGAAATACTGAGGCTGATTCTAGAGGCCGGTTTAACTACCAAAACGACAGTAAGTGACCTCTCGGGAAGAGGAGTCGGTATGGATGTGGTTAAGCGAAATATAGAAGCACTACAAGGCAGTATCGAAGTAGAAAGCGAAGTGGGTGAAGGCTCTTTGCTACGTCTGCGTCTTCCTTTGACGCTCTCTATTATTGACGGCTTTGCCGTCGGCGTGGGGGCCTCCAGCTATGTTATCCCTCTTGATGCTGTTATTGAGTGTATCGAGTACAACGAACAGCACAGTAAAAATGGCAATTACGTCAATCTTCGGGGGGAAATTTTGCCCTTTATCAACCTGAGGCAACAGTTTAAAGAGAGCCATATTGACGTTAAGCAGCGAAATATTGTCGTGGTACAAAGCGGTGAGCAAAAAGCGGGATTTGTTGTTGACCAGTTGCAGGGCGAGCTGCAAACCGTGATTAAACCGTTGAGCAAAATATTCTCGCACCTTAGCGGGATCAGTGGCTCAACCATTTTAGGGAGTGGAGAAGTGGCGATGATCCTCGATGTCCCTGCCTTGATTAGAGAGGCAGAAACGCGTCGATCACCTTGTCATGTCGGGTGTGAAGAGGTGGTGCCATAGGCCTAGGAGTACGGTAAGCCGAAGTACTTATAAAGGTACGGATAAATGGGAATATGGCCCGGATGCAGCGCACTAAGGGGGGCGTAATGACGCAAAGTTTAACTCTGGCAACGCCCAGAAGCCAAGAGGACAAAGGTGTGGACACGACATTGGAGCAACAGCAGTTTTTGACGTTCTTACTTCGAGAGGAGCTGTTTGGCATCAATATCCGTCCGATTAAGGAAATCATCGAGTATGGCCAGCTGACCGTGGTGCCTATGGTGCCTGAGTTCGTCCGCGGCGTGATCAATGTTCGGGGCAACGTTGTACCCATTATTGATTTGGCCTTGCGCTTTGGCTGGCCAACTACGTCAGTGACCAAGCGGAGCTGCATCGTGATTGTCGAGGTGGAAAGCGAAGGCGAACGCATTGAAATCGGAGTGGTTGTCGATGCAGTAAGCGAAGTTCTTGATATTCCTCTGGCAGATATTGAGCCCGCGCCCAGTTTTGGGGCTAGGCTCCGGACAGATTTTATCGAAGGGATGGGAAAAGTGAATGATGAATTTATCGTGTTGCTAAATGTCGGCCGGGTGCTGTCAGTCGATGAGTTATCTTCGCTTGAGGCGTTACAAGAATAGCCATCCTGATGCTGCAGCTGTTGGCTAAAACAGGCTGTAAAAACAGGTACTTTTGAATGAATAATAACCGGAATAAGAATCCAGGGAGGCGTTATGCTTCGTTTTAGTGACATCAGGATGAGACCTAAGTTGATCAGCTTGTTTTTGCTGGTCAGTCTGATCCCATTGGCTATCGTTGTGTTTATTGCTGTAAAAGCGGCTGCGGATGCGTTGACCACAGAGTCCAACCATCAGCTTATTGCTATGCGTGAAGTGAAAAAGTCCCAGCTTGAAGATTATTTTGCGGAGCGCCAGAGCGATTTAGGTGTGCTTGTCGATACTGTCGATACGCTACGCACCAATACGCTGAATAAACTTCATGCGGCAAAAGGAAGTAAGCGGGCCCAGATAGAAGGACATTTTCGCGAACTGCAGGACGATATTGTTATTCTTGCCGAAAATGACACTGTTTTCGAGGCATTATCAGGGTTTGATAATGCCTATCGAAATGCTGGACTGCAAGCCGGTGATGAGCCCTGGCAGGTTGTGAATAGTCAATATGGAGCGTGGCTGAGTCGCTATAAAGAGCACTACGGTTTCTATGACATGTTCCTGGTCAATGTAGATGGTGAAATTGTTTACTCGGTCTCCCAGGAATCGGATCTCGGGCAAAATATTAAAACAGGCACTCTGCGCGATAGTGGCATTGGCCGGGTGTTTAGCAAGGCGCAGTCTGCCGTCGCTATTGAAGACTTCTCGCCCTATGCGCCATCTAACAACCAGCAATCGGCATTTATCGGTGCGCCAGTCATCAAGAATGATGAGCTTGTGGGTGTACTTATCATGCAGATCCCGACTGAGGATATTGATGCCATTATGCTGCGTGCTGACAACCTTGGCGAGACGGTAGAGACTTACCTGGTTGGCAAGCAAGCAGGAAGTACCACGCTACGCAGCAACTTTGTCAGCTCTGACGGAGCTGAGCGCTTGATTGGTATGCCCGCCAGCGAACCGTTTGTTGAAGAGGCACTGGCCGGCAAGATAGCGGAAGGAATTTATGCGGATCAGAGCGGAAGGCTTATGTTGATATCGGCTTCTCCGTTAGACATTTATGGACTGAACTGGGCATTGGTTTCGGCCATTGATCTTGAAGAAGCTTTCATCAGTATAAAGCCGGGGGAAACAACTGACTTCCTTGCAAACTATAGCCAGAAGTATGGTTACTATGATCTTTTCCTTATCCACCCCAAAGGTGATGTGTTCTACAGCGTGAGCCATGAGCCTGATTACCAAAGTAATATCGTTGATGGAAAATACGCAGACTCAAATTTAGGTCAGCTGGTACGCCAGGTGCTACAGACTCGACAGTATGGTTTGGTCGACTTTGCCCCCTACGCCCCGAGTAATGGCGAACCTGCCGCATTCATTGCCCAGCCGCTGATTGAGAACGGAGAGATTGAGCTGGTAGTGGCCATTCAGTTACCGCTGGAGGCAATCAACTCAATTATGCAGCAACGAAGCGGAATGGGGGAAACGGGTGAGACTTATCTGGTCGGGATGGATAAGCGGATGCGGTCTGACTCGTTCCTTGACCAGGAAGGGCGCTCGGTGATGGCCTCTTTTGCCGGTACAGTAGAGCGAAATGGTGTCGATACCCAGGCCACGAGTGCTGCCTTGGGAGGGGAAACCGGAATCAATCGAGTCAAGGATTATAACGGGAACACGGTATTGTCGGCTTATACCCGAGTTGATGTCGGTGATACTCACTGGGCCTTGTTGGCCGAAGTGGATGAAGCCGAGGTCAATGAGCCGATAACTAACCTGCTCATGATTGTTGGTTTGGTAATTGGTGCTGCTGTGGTGCTGATTGTGTTGGTGGCTATGGTCGTTGCCTCTACCATTACCCGTCCGTTGGCAACAGCGTTGCAGGTTGCCGAGGCAATGGCTACTGGCGATCTGAACAGCAAAATCGAGACAAGCAGCAAAGATGAAACCGGTCAGTTGCTGCGTAGAATGGGGCATATGAGTAATCAGCTGCGCCAGATTGTGGGGGATGTAAACAGCAATGCCAACGGTTTGGCCAGTGCTTCAGAAGAGATAAGTGCCACAGCGCAGTCTCTAAGCCAGGCAGCGAGTGAGCAGGCGGCGAGTGTCGAGGAGACCAGTGCTTCCCAGGAGCAGATTGCCGCTTCTGTGCAGCAAAATGCCGAGAACGCCAAGATAACCGATGACCGGGCAACCAAAGCATCAAGCCAGGCAGTCGAGGGGGGACGAGCAGTAAGTGAAACTGTTATTGCGATGAAGGAAATTGCTGAAAAAATCAGTATTATCGAAGACATTGCCTATCAAACCAATCTGTTGGCACTCAATGCTGCGATTGAGGCTGCAAGGGCCGGTGAGCATGGTAAAGGCTTTGCCGTGGTTGCGGCGGAAGTACGCAAGCTGGCTGAACGTAGCCAGGTTGCCGCGCAGGAGATCAGCAATCAGGCTGGGAATAGTGTGCAGGTTGCCGAACAAGCGGGACATTTGCTTGACGAAATTGTGCCCAGTATTACCAAAACCGCGGAGTTGGTACAGGAGATCGCCGCTACCTCGGATGAGCAGGCTAGCGGTGTGACTCAGATTAGTGTCGCGATGGGTCAGATGGACCAAGTCACCCAGCAGAATGCCTCGGCTTCTGAAGAGCTGGCATCGACGGCTGAAGAAATGAGTGCCCAGGCCGAGCAGCTACAGCAGTTGATGAGCTTCTTTAAAATCAACGAGTCGCCTGCCTATGGTCCAGAGAATCAGACGTTGAATGTTACCAGCAACCATACGAGACCACCGTCAGCCTTGCCTCCTAAGAAATTTGCGAGAAAGCCGGAAAATAAGCATCAGGAGCTGATAGAAGAGGACTTTGAGGCCTTTTAGTTCGAAGTTGGCTTACTTAATGGCCCCCTTCGGACAATCAACGAGCGCTTGGTTGCTGGTTCTAACTGGCAACAAGGCGCTTACTGAGCAAGGGATCACTGATTCTTGTGATGGCAAAAGGGAGGACGCGATGGAGTGTAGGCATGCAGTCCAGAAACTATCTGGTGATTTATTCCACCAGAGTGCCATTACAGATTGGGAGTTTGCCCGGTTTCAGCAGCTAATCTACGATCTTGCCGGTATTACCCTTAGTGAACACAAGAAGAACTTGGTTGCCGTGAGATTGGCCGGTCGACTGCGGCATTTCTCCTTGACGAGTTTTGCTGACTACTATCAGCTATTAATGAACGAGCCCCCGGTGGGGGAGCTGCAAATCGTGGTTGATCACCTAACGACCAATGAGACACATTTTTTCAGAGAACCCCGCCATTTTGGCTTCATCAAGAGGCAGATACTGGATAAGAGAACCTCGACGGTGCCACTTCGGTGTTGGAGTGCTGTCTGTTCAACAGGAGAAGAGCCGTATAGTTTGGCTATGCTACTGGCAAGCCATTTCGGCGAAACGGCGGATTGGACGGTGCTGGGTTCTGATATCAATTCCAATGTATTGGGCCAAGCGCGTAGCGGTCTCTATTTAAACTCGCGACAGGCTGAAATTCCGATTCGATACTTGCAGCAATATTGCCTGAAAGGTGTTCGTTCCCAGCAGGGCACATTGTTAATCAACAACCAGTTGCGCCAGCATGTTCGTTTCAAACAAATTAACCTAAATATGTCGTTGCCAAGCATCGGGTTGTTCGATTTGATCTTGCTTCGTAATGTTCTTATCTATTTCTCGGCGGAAACTAAACGTGATGTTGTGTTGCGAATATTGGAGAAGCTCAAACCCGGTGGTTATTTGATTGTTGGTCATTCCGAAACAATTACTGGGATCAGTGATCAGCTGCGTCTGATAAAGCCCAGTATCTATCAAAAGGTATGATGGCAATTGCATCAAGGATTCGGCATTTTTAGGTAGGTGATATGGAAAGAAAAAAAATAAAGGTCATGGTGGTCGATGATTCGGCCGTTGTCCGCCAAGTCGTATCTTCTGTATTGAAAACCGACAGCGAAATTGAGGTTTGTGGCGCTGTTGCCGATCCTCTATTTGCGATGACAAGGATGCGGATGCAGTGGCCTGATGTCATTGTGCTCGATATTGAAATGCCTAGAATGGACGGGATTTCATTTCTAAAGAAAATAATGGCTGAACGGCCTACACCTGTGGTGATTTGCTCTACTTTAACGGAGAAAGGGGCGGAAACCACCATTCAGGCGATCTCGGCCGGTGCGGTTGAGATCATTACCAAGCCAAAGGTCGGATTAAAAGGCTTCCTACATGATTCAGCCAAGGTGCTGATTGGTGCCGTCAAGGCAGCCAGCAAGGCGAATTTAAAGCCTCTTCAGTCCGCTTCCGTTAAAGCTTCAAACTTAAAAGTTCAGCCTAAGTTGACAGCAGACAGTGTAATCGCTGGCGGAAAGACCTCAAGCCTGAAAACGACAGAGCAAATTGTTGCAATCGGTACGTCGACGGGGGGCACCCAGGCACTTGAAATCGTATTGAAGGCCTTGCCTCGGTTGTCGCCGGGCATTGTTGTTGTGCAGCATATGCCAGAGAAATTTACCGCTGCCTTTTCAGATCGGCTGAACAGTTTATGCGAGATCAACGTTAAAGAAGCCAAACACCGAATGCGTGTACTGCCTGGCCAGGCTTTGATTGCCCCCGGAGGGAAGCACATGCTGCTTAAGCGGAGCGGGGCGCAATACTATGTCGAGGTGATTGATGGTCCGTTAGTCAGTCGTCACCGTCCTTCGGTCGATGTGCTGTTTCGCTCGGTGGCCCAATCGGCGAGTGCCAATGCGTTGGGGATCATTATGACGGGTATGGGAGATGATGGCGTCAAGGGGATGCTGGAGATGCGGCAGGCCGGTGCGCATACGTTGGCACAAGATGAGGCAAGCTGTGTGGTATACGGTATGCCTAAGGAAGCTGTTAACCGGGGGGCGGTTGAACGTAGTTTACCGCTGGTCGAGATCCCGCAGGCAATCCTTGACTACAGTCAGTAGATAGAATGCCAGTTATTCGCCACAGTGTTTGTCTACTGGCTGGGCAGAGTATTGTTTGTCGAGATGTTAACGGCAGAGTGGATGGGCCTGTTTGTCCTTGATCGTGACTTCTAGCTGTGGATGGGCAATGCTGATATTGTGCCGGATAAACTTGGTTTTTATCCGGTTGTGTAGGTCATGGGTTAAACTCAGTCGGTGGGCAGTTTCTGCCGCATAGGCCCGGACTTCAAAGTTTTGGCTATCGGCGGTCAGGGTCAGGAAAAAGACCTCGGGAGCCGGGTTATCCAATACCAGTTCGCATTCTTCTGCCGCTTCGAATAGTAGCTTGGTTACAAGTTCGCTGTCAGCAAGGTATTTGACGCTGATAGAAATCGTTACTCGGGTAATAGGGTCGGATAGTGACCAGTTAATAAACTGCTCGGTGACGAATGCCTTGTTTGGCACTATGACTTCCTTGCGGTCCCAGTCCACAATTGTTGTAGCCCGTGTTTTGATGACTGCCACTACACCGGTTAACTGGCGGATAGTGACGGTATCACCGATACGGATCGGTTTTTCGAATAAGATTATGAGCCCTGAAATGAAGTTGGCAAAGATCTCCTGCATGCCAAAGCCCAGCCCTACCCCGAGAGCGGCAACCAGCCATTGCATTTTTGACCAGTCAAAGCCAATCAGCCCCGAGCCAATGATGATCCCCAGAAATATCGCGATATAGCGTGTTAACGAGGTAATGGCATAGCCTGTACCCGGAGAGAGAGCTAAATGTTGCAGAACCAGCAGCTCCATCGCGCCCGGCATGTCACGGGCGATAATGGCGGTAAGCCAGAAGGCTAAGATAGCAAGCAATAGGCTTTTCAGTGAGATAGCACTGAGCTCATCGATACCATCAATCGTATTGGTAACGTCCCACAGAGTCACATCTTCAAGAAAGGTAATTGCCTGATAAAAATCTGACCAGACAACTGCCACAATGGAGAGATAGATCAGTAACAGTAGCGAACGCAGTAGGCGCAGCGATTGAGCACTGATTTTTTCTAAATCGACTTCGGGTTCTTCGATCTCAATCTGCATCTCGCTTCTGCTGAAGCTATCTTCTTTCTCTTCTTCCATTTCTGCTAATCGTTGAGCCAGAATCTCTTGTCGTTTGGCTTTGGCTCGGTCAAAGGCCAGACGCCTTTTTTGCAGTAGCATCAGGCGTTTTGTCAGGTAGTAAATAAGTAGGGTGATAACCCCCAGAACTGCTGAGACCTCCAGTTTCTCCATAACGGATTGTGACGAGGTCAGGTAGCCTTTAAGCGCTGTGTAGTTGAGAGCCTGGGGCATGATGATTAACGTCCACCAAAATAGGTTGTGGCCAATGTGTGCTTTGCCCTCAGGTATATCACCATAGGTCATGGGAATCTTTTCGTGATATAGCCGCCATAGGAAGAAGCTCACAGCCAGATTGCTGATGATAAAGGCAAGTCGGCCGAGAGTGGCACTGACATCAATATCGCTGTAGAGGTTGGCAAAATCCTGTACCACCATCATCGGCAGGTAGATCCACAACAGTTGCCGATAGTGGGCGAAAGAGTGGTGAACCAAATCAGGATCCCAGTCAAAGTGGCTGATGAACAGGCCATTGGTTCGGACAAGCTCTCGCATGAAGCAAAATACGGCCAGCGCCATGGGGACGGCTAGTGCTTGGCCTAGATGGTGTACAAACGGGTATTGCCAGGCGGCACTGAGCAAGACGCCAATGAGGCCAACGATAAAAGGAAATGGCCAGGCAAGTATGAAAGAAGCGCAGACGTTGAAAGTACTGAAACGAAATTTATCTTGTGTCACCTTACCAATCATCTGGCTGGTGGTCATGAGGTATTTTTTCCAATGTTTCCTTGCCCAGATGAGTAAAATGATGATGATGGCAAGAAAACTCATCACGAAAATTAGTGTGGCAGTGTCTACAACAGCAGGAATTTTTATCAGATTGACCCACTGAAAAGGCGAGAAAAACCATTTTAGTTTTTCCCAGGTATTAGCGATAAGACCGAAGCTGAATGGGTTGGCGTTTGGCGCCCAGAATAGCCGCTTGGTAGCCTGACTTTTCAAGTCGTTCAGGTTGGTATTGAGATTTTCGTAGGCGACTTTTAATGTCGCCTGCTGATAAATAAGGGTATCAGAATTGTCGAGTAACCTATCCAGTAGGGTGAGGTTAGATTCGATGAGTTCCTGTTCTTTTTTTTGTTGCTCGGGTGTTAACGCCTTGGTCCGCGGTCGTTGGGCTAGTTCTTTTAGCGAATTATACTGCTGCTTGTATTCGTATTTCTTAATTTGGTTCTGGGCTATGTCCTTATCGAGTGCCTCGATTGGTGGATTGGCCGGTAGCCGATTTATCCGGGTTTGGAGGTTTTCGCTAAAGGCTGGGCTGAGCTTTAACCATTCAGCCATCGTTTCTAGGTCATCAGCCGTCTTGTTCACGATGTCTGTTTGTTCGGTGACTGTTTGTTGTTGCTGTTGCACCTGTTCGGCTTTGTCAGAGAGATTGGCAAGAACGCTGGTATAGCGCTTGTTTTCTTGCAGCAGACGTTTTAGGGACTTAGGTTGGTCGTCAAGCTCTTGCGGTAACTCCTCGTTACTTTTGGTGGATTGGGGGGGATTGACCCGCATAACACGGCTAAGTTTTCGCTGCAGGTTGTTGCGGTAGGCCTGACGAGCCTCGATCTCAAGGTTGCTGAGCTGGATACGCTGTTTGGCCAGGGTTCGTCGGTTTCCCGCACTGAGCTGCTTGGCCTCGAGCGTGTAGAGCTGGCTGACATAATACTGATGGGCGATCTCCAAGATTAGAAGTGCATCATCATTATCCGTTTGCTGCTGCTCATGTTTGAGCAGGTTTTCCGTTTTTTTGACCTTTCCCCGCAACTGTTCAGACAGGTAAGAGAATTCATCGATACCTTGCTCGATAGCTTGTAGGTCGTTTTTATTATTACTGCGTGTTTGCTCGAGCTGTTCAAGTCTATTATCTTGCTCAGCTATCTCTAGCGTCAGTTCGTCTTGCTTCCAGTCGGTGAAGTCTGGAAATTCGGTAGACGAAAAAGCGGTGATTTGAGCAGCAAGATCTTCAGTCTGTTCACTAAAATTGGTGACCAACTCACGGTATTGTCGGGTTTGTCGGTGAAATTCAACCGTTTTTTCTAACTGGTTTTTTGCCAGAGTGAAGGAATCAAGTGCCTTGATAACCTCGGGGGTTTGGCTTTGCTGCTGAAGCGCGTCTATTTTTTTATCAAGTAGCAGCCGTCGAGACTCATTCTCTTCAGAGGCTCCGATGGCTCTCCCCGTCGTGAAAATGAGTAGCAAAAGTAGGAGTGAAAGCCATATTCTCATCACTGATCCCTGTTGTTGGTGAGAAACAGCAAAGCAGGACGCTGCTCTAATGTGATTCTTTGAAGTGTAGCAGTGAATAAAAACAATCGATTGGGCCAAGAATGGTACGATTCGGACTATTCATCATCAGTCGTGAATAATTTCAATAAAATTACTTGACCCTAACGCGTTCAGCCATTACATTAGCCGCCGTTGAGACGCACAGCGTCGAACAACAATGTGGTGAGGTGTCCGAGTGGCTGAAGGAGCACGCCTGGAAAGTGTGTATACGGCAACGTATCGAGGGTTCGAATCCCTCCCTCACCGCCATCATCTTTTAAGATGAAAAAATTTGGAGAGATGGCTGAGTGGTTGAAAGCACCGGTCTTGAAAACCGGCATACGTTTGTAGCGTATCTAGGGTTCAAATCCCTATCTCTCCGCCACATTCGAAAGGCTCGCAGAAATGCGAGCCTTTTTTCGTTTTTCATCGTTTATGAAAATTGAGTGTGATGGTGCCCAAGGAAATAGCCTGAACTTTTTGAGTAACAATGTTTGTTTTCTACTGAAATTTCGAAATGAAGTTTTTTATTTATATAAATAGAAGAATTATGAATAGCGACACATTCTGTTAATGTTTGTTTTTTATAATAGACGTTATTATTAATGCGTATTCTTAATAAGAACGCGTTATAGGTTAATTATAACGGGATTATTATTATATATAACAAGTATGAGCTCATTATTTAATGGCTGTTATATTTTTCTATTCTTTATAAATGTTTGTTACACCTTTAATTCGTTGCGGGTGATGTTCGTACAGTTCTCTTATTGTACGTATGTTCTATCATTTCAACTTTTACAGTAGGCTTTATCTGTTCTGGTACTGAAGTATCCTCACTTCTATTTTAATAAACTCACAACAATAAATATAAAAGGTAAAACTTTAAGAATGACTTATAAAAACTTATCTGTAGGAAAGAAAATTGCGGTTGTTTTTGCCGCCATTGCTCTAATTATTATTGCATTCGGTGTGTTTTTGATGAGTGAGCTGAAATTGGTTCGTGAGGGAACCGTTAACTTTACGGATTCGACGCTACCTAGTGTATTGTCGGTTGAAGCGTTGAAGTATGAAGTAGCGAGTAATCGAACGACTCAGTTTTTTACATTGACACATCGTAATGACGTCGCAGAAATGAAAAGCACTCTTCAACGGACTCAGAGGGATAGTCAGCGTATTGAAGGAATGTTGGATAGTTATGAAGCCACGGTAGCATCTGATCACGAGCGTCAAATTTTTATGCGGGTTAGTAATGCCTGGGGGCGCTATGCTGATGCCATTAATGTTTTTGAGTCAGCGGCTGAAATCAATGACTTTGTTAAAGCTGAAAAAGTACTGATTAATACATATAGCCAGTTTAATGAACTGATGATTGCTCTTGATGGCTTGCGAGACCTTAACCTCGATTTTGTGGCGAATAATCGCACCGACATGCTTGCAAGTATAGCTCGTGTTATTACTCTGACTTTCTCTTGTATTTTTGGTTTGTTGATTTTTATGGCAATAATGAACGTGTTCCTGACCCGACAGATCTGTTTGCCTCTTAACTTGGTGATGACGCTTTCTGGTGAAATTGCATCGGGTAATTTAACGCACTACTTGAAGCGAGATGAAATTGGCAATGATGAACTGGGGATGCTGGCTGATTCCTGTGTCAAGATGCAGGATAACTTACGAGGACTTGTGGAGGAAATTGTTGCGGCGGTTACCCAGTTGAGTACGGCTGTTGAGGAAGTGAGTGCTGTTTCAGAACAGTCTTCGCAAGGGATGAAGCAACAGCAAGATGAAATCACTATGGTTGCGACTGCGATGGATCAGATGAAAGCGACCGTTGCTGATGTTGCTAGTAATACTGAAGTGGCATCTGTCTCTGCAACATCGGCGAACGATGAAGCCAAGTTAGGCAGTAAAGATGTACAGCAAAATATAAAATCGATTTTGCAAGTCTCGCAGGAGATCGAGAATGCTGGTGTATTGGTTGATCAACTTGAAAAAGAGTCAACTAATATCAGCATGGTCGTTGACGTTATCCGCGGTATTGCTGAACAAACAAATCTGTTGGCACTGAATGCGGCCATTGAGGCTGCGCGTGCAGGAGAACAAGGGCGAGGCTTTGCTGTTGTGGCTGATGAGGTTCGTACTTTGGCTGGGCGTACCCAAGATTCGACGAGTGAAATAGTGGCCATCATTGATAAACTGCAACAGAGTGCTAGCGAGGCTAAAGAAGCTACGAGTGGAAGTTGCAGCATGATCCAGGAGTGCGTTACTCAAAGTTACACTACTGGTGAAACGATTCAGACTATCGAACAGACGGTTGCACAAATTGCTGATATGAGCCATCAGATTGCCAGTGCGTGCAGTGAGCAGGACTCGGTAACGGAAGAACTAGGCCGCAATATTGAAAGTATCCACCAGTCATCAACTGAGGTGGCTGTTGGTGCAAATCAAACAGCGAAGGCAAGTGTTGAGTTAAGTCAATTAGCTGCCAATTTACAGTCTATGATGAGCCGATTCCGCGTGTCTTAATGATGTTTTAAGTCTCTCTTGTGAGAGTGGTAAAGCCCCGGATTATGCTTTTTGGCAGAAATGGCGGGGCTTTTTTGTCTCGGTTCGCTTATGGCTTAATGTTTTGGTTCAGGTGGAAGAGGTTGTCGGGATCGTATTGTCGTTTGATCTCTACCAGGCGTTGGTAGTTGGTATCGTAGGCGGCTGATACGCGATCG
>Ga0209272_10001715_pt1 | contig 13344 bp, 10 predicted proteins | sample tdDd002_FD_187125 | JGI IMG/M metagenome (GOLD analysis project Ga0209272, IMG submission 187125) | Marine sediment microbial communities from the Atlantic coast under amendment with organic carbon and nitrate - tdDd00.2 (SPAdes)... | ecosystem: Environmental > Aquatic > Marine > Coastal >... | reverse complement strand
CAGATTTATAATGAATAAGCGCACGAGTGCAAACGTGCGCTTTCCGTCTTTTTTGGGCGAAAGCGTATACATTGTCAGCGTTGAATTGGACTTGAATTCTCAAAGCCTACATAAAAACAGCCCGTACTCCTAGTGAGTACGGGCTTTAATTATATGTGTGCAATTTAACTTATCATGTAAGAACAACCCTTTTTTCTTGTAATAGTGTCTCTACTAATAACAAAGATTCCTTAACATAAATCCCTATTTAGGACTACGACTTAACTTTACCATTAACGTTTCAATAGCTAGACGCCCTTCATACTGGCCTGTCTTAACTGCAAATTCCGTTTCTTTACAAGAGTTCAGCATATATGCAAGGCGCTTCATTGAGAAAGGCCTAATTTGAGCTGCATTTTTCTTAACTACAAATGCAGGCAGCTTTAATTTCGATGAAAGTGCTGATGGCGTATAACCTTCATCCATGTACATTTTAGTCTTGAGTAACAACCTAAAGTGTCTAGTTACCATGGCAAGAACCTTTATAGGCGGCTCCCCTTCTTCAAATAACTTATGACTAATTCTAAAGGCCACATCTGTCTTATTACTTCCTAGGGCATCAACCATATCAAACACGGACTTCTCAAGTGGTTTGTCAATCATGGTTTCAATGTCTGTACTTGTTATTTTTTCACGATCACCACAATATCCAATGACTTTTTGAAGCATGTTTTGCACATCGTGTAATGTCTTCTCAGACCCATAATCTAAATATGCTGTCTGTTCCGTTAGAAAATGCAGGGTTCCGGGATCAATTGTCTTCCCCGCTTCATTTATTATTTTTTGCATCCACTTCGGAAATGTTCTGTCATTTAACTTTCCAAACTCAACTGCTTTACCAGATTTGGTTAAGGCTTTATAGAGTTTTTTTCTCTTATCAGGTTTTGCTGTACCTAAGAACACAACAACACTTGTGTCAGAAGGTTTTTTTAAGTACTCAATCAGTGCTTCTTCAGTTGCTGTTGTCAGTCGATTTTTAGTTGCATTAAAAAAGGGTGCATTTCTGATCAATACGACTTTAGAGTCGTCAAAAAAAGGTAACGTCTCACAATTACCAAGAATCTCATCTATTTCAGCAGATGATCCGTCAAATACCGACCAGTTAAAATCTGCATATGCATCATTGACTTTTTCTGTACGAAGTTTGTCAATGGAATGATCCATTAAATACATTTCAGTCCCATAGAACAAATAGACTGGCTTTAAATTGTCATTATCTAGTTCTTTCATAAAATCTGCGTATGACATGTGTGCCTCCATTCTGCCGTTCTATTGTACCACTTCTATGGATAAGTTGTCAGCCATGGTATAACATGAATCACATCATTTTTCACAATAACCCGTATACATCCTTGTTCATCATTTCTATACACCATTATATCTTGGTCTGACAAGGTATTTATTGTCTGTTTTGTCGGGTGACCAAAAAAATTTTGACCAACTTGAATCACACTAATTTCAGGGGCAAATGAGTTTAAAAATTCATAGGTACTTGATGTACTTGAACCATGGTGCGAAACTTTTAAAATATCTACGTCTATGGGCACATTTCTATTATTATTGTAAAAGCTTAAACTCGATTCCACACCTTCTTCTATATCTCCAGTAAAGAGAAGTGACTTGTTAGCATACTCAACTAACATTACCAGTGACAAATCATTAGATGAAGGGCTTCTATTTGAAATTTTATCTTGGTTGAGCTGATTTTCGTTTAACATTGCTGGCCTTTCTGGATGTAACACTTCAATTGTAACTGGTCCAACTGACAGTTTGTCTCCTTTTCCGAGTCCTACAAACTCCGTATTTGGATAAAGAGATTTGATTGCTCTTAATTCTTCTCGTTTGTTTATAACCTGTCCATGATAAATCCTGTCAATTTTAATAGAGCCACTAATTTCTATAAGACCAGAATAATGGTCGGCATCAAAATGACTCACAAAAACCGCATCTAGGTGGGATACCCCTTGTTTTAATAAAATTTGTTCTAAATTAGCCTTGGGTGGACCAGCATCAATGAGCAGACGTTCTCCAGATGGACAGATTAATAAAGCACTATCTCCTTGTCCAATGTCCAAAAAATCTATACGTAAGTGATCTTGGTGTGATGGAAGGCTTACGAAAGCCATCGTAAGCAAAATCACAGCAAGTAATGCTTTACCTTTCTTTCTAAATAAACTTATTACAAAGGTACGCACCTTTATTGATAAAAAGACCAAACATAACATGGCATAAAAACATACGATAAGTACGCTCTTTGGTGAGCCAACTTTAAACATACCCAAAGGCAACCGAGCCACAAGCCCTGTAAAAGAACGAAGGGATTCTAAAAAAGCGCTTGCAGTGAACATAAGTGTTTTTCCAAGTAAAGGGACACTTCCTAAAAAAAAGCTAATTACGCTAAGCAAAAACGTTACTGGCATAAGGATAGCCACTGGAATATTAAATAGAACACTATACAAGTTTAACTGGTTAAAATGAAACAAGGTGAGTGGCATCAGAATAGTGTAGATAAGAAGCGGAAGTTCTACAAACTCTAGTGATTTGTTCGGCACCAGTTTGCCTTTAAAGCGGCTGTAAAGACCAATTGAAAAAACCGCCCAAAAAGACAACTGAAATCCAACATTCCAAACTATATATGTATTACTTACCATGGTCACAATTGCTACACATCCCAGGGCATTAAGTAGGTCGTATTTTCTTTTTAGATGGATTGATAGTATATGCAGAACCATCATACCGAAGGCTCTGAGTCCAGAAAAAGAAAGACCCGTTATAAAGACAAATCCAAACATAATTAGAAGACTTAAGTAAGCAGCAGACTTAAATGATATTTTAAGTCTGCAAAGACTTCTGAATATCAGCATATATAGTATCCCAAAATGTAGTCCAGAAACCGCCATAACATGGGCCGTCCCAGACGCCCTAAAATGACTTAATGTATCTTTGTTTATTCCTGATGTGTCACCAAGTAGTAATCCACTTACAAGTGGTACATCTGTGTCAGCAAATACATGTTTTAATCTATTTTCTATTAAATATTGAATCTGTCCTACCCCAGTATACAATTTAGAATACATGGGGGTGTCCACAACTACCTTGTTTGCATCTACTTGAAGGTCTATACCCTTACTTGCGTAATAGTAGAGCGGTGAAAATGTGTTTGGATTACGTGCAGATTCAAGTGGCTGCAGCAGACCTTCCACATGTACAAGGTCACCCAGCTTCCAGTTCTGATTTGTTCCCCATTTAGGTTTTAATAAAACCTTGTGGACTTTTTTGGAACTAGATGGTATATCAACATCCATTAAAACAGAATTGTATTTCCCAACCTCTATTACAAGACCAGTGAGCTCAACTGTTTTATTCACTGCTGCGTACTCAATAAATTTCTTATGTTGTATATGGTGGTTTTCAACCCCAAGTACTAAGATTAAAACGATTAACCCCATCCACTTTATGTTTAGTTTTAACGTAGTTAAATCTTTTTTTCTTTCATACATGAACCCAACACACATTATTAAAACACAAGAACTATATCCAATTCTTAAAATAACAATAGGTACCTTGTTCGCTAATAATACTGCACCCCACAATAGCACAGCCACTTCAATTAAAGGTCTCCTCAATACATCACCACCTTTCGTTATACTTCATCTAACTCAAAGTACTAACGGTAGCAGTGTCAGTTGAGTTTCAGAGTATGACAGTTATATAGATGATTATAAATAACATTTTTACATATTATGGAAATATTTTCAAGTTATTGTTCTCTCATAACAACAAAAAAAGCCCAGGAATATTCCCAGGCTTCTAAATGTTTTGTCTTTTAGTGTTTTATTTCACATTATTCAATTGATTCAGTAGCAAGCTCTTCACTACTTTCTCTATGCGGTATTGGCTCAGGTTTTAACAGTAAAACGGTAATAACCGCTGTGATAGGAATGGTTAAAATTAATCCAATACTACCTGCAAGGGATCTAACTATTTCAGTAGCAATTACATCTAAGTTGAACATCCTTACCGTTGGTGTTTCATATGCCATAAAAAGCAATAGTAAAGGAATTGAACTCCCAGTGTAAGCAAGAATGAGTGTATTTGACATGGTACCCATAACATCTTTTCCAACTTCCATACCAGCTGAGAAAAGTTGTCCCCTTGACTGGTCAGAATTAGCTTTATAGACTTCTTCAATTGATGAAGCAATAGACATGGCAACGTCCATTACCGCACCCAGTGCACCTAACAATATCCCTGAAAAAAGGAGTGCTTTAAAATCAAATGCAATTTGCTGAGGAATATATAACAACATGGTTGCTTCTTCAGAAGACATACCCGTCATCTTTACATTTTGGCCTATAACATATGCTATTCCACCAGCAATAAGCACACCACAAATAGTGCCTATAATTGCAGCAATACTCTTTTTTCTTAGTCCAGACACTAATAATATGGTTACCACTGTAATAACAGCACAACTAAACACTGTAAGTGGCACAGGGTTAAATCCTGCAAGAATACTCGGTAGTATTATTTTCCATACCATAAACATGGTTATGCCTATTGTTAAAACAGTTTTGAATCCTTTTAGTTTACCCACTATAAGTAGAACAGCAATAAAAGCAAGCACCAGTTTAAACAAGTAGCCTTCTCTATGGTAGTCCGTGACATACACATCCACCGTACCATCAGAATACTCATCTAGTTGAATGATGATCTCCTCACCAACTTTAACGGGTATATCATACCCAGGATTACCCGAAATAACGTTATCGGTTGTATAGATTAATCCTTTGTATCTACCGGAGGTCACTTCGACCTCAACCTCTTGTATCAACTCTCCATAAGTATCGTCTTCAGATAATGGAAAATCTTTAACATCTATAACACGTCCATGCTCTACATAGGACGTTAGTTCACTATCTTGGCTTAATATATTATCTGCAAATGCAGTGTTAGTTAATACCATTATCATCATGGTAAGTATCACTAATATTCTTCTATTCATTTTGTCCTCCTAGTCCATTAACCATTCTATCACCCGTTTGTGTATTTGGCTAATGTCCAATATGGATTGTCATTTATTTGTGAACAATATCAGCAAACTTTGCATCTATTACCTTTGCGAGGTCTTCTGGTTTAAGACAGATTTGTGCACCTTTTTTTCCTGCACTCACAACGATCTCGCCTTTGTCTAGTATAGATTCATGTATGAAGGTAACATAATGTTTTTTCATACCTATTGGTGAACAACCTCCACGGATATATCCTGTGTGCTTTTGAATGTCTTTAACCGGGATCATTTCAATTTTCTTTTCACCACATACCTTAGCAGCCTTTTTCATGTCTAAGTCTTTCGACACCGGAACAACAAACACATACAGATCACGCCCCTGTCCCTGGGTTACTAGTGTTTTAAAAACCAAGTCGTATGACTTACCAATTTTATCTGCAACCGATATACCATCAATCTTATCATCTGAAAGATCATAGGTCATAGATGTGTAAACGATTTTATTTTGATCCAAAATTCTTTCTGCATTTGTCTTTTTAGATTTAGCCATGTTCCCACCTCATTTATATGTTAAAACGCTGTATATTCTTGCTTCATTTCTTATTATTATAACAAAATATAAGCAAATTTAAATTAATGCTTTTAAACCCTTGTAGAAAGGGTCATAATATAATATGATGCTGTAATGACTGCGTATTGAAACATCCCCAATTACGACACGGGATAAGTATATAAAACATTCGAATGGAGTATTATAATGATTCAACTAGGTGTATTTCAAGAATTAAAAGTTTCACACTATGCCACTGTAGGTGCCTACCTGATTGATCCAAACGGAACGGACGATACAGATAGTGTTTTATTACCAAAAAGTGAAGTCCCAGCTGAATCTGAAGAAGGTACATTGCTTAATGTGTTTATCTACAAAGATTCAGAAGACAGACTTACAGCAACACTGCTTAAACCTGAGCTTACGCTTGGTGCTGTTAAAAAGTTAGAAGTTGCAGATGTGACTAAAATTGGTGCATTTATGAAGTGGGGTCTTAGAAAAGACCTAATGTTACCTTATTCTGAGCAAACTAAAGAAGTTAAAAAAGGGCGAAAGTACCTTGTTGCATTATACATTGATAAGTCTGACCGTTTATGTGCAACAATGAAGTTTTCTAAACACTTCGACCGTCAGCCGAAACATAATCAAAATGATGTTGTCGAATGTTATGTTTACGATGTTTCTGAAACACTAGGTGCTTTTGTTATAGTAGATGGTCGTTATGAAGGTCTTATATTACAAAGTGCACTTGTTCAAAAAAATCTAAAAGTTGGTGACACAACTGAAGCTAGGGTTTCGCGTATTCGCCCAGATGGTCGTATCGATTTAAGCCAACTCCAATCTGTTAAAGACCGTATGGATGAAGACTCTAAGAAACTTTGGGACGCACTGGGCGACGCTGCTGGTCGTCTACCTTTTAATGACAAGTCCGATCCAGAGCTGATAAAAGCAGAGTTTGGTCTAAGTAAACGTGCCTTCAAACGCGCTGTAGGTCAACTGCTTAAAGCCGGTAAGATTAAAATCACTGATGACGGCATTGAAATGAAGTAGAACTTAAAACATATTTTGTTATACATGAATGTAAAAGAGCCTAACATCTGATCAATTAGATGTTAGGCTCTTATTTTACGAAAACAACTTGGCATATGCTATGTCGGGTAGCGATACACCCAGATCTTTTAATGATCAATTTGTTAAATACTAATTTCCTTAGTTAGAATTAGTTATTTAAAATGTGCTGCGTTATCTAGTGGTTAGGACCAGAAATCAACTTTTTAACATTTGCTTTTTCTAGGGCAACAAGAAGTGGGAATGCCAATGCACCACCAACAAATGCCTGAACAAAGTTAGGACCAAATGTACCAATTACACCACCTGCACCATAGAAGAAGTACTCTGTGATTGCATATCCAACCATCATAATAATTCCACCTGGAATAAATGCTACTGTGTAACGAATTGCAGAATTCACAATACCATCTTTATTTTTCATTAAATGCATGTAGATAAATCCAACAACCATGGCATCAATCCCTTTAATTAGGAATGTTGGAATAGCATATGCAGCATAACCACTGAATATATCAGCCAGCATGGAACCTATTGCCGCTGCCGCACCGCCTAAAACTGGGCCAAGCAATATGCCACAAAGATAAACTATGCTATCTCCAAGGTGAATGTATCCACCACCTGTTGGTATTTGAATTACCATCGTACCTACAGTTGCAAGCGCAGCCATTAGACCCGCAAGAACAATTTTCTTAGTATCCATATCTTATCCTCCATTTTTATCTTTCTAGGTTCATTATAGCATTCATTGTACCCAGAGTAAATGGAACAAGGCGTACAATGACGCCTTATTGTATCGTTACGGCTATTTTTTAGATACGATTTTTAGTTCAAATCTTTCATTCTCACCTACACCCACAACAATCCAATTGGACTCAGGGCTGACAACAGTTTCCTTCAAACCATCTATTTTCAATAGTTCTCGAGTTTTATCATTTTGAATTATAAGTTTGTTTTCTCTGTAAAACACTAATTTTGCATTTGTTAAACTATAAGGTTTAGTATTATCAGAAAACTGACCGATTGTATCGATACGCTCCTTTTGTGACAAAGCTACGCCGTCCAAATCCATTATTTGCATTAACTGATCCTGTGACCAGTACATTACAATCTTATCTGTACCTATGGATACATGTGTAGGAATGGTGTCATACTCTGAGCCAAAGTTAAAACTATAAATACTACCTGATTCCACATTGTATGATCTCAGTTCATTTTGACCCTCTGTAACGGATTGTCTCAAATACAGTAATGACGACCCCGCTTCATTCCAAAACATTTCATCATGAATCAAGTAAGAATCTGACACCTTATCAAAGTATACGATTTCACGTTCAGGGAACTTAATGTATCCAACACGTGTATCTGTCAACAAAGCATCGCCAGTCAAAGAACCTGAGTAAATAAAAGAAAGTCGTTTTCCATCAGGTGACCATTTTGGCGATGTTCCATGAATTTCTTCAGCATATTTTCGACCTGAGTCTGCCCCGTATACATTAAGTGTATGTTCACCATAAGATCCTAAACTACTAAATACGGTGAAATAACCACCATCAGGTGATAGTTCAACATTCTTTTCAAAATTATCTAAAACTGCCAGCGGTAATGTCCCTGGCACTACTTTCTTCTTATTTGTTTTCAAACTATAGGTCGCCATTTGCTCACTTTCCCTAACCAGGTAAATAAGCTTTTCACCATTATCCGATAATTTAAGGGACATTTCTTCTGATGGTTTAAAGTTAGAACTAATTCGGTTAAGTGTACCATCTAAGCTTTGGTGATAAAGACCAGACTGACCATCCTTATGGGTCAAAATGAGACCAAGTGGTGAGTATAGTGTTTCAATGTACAAGTCTGGGTCGGGATTTACTTGTCCCTCCACCTGCTTAACTGTTAATTGAGTTAAATCTACTTGGAATACACCTTGTCCAAATGTAGTGTGGTGTCCGTCGATTTCAATTAAATCCTCACTAATAAATTTTACATAAGTGGGTTTGGTGTCAAAGCTATCAAGAGCAACAATACCCTTGTCTGATTCGATTTTTTCAATAGATAGTGTATCCACTTGCTCCTGTTCTACTTCATACACTTTAGTATCTAAGACTGTCATCGCAGCAACTAACACTACAATAACAACCCCAACAACAGCTACTTTAATGTTTTTTGTCATCCCGATCTCCCCTATGAATTATTATGTCTATTTCGAAAATCCAAAATGGTTTTAATTGTATCTTTTCTTAATAACATCTCAGAAAAAATAATCTGGTCAATCTCACGCCTTGCATTTAACTTGTCATTTTTACTTAAGTATTCATTTTCTATCAGTTTTTCTACTATGCGCGCAATGTCGACCTGCCACTTAGCTCTATCATACTTTGGAACGGCCGTTTCGAGTAATGGTTTAGCATATAACTCTAACAACTCCCCTTTTCGTTTACCATTATGATATAACCACAGATACATAATTGAGGCATTTAAAAGTCCTAAGTAATAATACCATGCGTCTTCAGTTAAATGGTCCGCTTTAAAGTAATAAACATCTGCACTTGCGTAAAAAGGTTTTCTTGTAAAAGCAAACCGGTTCACTTTACATCGCTGCGGTACCACAATTTTGGGACCTTCAAAGACTTCTGGTTTTCTTGGCCACTGTAGTGCGTACCATGGCCGTGTCCCCGTTTTGACTTCACGTCTGTTTTCAAGAACGGGTTTAAACTGACTTAAGTGTTCTATTGTTTCAGGATACTCATATTCAACATCATCTACAAAGGTATCCAAGTAAATTATACTTCTATGTGTACGGGGTTGGATATTGTATTCTCCTATATCAGAGTTTTTATAAAAAGGTCGTAAACACGTTTGCTCAATTGAGCTCAGCTTCTTATCAGTATCATTAAAAACAAAGATCGGCTGACCTTTCTCAAGATCATACTTTTCTATACTTTTTCTCGGTAGCTTCGAACGTAACATCAATCCACTGACCTGGTCTGCACCTGAAACTATGCCTTGATTGATTTGAAACTCATCTTTAAGTTTTATAGTACAAAATGACTCATAAGCGAGAAGTGCCTCACGATGTGTGTCATCAGACAGTATGCTGATAGTTCCATCATCATTATAAAGCGAGTTTTCTGCACATGAATAGGCGTTAATATAGTCAGAGTTACCTTCCTGCTGTAAGACTTGGTGATGGTCCAAGTAAACCTTGTCTTTTAAAGTCCTATTCAACACGTATTTCACGGTTGTCTTTACATCTAAAGAGTCATTTTTTCTCTTTTTCAACAAGTAGATCATATTATGTTGACCTAAAGCTTCTTTAAAAACAGGATATGAATTGAAGTTCAATATATGTGCAAATATCGCCTCTTGTTTTAAGGAGGCCCTATATTTCACAGCGCCGTCAGCGGTAATAAAATAGTTTGTTGTTAAATAGGTTAAACTCCCAGTCGGTTTCATGATTTCAAGTGACTTTAAGGTAAAGAAATAACTCAAATCCATTTTGCCTTCATAATGTTTTCGCCCAAAAGCGGTCTCCCGAATGGATTTAAAGACAGATGTGTTCCCTTTTTCACCTAAGTAAGGTGGATTTCCAATGACTATGTCAAAACCACCCGAGTTTATAATTGGAGATAAAATAGTGTTCAGCTCAAATAAACCTTCTGATAAACTATTGGCTTGAATAGTACATGGCCTTATTTTCCAGTGCTCTAAACTTCCATATGTCCACATTAGACAAAGGGTATACACTATTAAGGGCTCTGCTTGTAAATCTAAGCCCACCACACATTTTGATAAATAGAAGTCTGCAACTTGGTTTCGTTCAGTTTTCTGTCCAATTTCGTCTGCTAAACAAATATGAATCTTGGTAATACAACTCACCATTTCAAGTAGAAATGCACCAGCCCCACATGCAATGTCAACAACCTTAATTTCTTTTATCGCCTTAAACAAAGTGTCTATTTCTATCCTAGTCAAGTCACAAACTTTGTCCTCAGGATCTAAACATGCATTTACAAATGCCTCTGCTTTTTCTACCGGTATAGATAATTGTGTTGCAACCCAGTCATAAAGGGCAATTCGAGTCATGTATTTTACCCACTGGATAGGGGTATAAAAACTTCCAGTTTCCGAGCGACGCATGTCACTTAAGAAACTATCCGACTCTGAAACAAAAATGGATAGGTCATAATCAGAAAGAACACTTACAACCCCATCATCCATTCTTTTATATGTAATGGTTAAACCATCCACTAGGCCCTCTAACCAATTTTTAATTTCAATATCTTCTGTACCAATTCGTCGTGCGACCACACCAATCATTAAATTGATCAAATCACCCTGAGTATCGATACTCAACTTTTTAAGTTGCTTTTTTAGTTTTTTGTTCAACTTTGAATACAATGGTCTCACCTCGTTCAAAAACTGACCTTCCTTTATAGTTTACTATATAAATAGACTTGTTTAAGGAGAAATTTTTAATCCTTCGACATTTTTCGAGTTAAGTTCATTTTAAGCATAACCATGGCATGAAAAAACCTCTAACACAAGTGTTAGAGGTTTTGTACATTATCAATTTTATGGATTAACCATGTTTGAGACGCGAGTACTGACCGTACCCTTTCTTTTTAACGCCGTCAATTGTTTGTATCACTTCATCAACCAGAAGATCCATGTCAGGTACACTAATATCTATACCTTTTTTCTTTAAATACTTCATAATTGTAATGAGACGAATATGATAATTGTTTGGATTCTTAAAGAATGGATGTTTTTCGATGAGTGTTTTTAAACTCTCCCGATCTACAGTCTCAAGTTGACTGCGTTCTTCCTCTTCAATCCGCTCTTCCACTTCTTCAAGATATTGTTGAAGTATATCAGCCGGATTGTCGTGCTGCTCCAAAAGCGTCTTAATGTCGTGTATGATGTCTTTACTTTCTAGACGTTCTGAAGCGGTCGGCCTTATCGATTGGTCGTCCGGTTCGGGAACATCTGAGACATCGCTAGCTGCGAGTATCACTTATGCATTTCCCCTTTCTGATTTTGGAATATTTTATATCGATATATTCTACACACTGTTGTCAGAATTGTCAAATCAATTTGACATGATTGAGTTCTGTTAACCGATTAAGTCATCAATATGTAGAACTTCATCTTTTAAATGTGTAGCATTTTCTTCTAACAAATCTTCGATTACTTCTTTTGAATGATCAAGCGCATTCGCTGATGTACACTCGATTTCAAGGCGGTCATCTGCTAGAACTATTTCAGCAATAACCTCTTTATGTTCTCCAGCAACCAGTTTAAATACTGCACCCGCTTCATCATCTAACGATAATATGAAGTTTTCGTTATTTTTCATTAACGTATGGGCTTTAGGTGATTCTTTAATAATATACGTCGACTGATGAACAATAAACTCGTCTTCATCAAGGGCTTGTTCTGTTGCTGTACTATCAATAATATTTAAGAAACGGTACAGTACAAGACTGTGTTCTTTAATGAAGGTTTCCATCTGTACAGGGGCATAGAGCCTACAGTACTCATTGTATTTTTCTAACATACCTTTTACCAACATTGACTTATACTCGTCTGGTAAGAACTCTGGTGACTCAACTAAAGTATGTTTATGATCCATAGTATATATTCGTACCAACATCACACTTGACGACTCAAAATTTTCATCAAGTAAATAATCCAGCTTAGTGAAAAGATCTTTAACAATCATTTTGTCTTTAATCGCCATTCGTTCAAATGCACTAAATACTGAGGAAGAAAGAACCTTTAAGATTTTCACTTCATCTTGGTCAGGACTCTCTTCTGCTATATATAGGTCTGAAATACTTTTGTTCTCTTTTGTTCTGTAATCGTGAATAAACCAGTCGTTAAACCCCTGCATTTCAAGTTCACTCTCAGAACCTTTTAAAAAGACTTCTGTTGCATGTTTTACGACATCTGCATGCTTTTCATTTAAAGCCCAAAATAATAATTTATCTACAGCATCTTGCAATATTACTTTCGTTTCCATGATTCACCTCATCTATTTTCTACATCTATTATACCAAATTCTATTTATTCTTATCATCATTTTAATGGATACTCTTGCCTATCATTTCATTTTAACTTATTTAATCATGTTTGCGAAACTAATAGGAAACACACAGACATTTATGATAACATAATTATGATAAAAAATGTAAGGAGATGCAAAATGACAGAACAATTATATTTAGATAAACCATTACTTGTTGACTTCGATACTGAGATCATTTCATGTGAAACGCACGAGTCAGGCTTTAAAGTAGAATTAAACCAAACCGCTTTTTATCCTGAGGGTGGCGGTCAACCTTCTGACATGGGCCATATTGAAGATGCGCATGTAACTTATGTATTTAAAGAAGAGGACCGAATTTTCCACGTCCTTAATAAGCCATTTGAAGTTGGAAGCAAAGTTTCTTGTAAACTTGACTGGCCTCGAAGAAAAGAAATGATGCAACAACACACTGGACAACACCTTTTCTCTGCTGCTGCATGGAAACTGTTCACAGCTAAAACCGTTGGATTCCATTTAACAGAAGATAACCTGACACTTGATCTTGATAAAGATTTAAACATGAATGAGATTCTGAGAATTGAAGATATGGCAAATGAATGGATTCAGTCCAATCTTACCATTACATGT
>Ga0209272_10001710_pt1 | contig 13370 bp, 6 predicted proteins | sample tdDd002_FD_187125 | JGI IMG/M metagenome (GOLD analysis project Ga0209272, IMG submission 187125) | Marine sediment microbial communities from the Atlantic coast under amendment with organic carbon and nitrate - tdDd00.2 (SPAdes)... | ecosystem: Environmental > Aquatic > Marine > Coastal >... | reverse complement strand
GATCGTGAACTTGTTTCGCTTGGCAGACTGCCGCATCAATGGCTGACCAATCGAGACTGTCTACAGTGACCACATCCAAATGGTCACAGACTAGCTGCTGGCGTAACACTTGGTTGCTAGTTCCTGCCTCTGTCGCTTTGGCTAATGCATTGAACAAAAAGTGATACTGACGAGCAAATAAATGATGCAGCAACTCAGACAAACGCGTGAACTCTTGAGGCTGAAGGTTTACAGCCGCACTGAGTTGATTGAGCTTGTCTGCCAACGTCACTTCATAGTGCCAGTAACGATGCAAGTAGAGACGCTCGCCATCAAACATCATTGGCAAAGCTTCACCTTGAGCACCAACCAAAGGCGACGCTTGCAGAAGCTCAACCCAATTAACGCCTTGCAGCTGAGTGTTCAACGCCAATGCGGATTCACCAAACAGACCGAGCTTACTGGCAAGGTCTGTTGGTTGCCCTTGGCTATCAAACAGAGGCAAGCAGATGTGCCCTTTCCCTAACTCACTGCTGACCACGCCAGCAATAAATGCCAGTTCTTGGCTGTTCTCTTGTTGCTCAACTTGCGAATAGATAAAGCGCGCGAACTGGAAATCCAATTGGCGAATCGCCCCTTTATTTGCTAGCGATTCTAACGTTGCCAATAGATCTGGCGTTGCCATCGCACTGCTTTGCTCAGAAAGAAGATCATTGGTTTTCATCAAATTAACTCCATCTGACCCGATTCACTGGATCGCGTGTCAGGTGCTTGACCATCAATCAAATGATCCATCTCTTGTAAAAATTCAAAGGTTGGCTTGGCAGAAAAAATACCGTGATCACTTTGCCCATCCATACCACGCAAGAACAGGTAATAAACACCGCCAAAGTGCTGTTCATAATCATAATTTGGCAATCTGCTGCGTAAGAAACGATGCAGCGCCAAAGCATAGATTTGGTATTGCAGATCGTAGCGATGATCCGCCATCGCCGACTTCAACGCATCGCCATGATAATGGAACACATCATCGCCTAAGTGGTTCGATTTCCAGTCGAGGACGTAGTATTTACCTTGGTGCTCAAACACCAAGTCAATAAAGCCTTTCAACATGCCTTGCACGGTTTGGAAACCCAGGTCGCCAGCTTTAGCAGACAGCGGATCATGACGTTGAATCACACGATTCAATGCTGGTGCAGATAGCACTTCAATCGGCAGTAAGAATTCCATCTCAACCAAACGTTGCGCCGGACCTTTCTGATTGAGTAGCAGTGCTTTGCTATCCAAAGGCGTTGCCAGCACGGTATCAATCAACTGTTGCAGGATTGGCAACCATTCTTCATCAAGCTGTTCGCTTTCCATCAAGCCGAGGATGATTTGGGTGTTCTCTTCCGTTGTCGCTGGTTGAGTAAACTCAATTTCCTCAAATAAGCTGTGCAGGAAAGTACCCGGACGTGCACCACGCGGGAAGTTGAAGATAGAGCGTTCTGGCTCAACCAATTCCGCTTCATCTTGCTCTTCTGAAGAGTCGATATCAAAGCCCGTGATTTCAATCGTCGCGTCATGTTCAGCATGATGAGAACCTTGCTTAACCAAGCCCGAATAACTGGTGATTCGCCAATTTCTATCAATCGGATTTTGCAACTCTTTGGCAGTCAACGCTGCTAACTCGGTTTGCTCCGCAACATACATCTCGTCGTGCTGCTTTGGAGGGTCACAAATTACGACGTTATCGAGATTCTCTTGCTGCTTTTTCAACCCCACGAACAGGTCGTTGATACCCCCCTCTTGACCGTTTTGCACCAAGTAACCAATTGCACTGTGATGCACGCCGGTAGGCTCTTTGGTTGAGCGACCATTGCGCAGCGGTGAAGCACCAATAAAGCAGGCATACACGGCACGCGTTAACGCTACATAGATAAGGCGTAAGTCTTCAGCAAGGCGTTCTTTATCTGCCTGTTTTAACGACGCATCGTTACCCGTGATATCAAGTACGGTGCGATCGTTCTCAGCGTCGTAGTATTTGGCTTCACTCGCTTCTCGGTAACCAAACACAAATGGCAAGAAGACCAAGTCATATTCCAGACCTTTTGATTTGTGAATGGTGACGATTTGCACCAAGTTGCGCTCTGATTCCAAACGCTGAATTTGGTCATCACTGCCACCTAGCCCGTGTTCTGCATCGCTGATGGATTGCGCTAACCAACGCAGCAAACCGTGGTCGCTGTCTAATTCGTTACTCGCTTGCTGCAATAGCTCACCAATGTGCATCAGATCGGTAAGTACTCGCTCACCGTTTTCGCTTTGTGAGCTCGCCCCTTCTTCTAGCAGACGCTCAGCAATATGACGCTTACTGATGACTGCTCGCAGCATAGGTAGCACACCACGCTGCACCCAAAGCTTACGGTATTCTTTGAACTCGTTAACCGCGTTTTCCCACACGGTTTCATCGTTGTTGAGGGCGTCTAAGCTGGCTGCATCCAGAGCAAACAATTCTGACGCTAAGCTGGCGCGTAATGCTCTGTCATTTTCTGGCGTTAAGACCGCTTGCAGCAAACGCTGTAAGTCTTGTGCGACGGAACTGGTAAACACGCTATCGCGGTTGGACAAATACACACTAGCAATACCTTGGTCTGCTAACGCCTGTTTGACCATGCGACCTTCGCTACCCGTTCGCACCAACACTGCAATGTCGCCCGCTTTAACTGGCTTCTGCTTTTCGCCATTAACCAGACAGGCTTGACCTTGTTGCGCTGCTGTCAAAATGGTTTGAATTTGGCTTGCTGTTGCCTCTGCCATAGCGGTCAGGTATTCACCTTTTGGCAGAGGTTTATCTTCCGCTTCTTGCAGCCAATAAGTCAGTGCAGGTTGCTTTTGACCACCCATAGTCCAAACGCGTTTGTCAGCGCTTGGGCTGTAATCCACGGAATGGAATGGAATGTCGGAGTCATAAATAAACGGGCTATCTGGCAGAGCAAAAATCTGGTTCACTGCCAATACCATATCGGCACTTGAGCGCCAGTTGGTGCCAAGCGTGTAGTGAGCACTAACTTGGTTACGCGCCTTGATATAGGTAAAGATGTCCGCGCCACGGAAGCCGTAAATCGCCTGCTTCGGGTCGCCGATCATAAACAAACCGCACTCAGGATTTTCCAAATAAATGCGGCTGAAAATGCTGTATTGCAGTGGGTCGGTATCTTGGAATTCATCGATCATCGCAACCGGATAAAGCGTGCGAATGCGCTCTGTCAGTAGTGCGGTTTCATCGGTATCAATCGAGGCAGAAAGCTGAGTCAGCAAGTCATCGAATGACAACCATTGTTTCTGATTTTTTGCTTTTGCCAGCATCACGCGACAATGCTCAATTGCGTGAGCCAATAGCGGCGCTTTTAAACTGATTGGGTTGGCAAGGAAAGCTTCAATCGCCTCAAACACAGGGTGCTGTGGCGCAGTGCCTTTCGGAGTTTTCTCAAACAACACATTCTGGGCGAACTTCTCCAGCTTATCTGGATAGTCATAGCCCGTGGTTTCTGTCGAAGCCCATACGTTGACCGCGTCTAACCACGTCGGTAGAGACTTTTTGGTGTAGCTGCGTTTGTTGACGTCGGAATCAGAAATCAGTGCGAGGAAGTCCTCTTGGCTATCACGCCATTGGGCTTTCAAAGCATCAATTTGCTTTAAGTTTTGCTCATGCAAATCGGCAAGGCTCCCCTGCATTGCAGGAACAGAGAGACTTAGCGGCGCGCCTGTGAGGTAGTTGCTGATGTCATACAACAGATCCGATGGCGAGCCCCAGAGTTGGCGTACTTCTCCAGCCAAAGCGAATGGCAGAGGGTAGAAATTACGACGCCAGTAATCGGCAACCACTTGCGCTTTGAGATGGCTTTCGTCCGTTACAAACTCATTGTTGAAGCGACTACCGGATTCGAATGCGTTTTGCGTCAGCATACGTTGGCAGAAACCGTGAATGGTGTACACCGCAGCTTCATCCATTTGGCGTTCCGCTTGCAATAGGATCTCAGCGGCTTGCTTATGATCCTCAATTTCTTCCAACAAAGGTTGAATCACAGGATCTGAGCTTTGTCCGCGAGCGAATGCGATCCTCGCGTCGTGAATACGTGCACGAATACGATCACGCAGCTCCGCCGTTGCGGCTTCGGTAAAGGTCACCACCAGAATTTGATCCACGGTCAACGGCACGTGATGTTTCGTATCGGCAGTGCCATGCCCTAGTAAAAGTCGCAGATACAAACCCGCGATAGTAAAGGTTTTACCCGTACCCGCCGATGCTTCAATTAACCTTGCACCATGCAGTGGAAAAGTCATGGTTTGCAGTGGAGTTGGAACTGACATTTGCGCCATAACGCTGAATCTCTCCGGATTATCGACTGACCGAACTGTGATCTGTCGTTAAAAATTCTATTTATATGTCTAACAAGTTGGAATATTTAGAGGTTAGTGGGATCTCACTCACGGTTATCCTGATCTTCAACCGCTAGTATGCGCGTCACGAGATAAGCCAAGCCTTTCAGGCAGCTACACTCAAACGAATCATGGTCCCTCTGACCTTGTGGCCGTACAGCGAACGCCCTACAAAAAATAATGATTTTCTGGCGGCCACCCTACTCTCTTTTTTGTCTAAATAATCCAACTTACTTTTCATCATCGGCATCCATCGCCGCCAATCTTGCGCCTTGAAGAACCAATGCGGTCAGCGTGCGAACTTCTGCTGCAAGCTCGTCATTCCAAGTAGACCAAATACGCGAAATATACGCGTTATTTCCTTCTCCTGGACTCATGTAGCCATCATTGAATGCATCCGCCATTTTCTTCAGCGATTTCTCTTCGTCATCAGCCCAATGACCACGACTAAAGCCCGCCTCAACGCACGCCAGTGCTGTTTTCGGGAAGTATGGTAATGGCTTGGTCATGCCTTCAAAAAACAAACGCACTAATTCAGCAAGTAGTTGTTTCGCTTGCGCAGCGTCTGCCATTGCTGGGTAAACCAAATGCACTGCGCCTTCCTTGCGGTCATAACCGATAACGTGAGTCTTTCTAGCGTGACCAGAGGCAGACATAGCAAGATGATCAATCCATGCAGCGAGGTAATCCTGCGCACGAATTTTACCGCTGCGGTAGCGAATCAAACCGGACTGATAGCATTGAGTTAGCCAACCGGTTAGACGGATGTTTTTTCCTTCACCAAGCACATCGAAGGTAAGGTCTATTTCTAAATCGTCTTGCGGAGCACCGGATAAGAACGCCAACTTATCCACCAGCTCTTCCGCTTGCACGCGGTTGGTTTCAAACTCGATATCACCAAATGCGCCAACCGGTAATTTACCCTGCGCACGTTGTTCACTCATAAAGTGCTTGAGCACGTCTGCTTTTGCGGACGGTTGAGTAATGGCGGTTTCAAGCAAGGTTTCCAGCAGCTCATCACGCATTTGATAGCTTTCTAAGCCACCTAATACAAAGGGCTCGTCATCTTCCATCACAGGCAATGGCGGCTCGAACATCACTTTTAAACGGCGGTTAAAGAAATACTGAACAGGCAAACGCCAGAAGCGTTGTAATTCCACCAAGTCCAACTCGATTGGGAAGGTTGCACCGAGTAAGTAATCATCCAATGCCCGGTTAAACTCGCCACGCGCATGACCTTGTGATTGGTTGCTTTGGGTCAACGCTGCCGGAATCCACTCTTTGGCATAGCTTGAGTGAGAACCTTGGAATGCACTTGGGCTGAATGGCACCATGGCATGCACATTCACTAACTCGTTGAGTAGTTTATCTCCCGAGTCATCAACAGGCTGATCTTGATCGCCCTCTAGGCAATAGTTCTGATGGCAATACTCCATCAATTCAGACACCAGAACAGACGGCACGCGCTCAGTGTTGTCTTGGATAGAACGCCCAACGTAACTGATGTACAAACTTTGCTGTGCAGACAGCACGGCTTCTAAGAATAGGTAACGGTCATCGTCTCGACGTGAACGGTCGCCCGGTTTAGTGCGCCCTGTCATTAAGTCAAAACCTTCTGGTGGCATTGAGCGCGGGTAAACACCATCGTTCATACCCAGTAGACACACGGTTCTAAATGGGATCGAACGCATCGGCATCAGAGTACAGAAGTTCACTTGTCCGGCAAGGAAGCGCTGGCTGACCCGTGTTCCTGACAGCTTGTTTTGTAGATACTGGCTAACAATAGAAGGCGACAAGGCATCATCAAATGCCGCATCGGTTAGCTGTTCTTTCAGTTGGCTTAAGGTATCTCGAATCGACTTGAGCGCCATTTCCCCTTCTAGCTCAACAGAGAAGAAGTCATCCAACATCGCCACCAAGGTTTCACGCCATGCATCAATCGACTGAACATAGGAAAGTTTGCGGCGATATTGGCTAATTTGTTGAATAAAGTGAGCTAACTTACCAGCAAGTTCTGCGCCCATACCTTGCACTTCATTATATGGCGAGAGGCTACCCTCTTGCGCTTCAAACAAACCGGCAGATTCTGGCATCGCGTAGCCTAATAACATACGCTGGATACCAAATTGCCATGTGTTTTGGCGTGTTTCTGGCAGTTCAAATTCGCTGCCGGTATGGCTATCTAGCCCCCAGCGAATACCGGATTCTTCTACCCATTGTTTAGCTTGAAGGAAATCATCTTCGCTTAAGTCGAATCGCTTCAAAATCGCCGGCGTTTCTAACAGCTCAAGTAATTCAGAAGCCAAACAACGTGTATTCGGTAAATTAACAAGTTGCATGAAAGCCGCCAAAATTGGGCTTTCTTGATCGGCCGTTCGGTCTGAAATCGAGTAAGGAATAAATCGCTCACCCGGCGCATTGCCGAACACCGCCTGAATCGCAGGGCTGTAGGCATTGATGTCTGCCACCATGACAATAATATCGCGCGGTTTCAGTGTTGGATCGGCATCAAACATAGCCAGAAGCTGGTCGTGTAGCACTTCCACTTCTCGCATTGGGCTGTGGCAAGAGTGCAAGCTCAGAGATTTATCACCCAAACTCACCACTTGTTTGTGCTGGCTGCTGTCGATTTGCTGATCGTCTTGGTGCTCTTCTAAGTTAAGAATGTCGGCTTGAAGTTGATGGAGCAGACTGTCGCGCTCGACATCAACAAAAGCTTCAATCTCATGGGATTCGAGCTGTGACAACAGATACATGTTATCTCGCCCAAGTTTACCCATCGACGCCAACAAGCTGTTACCTACCACATCGGTATGCAGCTCATCAATCACGTTTTCTTCTAGTGAACCTTTTAACTGCTCACTCTCACCTTGTACTTCAGAATGGTCTTCTTGCCACACCACGTGCTGACGATGTTTTGCTGCCAAGCGAGCTAGGAATTTACGGTCGCGAACTTCCCCCCAGTAATAACGACAAGGGTTGGTAAACATCAGATGCACATCAATGTGTTCACCAATGGCTTTGAGCGCATCCATGTAACGTGGCGGTAGTGAGGAGATGCCAAATACAAACAGACGCTTCGGCAGATGGTCAAAGTTACCGTTGAAGTTTTCTAGCGTATCAATGAAGTGTTCATACAAATTGGCACGATGGTAAGGCGATTGCTCCAAAATGACGGTGTGATCGTACAGTGCCTGCCATAAAATCGGCTGCCATGGATGCTCATCTTCAAGTTCAGGCACCGTTTGCCCCGCTTCCCAGCTTGCAATCCATTCTGGGCGATACACCAAATAGCCGTCGAAGATATCGGCAATTTTCTCTGCCAGTTGATACAGTTTGGAGTTGTCACTGTCGTCTTGAAGATAACGAGCCAAAGGTTCGAATGACGCTTCGTTCAACAAACCCGGAAGCAAATGCATCAGCTTCCACGTCATGGCTTCTTTGTTGAAGGCACTGCGCTTTGGCACATCAGCCAATACTTGGGTAAACATTTCCCAGATAAAGGTCGCTGGCAGCGGAAATTCTAGGTTTGCCGCAACACCAAACTCTTTCGCCAATTCCATTTTTAACCACTGAGACATACCTGGGCTTTGCACCAGAATTTGCTCTTTTTCGAATGGGTTTTCTAATGGATTGATGCGAATCAGTTCAACAAGAAGTGATTTTAGAACATCGACCTGATTGGAGTGATAGACAGTAAACAAAGTAGGAGCACCGAATGCCAATGGAAACTGCTAGCAAGCTTAGCACAGCCACATTTATTCCTAGAGCGATCTCGATAGCTTAAATAACAAAAGGTTAGAGAACACTCAAACTCTGCGCAAATAACCAGCAACTGACATTTGTAAGCGACACCTTACATGCAAATACAAAGCGTGACATTAGTCGCAAGTATTTCATGATAAAAAACACTGTTTTATAATCATCACAAATTTCTATAACAATCCCCATCATATTGAACATCGGTATGAAGCTCACAAAGGAAGGCGAAATCGCTTCTCTTTCCAGCAGCTATCCACTTCACATTCAATTAAATGGGCGAAAAATACTGGAATATCAAAGTATGTTGCGCAAACTTTCATCTAATAGCGCTTGGTTGATGGCATTTTTTGCTTGCTTTGCTCTATATCTATCGATCGCTTGTTACCCGTTTTTGTTGTCGAATAGCCAAGCAGAACCGCTCACATTTCTACAAGAATACTACTTAATCGCCACACAGCTAGGCTGGCTGGGTTTGATTACTCTGCCACTGATGTTGAGTTGTTTATTGCTGTCCTTTTTGCCGACACGCATGTTCAAAGCCGTTGTGATTGCGGTGGCAATCGCACTCTTGATCATGTTGAAAGTCGATATCCTCGTTTTCCAGCAATACAAACTGCACATCAATGGTCTACTGATCCGCATGTTCTTTGAAGGTGGTCGTGACGTATTTGAAATCTCTTGGATGAGTTGGCTGATCTTCATTAGCGATATTGCATTACTGGCAATCGGCCTCGCATGTACCGTTTGGCTAACTAATAAGATGGCACATAGTCGCGCTAAGTTTGTGCTAATAAGCGTGTGGTTTGGCTTGTTACTTAGCACTCAGGCAATCCACGCATACAAAAATGCGCTCTACGATAACGAAGTTAGCCAATTTTCTAATAACTGGCCTCTTTACTATCCATTGACGGCACGCAAATTCATCTACAGCCACAACTTAGTAGACGAAAACACGGCATCACATAACCGCGTTGAACTGAAGAACGTTGAAAGTGGTTCGCTTAACTACCCGCTGACACCCATTGAGGTCGAGCGCAGAGACACACAGCCGAACGTCCTATTCATTCTAGTTGATGCATGGCGCTACAGCGATGCAACGCCAGAAATCATGCCTAATGTCAGCAAGTTCACCGAGAAAACGGTCAATTTCACTCAACATATGAGCGGTGGTAACTCGACTCAAGCAGGTATTTTTAGCCTATTTTACAGCTTACCAGCGACTTACTGGGATAGCTTTTATGCCAGCCAGCGCTCCCCTATATTCCTCGATACTCTGCAAAATCAAGGCTATCGAATGGGCATCTTTGGTTCAGCGCCATTAACTAGCCCACCTTTGTCACGTACCGTTTTTAAAAAGGTGAAAGACCTCACCCTAAAGCAAACGGGTGAAACACAAGTCGAGCGTGATCAGCAAATCACGGAAGAGTTTATCCAGTTCCAGCAACAGGAAAGCAATAAACCGTACTTTGGCTTCTTGTTCTATGATTCAGCCCATGGCACAAGCTTTCCTGAACCAGAATTTGCTAAGTTCAAACCTTACTGGGAGCGCGTCGACCATATTCTTCTTAATAACGATTTCGATGCATCGCTTTACCACAACCGCTATAAGAACTCGTTGTACTTCATCGACAGTCTGATTGCGAACGTGCTAAAGAATATAGATCTGGAGAACACCATTGTCGTGATCACTTCAGACCATGGAGAAGAGTTTAACGACCATAAAAAGAATTACTGGGGTCATACTGGCAACTACAGTGATACGCAAGTTCATGTGCCTTTATATGTGTTTCTGCCAAACCATCAACCAGAGCACATTCAATACCGAACCACACACTTTGATATTGTTCCAACTTTGATGAACGGTCTATTTAATGTGAAAGGTGCTACTGATTCATACAGCGTTGGACACGATCTATTTGATAGCCATATATCTCGTGATTGGTACATCGCAGGTAGCTACTACAACTACGCTTTGGTAGGGAAAGAGACCATGTTAGTCGTGAACCCTGGCGGACAATCCCAACAGCTTGATAAACGCCTCAACGTTGATAGGAAGCATCAGGTGCCCGTTAGCGTAATCCAGAACTCGTTGAATGAGATGTCTCGTTTCTATAATTAAGGATAAGAAAAAGCCTCTTGGCGAGAGAGACCAAGAGGCTTTTTTTGCTTATGCATATTTTATTTATGCATGATGTGCTGTCACTAAGCGTGGTTGAATCAGCAAATTATTAATGTATTGCAATGCTACATAAGTCACTACGATTGTCGCCACTATCAACTCAATGCCAGCTAGACCACGAACTTGTTGTACATAGTGTGCAGCTAGACCATTTGCTTCCATCCAATTTGCAGTTTTGAATAGAGCTGTCGCACCAATCACCATTGGGAAGGTAAACGCTGCATAGCCTGGACTAAATGGCAGTCTTAGCAGTTTAAAGAAGGCCAAGTAGATGATGGCTGTCATCAATACTGCGATACCAAACAATAGAGCAATAATCACTGGTGAAGGCGTTGCGGTTACGGTTAGATAACCTGCCAGCGATAGGCTTGCTGGAGCAGCCAAGATTGCCATGGTTGGTTTTGCTGCATCTGGAATTTCATGGGTGAACATGAAACGGTAGATCATGATTGGTAACATCACGGCATACGCAACCATACCGAATACCAAAGCACCATACGCAATTGGTGCAAGCACTGGATTACCAGAGAAAGACACATCGGCAACGATGATACCCACAGGTGGTACGAACCAGCTTGGCACCATGTGGTGTAGCTCGAAGTCTTTCGCACGGTGGTATAAAAAGCTCGCAAGGAACACGATATGTAGAGCTACCGCTACTAACCAAAGCACGTCACCTGCAACAGGGAAAAAGTGCCCTAATGAGTTTGAAACCACCATGGTTCCCATTGCGAAAGTCGGAACGACACTACCCACCACAGGGTGCGCAAGATCTTGTCTTAACAAGTGATTGTGAAAAAGAAATTTAACTGCCAAGATTGCTAACAACACGCTTGCAATACCTGCGCTAATCCACTGTCCATAGCCATGTAATTCGGCGAAGTTTTCCCAACTCCAACCTAAGCTCGCAATACCAAGAGCCAGACCCGCCATTGGGGTTGGTGCTCCCATTACTTTTGCTTTTGTTCTTTGAATCATTACGACCTCAAATCTAGGCTAACTTTCTATGGGGTGTATATTACTCTTGCACTTCGTTCCAATATATCTAATTATTTAGAACTAACGTTCAGATTTACTTAACGGAATATCATGCCTAGTCATATCTCTCTCAAACAACTGAAAGTTTTTACTACAATCACTCAGCACAAAACGCTGACAGCAGCTTCAGAAAGTCTGTTTCTTTCTAAAGCGGCCGTGAGTATGGCGCTATCTGAGCTAGAGAAACAAATTGGTCATCACCTATTTGATCGAGTGAACAACCGTTTGATTCTCAACCAAGAAGGACAAAAACTTCTGCCCCTCGCGGATGAGCTCCTCAACCGAGCTCGGGATATTGAGAGTGTATTCGATGGCGACCAAACTTTATCAGGATTACTACGTATCGGTGCCAGTGACACCATTGGCAACCAAGTCGCGCCTTATCTGCTAAGTGATTTCCGTCAGGATACCAATCATCAGTCACAGAGTTTGTTCATCTCTAACTCAGCACAGATTTGTGACATGTTGATCGCCTACGAGCTCGATATCGCACTCATTGAGGGCAAGACCATACACCCAGAGCTAGAGTCAACGCAATTCAGTGAAGATGAAATGTGTGTGATTTGTCCACCGGATTACCCTAACTTCGATGAGGGACCAATCAGCCTCAACGAACTTGAAGACACCGAATGGATCTTGCGTGAGGCTGGCTCTGGTTCGAGAGAGTTTTTTATGCGTGTCATTGCGCCACGTATAGAGCACTGGCATGAGGCTTTCCAACTAAACACTACCGAAGCACTGATTAACTCTGTGTCTGCGGGGCTTGGCTTAGGTTGTTTATCACGCCTATCCGCCGAGCCTGCGATTCGAGATGGTCGTGTGAAAATGCTCAACATGCCACTGGATATGAAGCGTCGCTTCTGGCTGCTACTCCACAAAGAGAAGTATCAAAACCCGCTATTGCGTACGTTTATTGAGTTCTGCCAAAATTGGGAACGCCCAGAGAACCCACACCTTAAAGATGACTAGTTCAAGATAGGTAGTTCAGGCAGATAGTTCAAATGCTAGTCACTTAGTTGTACACGGCTCTCATTCTTAGGCTTGTCGCTAGACTTAACTGGTCAAAAACTGTATAAAAAGCCAGTATAAATTAATCAAGTTAGAGGACCAACACCATGGCTGTAATCGTCAAGTACGTGGTAGAACGCAATGGAGAAGAGAAAATGACTTTTACCTCTAAAGCGGAAGCTGACGCATACGACAAAATGCTGGATATGGCGGACGAGTTATTCTCACTGCTAGGTAAAAGTGAACTTCTAGAAGACGAAGGCAAGCAAGAAGATCTTGCAATGTTCCTTGCGCAAAACAAAGAAGAAGTGCTTTACGCTCTGGGTGCAAAACGTAAACCTGCACCAAAAAAAGCAAAGAAGCTTGAAGCTGTTGAAGAAGATAGCGAGCAAGAAGACGCTGCATAAGCCTCTAATTTGTTTCGATAAAACGTCGCATTATGCGGCGTTTTTTTATGCCATTCATTTATCGCCATATATCTCTAGCAATATAAAGAACCGATTTAATATCCCAAATTACTCTAAATTTCATGTTGCAGATTAATGTGACTTAGATCTACTCTAAATGCACACGGTGATGGGGTGCCACCAGAATCGAAAGATTCAAACCGCTTTTACAGCTGATGACTCCTACAGAAACGAGAACAGGTAAGCCCTGTTGGAAATGCTTTTGCCTCCAGCGTAAAAGTAAGAGTTCTGTAGTGAGCAAATCAACTCTCCTCCAACCCCGCTCCTGTTTTCTCAAAAATTAAAAAGATATCCAAAATAGTTGTTAACTCAACAAGGCGACAAACGCATGAGCCTCCTGAACATAGTTTTTCTATTTGATGGAGCGAATAAGAGCAGTCAACGCCGTTGAGTCTGACCAATATGCTGGATATCGTACACTGGGAAAACATTATGCAATACTCACACGAAATCCAATCAATGTGCCCGATTCAACGTGGCGATCTTCATGCATCTGCACCGATCCCTGTTGAAGG
>Ga0209272_10001707_pt1 | contig 13373 bp, 13 predicted proteins | sample tdDd002_FD_187125 | JGI IMG/M metagenome (GOLD analysis project Ga0209272, IMG submission 187125) | Marine sediment microbial communities from the Atlantic coast under amendment with organic carbon and nitrate - tdDd00.2 (SPAdes)... | ecosystem: Environmental > Aquatic > Marine > Coastal >... | reverse complement strand
AGGCAGTGTGAAAGGGGACAACGGCATGCAAACTAAAGGATTAACCATTGGACAAAGAATACGCATGACACGTAAGTACTTAGGTGTTAAGCAGTATGAAATCACAAGCGGTAAGATTACACGTAATTTAATCAGTGCCATTGAAAATGACAAGGTTCGATTGACACCTGAGAACGCACGACTAATTTACGATAACTTAAACCGCTTCGCTACTGAGCGAAACCTCGAAATTGATCTGGACTTAAGTGAGGTTCTTGGAAGCGAACCTGACTTCCAAGCAGAGATCAAAGCCGAAATGTACATCAATCAATTGAAAAGATTGCTTAAAAGTGAGGATGCTCCATCGGATGATGTTATTCATGAAATTGAAGACTTCTTATACGCATGGGATATTCCAATTAAGAAAGCGGAAGTCTATACACTCTTCGGAGATATTTATGGACTCAAAAACGAAAAACTTCGTCAGTTATTCTACTATACGAAGGCATTTGAATTATACTCAGTGGAAAAATACATAAATTCACTTCCACGGTTGGCTTCTAAGATATCAGTGTGTTCTGAAGAACTCAACTCTCCAGAAATTGGAGTCAGATTCTGTGAACTTGCCATTTCGAAAGAGCCTACAACATATCGTGAGGAAATGTACAATTTGTATATGCTCAGCGCGATAAGCAACAGTAAACTTGGCAACCATGAGAAAGCTTTGAAAAATATCGATGTCTGTATTGATAGATTCACTGATGATCTTGGTCCTGAGTATTATCATGCAGTTAGCATTAAAGCTGATTGTTATGAGCGAAATGCTGAACCAATGGAAGCAATTCAGTACTACACTCATGCTTCAAACGGTTTTTACAGACTTAATTGTATTAAAGAAGGCATTGAAAGTACAATTCCAATGATTACTCTTCTACATAATACAGATCGAAATACATACACACATCGCATCGAGACCTTGCTTTCCGAAATGAACACTAGACTTGATCAAATTGCAGCACCACCTGTCCTTGTACAGATGAAGCTTGCAGATATGTATACTGTACTCGACAATCATAGTCAGTCTCTTGAAGCATATGAGAAACTTATTGTAAGGTATCATTCAATTACGGATATTGAAGCTGTTCATATCCTGCATCAGTCTTTTGACCTCTTTGATAAAGTAAACCAACTCACGAAATGGTTGGATTTCTACAAAGATGCAGACATCAACTTAGCTGAACTTGATGATCCTATGCAAAGAAAACTGGCAACATCACTTACTTATTCACTAAAATACCTTATTGAGAATCGTGATTTTGGATTTGCAAAACGAATCACGCATGACCTTGCAAGGTTAGCACAATCAAACTAATACATAAAGGCCCCCTCAAATAAGTTGAGGGGGCCTTCTATTTTGTCTATAGAGTTGCTCTTTCCAATTATTCATTTCTATGCTTTGGTCAGCAAAGAAAATTATGATTCGACCACACTGTCAAATTCAGCTTGAATCGCAGCTGAAGGTTCTCCACCAATTTTACTGCCTATCACAATTGCAGCAAACGAAATGATCATACCAGGTACAATTTCATATAACTCGAAAATCCCACCGCCGAGTTGCTTCCATATTAATACCGTGAGTCCACCAGCTATAATACCAAATAGAGCTCCAGTCTTATTCATTTTCTTCCAGAATAATGACATGATTACCGTTGGACCGAATCCAGCGCCAAATCCAGCCCATGCGTAAGACACTAAATCAAGTACCGAACTCTGTGGATTCATCGCAAATGTATATGCAATAATTGCCACACCGATTACAGAAGTTCGACTGACTCTCAACAGTTCTTTTTCAGAGGCTTCTTTCTTAAAAATTCTATAGACATCCTCAGTGAGTGCTGAAGATGTTACAAGTAATTGCGAATCCGCGGTACTCATAATGGCTGCTAATATTGCTGCTAGAAGGAATCCCGACAGCAATGATGGGAACATTTCTCCAACCATAACCATAAATACGGTTTCTTCTGAACCCACTGCGAGCCCACTGTCCAAATACACACGACCAACTAAACCGATAAATAATGCTGCAAATAGAGATAGAACCACCCACACCATCGCAACACGTCGTGCTTTTTTAATTTCTCCAGGTGATTTAATCGCCATAAACCTGGCCAATATATGCGGTTGTCCAAAGTAACCCAGTCCCCATGCCAATAAAGACAAGATAGTGATTCCACTTAAAGCCTCCCCGGTTGATGAAGTCATAAAATCCAACATGTTTGGATTTATTACTGTCATTCCTGAGGTTAGTCCATCCATACCCCCAAGTACAGAAAGAGCTTTAGATGGCACTACAACCAAAGCCATCAACATTAAAATTCCTTGGAAAAAATCAGTCCAGCATACAGCCATAAATCCACCAAGGAATGTATAGGAAATGACCACGAGTGCTCCTACTGTTAATGCAACCTCATACGGAATGTCAAAAACAGTGCTAAAGAGTTTGCCACCTGCAACAAGGCCTGATGCTGTATAAATTGTAAAGAATACAAAAATGACAAGCGCTGATGCTATACGCAGCGTGTTCGATTTATCATGGAATCTGTTTTGGAAGTACTCCGATAAAGTTAAAGAATCACCCGCTGCTTCCGTATATTTTCTAAGTCGCATTGCAATGAATTTCCAATTAAAATATGTCCCTACGCCAAGTCCTAGTGCAATCCATATTGCTTCAAGTCCACTCACATAAGCATAACCTGGTAACCCAAGGAGCAACCAACCGCTCATATCAGAAGCTTGCGCACTCAGTGCTGTAACCCACCCGTTCAGACTTCTTCCACCAAGCACATAATCGGATAAATTTTCTGTTTTTCTGTAATATATGATTCCAATTAATAACATTGACATTAGATAGATGAAAAATGCTATTAGAACCCCCACTTGATCGCTCATTGTATGTATTCTCCTTTTGTCATATAAACCACATCGTTGCTACGTCTAAAAATGCATTAAAAAAGACCCTGTCCTCAAAAGGAAAAGATCATCGTGGTAACACCATTATGTAAAGTGCTCTTGAGAATAATATAACGAAGTTTTATCAAACTGTCAACGATTTTGTTAACTTTCTTTAACATTATATATGAAACAATAAAAAAAACAGCCCAATATATGAGCTGTTTAAAGACATTCACCATACTATTTTTTCAGTCTGACATACACCGCTTTCGCAGGAGAGTTATCATTTGAACGTTCGTCTATTTGGAATAGCTTTGTAGCCTTCATTAACTCATAAAGCTTCTTATAACCGAAGTTACGCGGATCAAAATCAGGTGCTTTGTTGGCAATATTCTGTCCAACACTACCTAGATGTGACCAGCCATTTTCATTAGCAGACGCTTCAACAGCACTTACAAGAAGGGCAACTAGTTTTTTATCACTTTGAAGTTGTTTCATCGCTATTGGATATCTTGCATGATTCTTTTCATCTTTTGTAAGTAGTTCTGTGAAAATAAATTTATCACATGCACCCACGAATGCTTTAGGTGTTTTGTTTTCACCAAATCCATAAACAAGCATACCTGATTCACGAAGTCTAAGACAAAGTCTTGTAAAATCTGAATCACTGGATACAATACAGAATCCATCTAATTTATCTGTGTAAAGTAAATCCATTGCATCGATAATAAGAGCACTATCCGTAGAGTTTTTCCCAGATGTGTAACTGAATTGTTGAACAGGATTCAGTGCATTTTCTAAAAGCACTTCTTTCCACCCTAACAGGTTAGGACTTGTCCAATCTCCATAGACTCTTTTTACACTGGCAATACCATATACTGCAATTTCATCGAGTAAACCTTCAACAATTTTTGGTGAAGCATTGTCAGCATCAATAAGTACGGCCAACTTATTTTGTATTATCGCAGTATCTTTCATCTTTACACCCCTTCAGATGCACAATCTTTCTTCATCGTCTCCCATTTTACCACATAGACATCTAATTTCAAACGGAAATATATACAATTATAATGGTTTATCTATACATTCAAATTCAATTAGTGTTCAAAACTTTGTCATAACTAAACTAATCAAATCTGTGATAACGTACTTTTCCATCCTTAAATGTACAAATAGCCTCATATCCAATTGACTTTAAAAGCTCAATCGCCTCTTCAAATCCTGATGTTAAGCTATCTGCCGTATGCGAATCTGAACCAAGTGTAATGATTCTTCCACCTAAATCATAATACAATTCAATAATGCTTTTATCTGGAAACTGAACCCCTACATCTTGACGTAGGCCAGATGTATTAAGTTCAATGCCTTGGCCACGAGATATTAACAATTTAAAGATCTTCTCATATCGCGACATGAGTGATGCTGGGTCCAATTTAGCAACATCAGCATTATATCGTTTGGGTAGATCTATATGCCCAAGCACATTAAAACACTTAAACTCCATAATCATAACGTACAATTCATCCAAGTAAATTTCCATGGCCTCCTGAGGTGTTTTGTCATCAAAAAAATTCCCAAAATAGAAATCTTCTTTCTGACAACCATGTACACTTGCAATAATAAAATCAAACGTCTCTTTGGATACAAGCTGCTTACACATCTCCAAAACATGCGGTTGAAGTCCAAGTTCTAGGCCTTTAAGTATTTCAATTTCGTTTCTATAGTTAAACTGATATTCCTTCAAGGTTTTATCATAGGACTGTGGATCGAATTCAAAACTATCCCCACCAAGATACAAATAGTCTATATGATCTGTAATCGTAATAGTTTTGATGCCCTTTTGTATAGCAGACTGAACAATATCAGCAAGAGGTGTCTTACAATCCGCAGAAAACTCCGAATGAATATGTGAATCGTACATTGAATACTCCTAACTATGTTCCTCGATACATACAATAAAAAAGAATACTCTCCATTAATGAAGAATATCCTTTCATAGTATAGCATCTTTAGTTTAGATTATTCATACAAACAGTATTAAAAGGGCACATTCTCAATTTCAGTATCCATATTATCGTTATCAGCTTCTTCAGCTCTTTCACCAAATGGGAAGAAACGAACTCGTGAAGCTGAAATATCAGTTGTATAAACTTTGCTGCCATCTTCCTTCGTATAAGATCCCGTTGTAACACGGCCCGATACACCAATCGGTTGCCCTTTTTTCAAATACTTCCCTACAGTCTCAGCGGTTTTTCCCCATACAACGATTCGTGGAAAATCGGCTGTCGATTTTCCTTCTGCCTCTAATGCTTCGCGTTTTTCCTGTGAGTGCGGACGGTCAATTGCTATAGAAAATTTAGCCATAGCTCGACCTTCTGTGGTGAATTTAACCTCTGGTTCAGATGTTAAGCGTCCTATCAAGTTTACTGAATTCATAAAATTCCTCCTTTTGGATAATTTTACCATATCATTATGCAATTTACAAGTTTTTCCATCGAATGAAATTCACCTGGACTTATGCTATAATAGACCGCAAGAAAGTATCTAACTCAGAGTAATCTGAGTTTTAAGGAGGGAATAATAATGAGTACACATATCGGCGCACCTGAAGGTGCTATTGCAAAAACTGTTTTGCTCCCCGGTGATCCTCTAAGAGCCAAATTTATCGCAGAGAATTTTCTAGAAAATCCAGTTTGCTATAATGACGTTCGAGGCATGTTGGGATTTACAGGTACATATAAGGGCAAACGCGTGTCAGTTCAAGGCACAGGAATGGGCGTTCCATCATTATCAATTTATGTTAATGAGCTTATTCAATTTTATGGTTGTGAACAACTCATTCGAGTTGGATCTGCAGGATCAATCCAAGACCATGTAAATGTTCGCGATGTTGTTCTCGCATCTGGAGCATGTTCTGATTCAAGTATGAATCGTCTTATGTTTAATAATATGGACTACGCACCTGTGGCCAATTTTGATTTGCTAATGCGCGCACATGCATCTGCACTTACTTTAGGCATTAAACCACATGTAGGTAATATTCTAACGACAGACACTTTTTATAATGATAGACCAAGTCCACTAGATGTTTGGGTAAAACACAACGTCTTAGCTGTTGAAATGGAGTCTTCTGCACTTTATACTCTAGCAGCTAAGTTTGGAGTTAAGGCTCTTTCAGTTCTTACGATTAGTGATCATATCTTTAAGCAAGTTGAAACATCTTCTGAAGAAAGAGAAAAAACGTTTACTGACATGATGAAAATCGCACTTGAACTGGCTGAGTAATGGAGGTCAAGAGCGTGAAACGAGTCGCTGTAGTTGGTATAGTTTTAGATGAACCCAAGGATTCAAATACGAAGCTTAACGAAATCATTGCGGAATACAAAGATATCGTAAGAGGTCGTATGGGCATTCCATTTATAGATGCAGAAATCTCTGTCATTTCACTGACCGTGGTTGGAACACTTGATGACATTAACAGTTTGACTGGAAAATTGGGAAATGTAGCTGGAATCAGTGTTAAAACATCTATATCAAAAAAAGAAATCGATGCATAATAAAAGGAGGCTGGATCAATTGATCCGACCTCCTTTTTAAATTTTTTTCATACTTTTCACTATAAAAACAACATATTCTTATTCACGTTCTCCATGATAATTTTAAACCACTCCGTGTAATTTTCAGGATTTAATTCTATATCCTTCTGTAAATCATCAAAAGAGATCCAGCGCGTAGAATGAACTTCTTCAGGATTAAACGGCATTTCTTCCAAATCAAGTTGTCCTGTAAATACGTGATCCACTTCATGTTCAATCATATCGTGATCAAGCTCAGCTCTGTAAGTAAAATGAGACACCTCTTTGATTTCACAATCCACACCGAGTTCTTCCATTAAGCGTCTATGCGCAGCCTGTTCTGTCGTCTCACCACTTCGAGGATGTGAACAACAAGCATTTGTCCAAAGTCCACCTGAATGATACTTCGATAGAGCACGTCTCTGCAGGAGAACTTTACCTTCTTCATTATACAAAAAAACTGAAAAAGCTCTATGAAGCTTGCCTTCAAAGTGTGCTTTCATTTTTTCCATTTCACCGATAGGTTGGTCATTCTGATCAACAAGAATCACCAGCTCCTCTTGTTTAGGCAAGTTCTTCACCTCCGCAGATCAGGCGTAGCTTTTCTTCCACCTGAAACTTATATAAGTTGAGATAAGCAAAAAATACCAAACTGCCAATAATAAGTGGTAATAACCGCCCAACAACAGCACACGCTATTCCCATAATCCCAGAAAGGATCATTATGCGCATGTGAAAATGAACATAAGCTTTCTTATAAGGTTGAATATGCTCTTCATTTGTTGGAAATACAGTAATTACATTTGGTGAATCTGTTTTAAATTCGTTTTGTTTTCCTTTAGTAGCAATTGTATACATCCAAAATGCAAATAACCAATAAACTCCCATTACAATTATTTCTGGTTTCAATTCATTCACCCACCTGATAGTATTTTTTTTGCTTCCATAAATCGTTGTAGTCCTGTGAACACTATGAGAATCGCCATTAGTCCTGCTATGATCCCAACATAAGATGGAAACAAGATCATCATGGTGAATCCTATAAACCCTTCTGTACGTTCCATAACTCCCGCTTGGTAATAAAATGACTTAATCCCCTTTTGAGTGGCAAGTGCACCTACGGTTAAGAAAACAGTCATAGAAAATATAATTGCACACGATAAAGCCACAAACATAAATCGGGCATCAACAAACCGATAACTCAGTGCCAATATAATCCCAAGTTCAACCACTCTGTCAAATGTGATATCCATAAGCGTTCCAACTGCCGATGCTGATCCATATTTTCGTGCAATAGATCCGTCCACAGCATCAAGGTAACCTGAAAACCATAATATGAATACAGCAATGACGGGCTTTCCCAACAAAATAAAAAGACTTGTTGAAAGTCCAAGACATAGACTGAGTATTGTAACCTGATTTGCACTTAATCCAAGTTTATGGAAAAATTTAGCGCCTGATTCAATCGTGGGTTCAGCCCACTTTCGTGCGTGTGTATCAAGCATAACCAAATCAACCCCCTTTGACTATATTATAACACCATAAATAAAAAAGAGCGGCAGTAATCTGCCACTCCTATTTTAACAATTATTCATTTAAAATGGTACTTTTTATAAAATGTGCTTAAGTTGCTTACGTAATGTTACAGCTGTAGTCGCTGCGACGAAAACCTTAATGGCATCACCAATTAGGAACGGAAGAGCACCTACTGTAAATGCGCCACTGAGTCCCATGCCTGTGAAACTTGCTAACCAAGGAACACCAATTGCATAAACCACCACAATACCACCTATAGTTGTAGCTATAAGCATGCGTACAAAAGAGATTTCTTTCCCTTTAAGAAGGCCAATCACAACAGCACCCGCTAGAAAACCAAATAGATATCCACCTGTGGCACCAAATAAAACACCAAATCCTGCTGTTCCACCCGAGAATACCGGCAGTCCTACAGCACCTAGGAGTAAAAATACACCAACACTTGCAGCAGCCTCAACTGGAGCAAGTACTAAACCAGCAAGCATAATCACAAATGTTTGTAGTGTTAAGGGCACTGGGCTAAATGGCAGCGGAATACTTAAATATGAAGATACACTGATTAAAGCTGCAAATAGAGCAATAATCGTCATTCGTTTCGTGTTCGTTTGTCTCATAATATTCACCTCGTAAATTAGTAATAAGTCCATATAAATTAAATTGCTATTTATCATAAACTACAATAAACGAAGTCCGTTCGTTTGTCAACTTCACAAGAAAAACAGGTTAACAATAAGGCGGTTTCTTAATAACTACACGCGTAAAACAATTGCACTTGCAGAAGACATATCACCAGTACGCACCACGACACTAGCATTCTTAGCAAGCACTTGGAGTTGACGATAAGTCAGTTCATTTACCTTATACTCTTCCATCATTGGTTGAGTCTTTTCTTTTAGTGAGTCATCCATTTCATGGGCAATCGTGGCTTCTGTAAACATACAAACGTCCACCAATACATTGAGAACCGATTCCATACGAGGTAAATTATCTGTCACAGCAAGATCTATTACAGGAACACCTTCCGGGAGTGAGAACCGACACCCAGATAGTATTATTACATCTCCTTCACCCAAAGTTGCAATGAATTTTGCAAGTTCACCATTTCGAATTCCATTTTTAATCACGTCAAGTCCCTCCAATTTCTATATAGTTACAGCTAATTCCCATATAATTTTCATCATTTGATAAATGCTTCAATTCACTGATACTCTTCAAGTTTTTCTATAATACGTCTATCTTATCGTCATTCAGATGACATTTCTATGGAATAATACACAATCATGGTCTCTATATTCCTATTCTTCTTTCATTTTTCCCATGTTTTTCTATTCTATACCTTTTTAATCTTAAATTACATCCACTTCTATTGACAATGCAGATCCTTTTTGATATTCTTTTCACAAATAATTCTTTTATTATGAGAATCGTAGGAATTCCACCTGGGAATTCTAAATCATTCTTCTAATAAGAGATATATTTGCTAAAAACTTAAACAACTGTATAACGACCTTATGGAAAAGAGTAATCTGATCCCGGAGGATGTTGACATTGACGGCTATGCCGTTTATTTATATGCCAATTTACCTCCATTCAGATGGAGGTTTTTTTATTGTATAAGTACAACTTGGCTTTTGCGACGACGAGTCGCTAAGAGCCCTTGTTTGAAAGGAAGACGTTTATGACATTTCAATTGCTGAAGCAACTTGCAGATGGATCAATGCTTAAAAAGCAGGATCTAATTACATTATTAAATGCACTCGATCAACCAGAGTCTGAAGAGCTCAGAGAAAAACTATTTGAACTCGCGCGTACAACACGTGAAAAGTACTATGCAGAAGATGTCTACATGCGTGGCCTGATCGAATTCACAAATCACTGCAAGCAAAGCTGTGCATACTGTGGCATTCGAAGTGGCAATCAAAACGTAGACAGATATCGTCTTTCAAAAGAACAAATCCTGGACTGTTGTAAAGAAGGTTATCGTCTCGGATACAGAACATTCGTCCTTCAGGGTGGTGAAGATGCTTATTACACAGATGAACGTATTCTTGATCTCATCAAAAACATTAAAACAGATTACCCGGAAGCCGCTATAACACTTTCTCTTGGAGAACGTTCAAAAGAGAGTTACCGTGCAATTAAAGAAGCAGGCGTCGACCGATACCTACTCCGTCATGAAACGGCGAATAAGGCAATCTATGAAAAAATCCATCCAAATATGAGCTATGACAATAGACATCAGTGTCTTGAAGACTTAAAAGAGCTAGGCTTCCAAGTTGGAGCTGGTTTCATGGTTGGACTACCAGGCCAAAAAAATGAACATCTGGCTGAGGATCTTCTATTCTTATATGATCTAAATCCACATATGATCGGAATTGGGCCTTTCATCCCTCATGAGGACACACCTCTTGGTGGAAATAAAGGTGGTACAGTTATAAAAACTTTAATTATGGTTGCACTCACACGACTCATTGTTCCTGCAACTCTATTACCTTCTACAACAGCCCTTGGTACCCTTGACCCTCAGGGCCGAGAAAAAGCTCTTAAAGCTGGTGCTAATGTGGTTATGCCGAATCTTTCTCCAACAAATGTTAGAGAAAAATACGAGCTATATAAAGATAAAATATGTACTGGTGATGAAGCTGCTCACTGTAGATCTTGTATTGAAGGAAGAATCAATTCAACTGGATACCGCGTAAACATGTCCCGTGGGGACCACTACGAATGGAGGGCTTAACATGTCACTATTTATCGATCACAATTATATTGAAAATCTTATAAAAACAAACGAACAGCCATCAAAAGAAGAAGTTCTTGCTATTTGTGAAAAAGCCGGAAATATGGAAGGTTTAACACATGACGAAGTTGCTAAACTTGTTCATGTTGAAGACCCTGAACTTCTTAAAATCATGTACAAAACAGCTGGAAACATTAAAAATAAAATCTATGGCAAACGCGTCGTTATGTTTGCTCCACTATATATAAGCAACCACTGTGTTAATACTTGCAGCTACTGCGGTTTCCAACACAACAATGATATGTGTCGTCGCCGTCTTACGATGGATGAAATTGCCACAGAAGTTAAAATTCTTGAGCGTATGGGACACAAGCGTATTGCTCTTGAAGCAGGCGAAGATCCAAAGAACTGCCCGATCGAATATGTTCTAGAATCTATGGATACGATCTACAATACATCTGAAGCACAAGGCAACATTCGTCGAATCAATGTCAATGTCGCAGCGACAACAGTTGAAGACTATAAAAGACTCAATGAAAAAGGTATCGGAACTTATATCTTATTCCAAGAAACATACCATCGTCCAAGTTATGAAAAGAACCATACAAAAGGACCTAAGTCTAACTACGAATATCATCTTACAGCATTCGACAGAGCTCAAGAAGCTGGTGTTGACGATGTTGGCGGTGGTGTTCTATTCGGTCTATACGACTTCAAATTTGAACTTTTAAGCCTTATGCTTCATAATGACCACCTTGAAAAAGATTGGGGTGTCGGCTTCCATACGATTTCAGTGCCACGTCTTAAAAAAGCAGAAGGTATGACATTAGAGCAGTATCCTCACCTTGTTGACGATGAAACATTCAAGAAAATTGTTGCTATTATAAGACTAGCCGTACCATTTGTAGGCATCATTCTTTCAACACGCGAGTCTATTTCTATGAGAAATGAAGTTATTGATTATGGTGTGTCTCAGGTCAGCGCTGGTTCTTGTACCGGTGTTGGTGGATACAAAGAGTCTGAAGAAATTGGTCGTCACATTGACCAGTTCAAAACAGAAGATGAAAGATCGCCACTAGAGGTTGTTAAGGCTCTTGTTGAAGACGGATATATTCCAAGTTATTGTACAGCATGCTACCGTTCAGGCCGTACCGGTGACCGTTTCATGCAACTTGCCAAGTCAGGTCAAATCGGAAACGTTTGTAATCCGAATGCCCTTATGACACTCATGGAATTTGTTTGCGATTATGGCGATGAAGAACTTAAGGAAAAAGGAATTAGTACAATATATGCAGAAGCTGACAAAATTGAGCGTGAGGATATTAAAACGCTTACACTCAGCAATCTAAAGAAAATTGAAGCTGGCGAGCGAGACCTATTCTTATAATTGCCACACATTAAATACGATCTAAAATAAAAAGGGCCAAATGCGAATGATTTATTCACTCGCATTTGGCCTTTTAAAATGATGTTATTAGTTTTCTACTTTAAATACACTCATCGTGCCCTTAAGCGTTTCTATTGCGACATTGACTTGATCTATTGACGCAACAATCTCCTCAATATTCGCAGTTTGTTCTTCAGAAGAAGCACTAACCTGTTGGATCATGCCTGCATTGCTCATACCAACATTAGATACAGACTGAATATGCTCGACTACAGTCACTTTCATCTGATCTATGCTCTCAATACCTTCTGAAAGAAGTTTAACCTCTTCTAGGACTTTGATAACACTCTGGTCAGATTGACCGTATGCAGCAATTGTATTTTTAAGCTGTGATTCAGCTTCGCCAATAATCACTGTATTTTCAGTTGTAATCCCGTGTGATGCTTCAATTTCATCAGCAACATTGGATATAATGCTGTCAATTTCAGTCGCAGCAAGCCTAGACTCTTCAGCAAGCTTTCTAATTTCATCTGCAACAACTGCAAAACCACGGCCTTGTTCACCTGCTCTTGCAGCCTCTATTGATGCATTTAGAGCCAACAGATTTGTTTGATCTGCAATATTTCGGATGGTTTCAATAATGAGCACAACACTCACCGACATTTCTGAAAGATGTTTCATACGCTGATTAATGTCTTCAAAACCTTTTGAGGTTTCATCCAGACGTACTTGCATAACCTGCATATTTTCACCAGAGCTTTGATTAGTCTCTTGAAGCGTCTGAGCACTATTCACAGTCTCTTCAATACGTCCAAGAATGTCCGTAATTTCACCACTTAAATTTTCCATTAGTTTTGTTGCCGCTATCATTGACTCCGCCTGGCCCGTTATTCCACCAGCAACTTCATTAAGTGTCACTGTTGACTCTTCAGCCATTTCCGCCATTGAGTGACTGGCATCTTGCACACCGTTATATGTTTTATTCAACTCAGTGGTACTGCTTTGTAAACCAGCAATCATTTTTTGATTGTTATCAATCATAGACTCGAAACTATCTTTCAGGAGTCCCAGTTCACCCACATATTTGCCTTCAATTTTAACTGTCATATCATAATCTGCCAATTTATGAGCCACATCGGCCAAAGTGGTAATAGGCTTCACAATACCTCTGGCCAGTAATACAATAATGATTTCAATAACAATTAAT